>Ga0302324_100011072_pt1 | contig 18571 bp, 18 predicted proteins | sample Palsa_T0_1_FD_201949 | JGI IMG/M metagenome (GOLD analysis project Ga0302324, IMG submission 201949) | Peat permafrost microbial communities from Stordalen Mire near Abisko, Sweden - Palsa_T0_1 | ecosystem: Environmental > Terrestrial > Soil > Palsa > Peat permafrost | place: Sweden: Abisko...
TCACCAATCCCGGGTGCCGGGCAAATCTGGTCGCGTACGCCGGTACGTTGGGTCTTTGTGGGAGAGTTGCACGGTTCGAATGAGGCTCCAGCGGCATTTCTTGACCTTGTTTGCGATGCACTGGCGGGGGGGAAGAGTGTGACTGTAGCACTTGAGAGGCCGACCAGCGAGCAATCGGCACTTGAGGGAATGCTCGATGGCAAAGACGTTGATGCGGCGAAGAAGGAGTTACTTGGCCTGCCAGGTTGGAAAAATGGCATGGATGGAAGAGCTAGCGGGGCGATGCTGCGGTTGCTGGTGGCGCTGCGTGAGCTTCGCGATGCAAATCCGAACCTAAGCGTTGCGGCGTTTGATGCGCCTACGGCCGGAGACGCGGCTGGCGCACGAGACGAAGCTATGGGCAAGGCGCTGCTTGCGCTGGGGAAGGCTGAGCCGGCGAATCTAATTCTGATTCTGACGGGAAATGTTCATGGCATGCAGGCGCCACTCTTTGGATATGATTTTGCAGCAATGTATCTGCCTCCAGATCAGAAGCTGAGTCTTGAAGTCACCGACGAAGGCGGAAAATCATGGACGGATTCCAAAGTCGGGTGCGGCCCGATGTGGGGTGGAGTTGGTGACAAAGGAGCGAAGCGGCCGCGTGGCATTTATCTTGAGCCAACGCTCGCGCCCTACGGAAAGGTGGATGGAGTGCTTGCATTGGGTGTGCCGTTGACGGCATCGGAACCGGCTGCGGGGATTCCGTCACCGGTGCCGGTCTGCCGCGCCACGTTTCTTGAATAGCATCGGCCCTGAGGGGCGGAAATGAAGATTCATGCGGCGGTTGCGTTGTTGGGATGCTCGGTATTGCTTGCCGGGGCGCAGGAGCTTCCTGCGCCGACGCTGAGCACCCAGACCAATGTGGTGCTGGTTCCGGCGCTGGTGCAAAATGCCAAGGGCGAGCCGGTGTTTACGCTCAAGGCCAGCGATTTCACGGTGACGGACGACGGGATTCCGCAGGCTTTGACGCTGGACGAGGAGACGGGGAGCGAGCCGTTGGCGCTGGTGATTGCTGTGCAGACGGGCGGCGCGGGCAGAGACAAAATGGAGACCTACCGCAACCTGGGAACGCAGCTTGACGCGGTAGTGGGCGGTGTGCAGCATGTAATAGCGGTGGTGGCGTTTGACGACGCGCCAACGGTAGTACAGGGGTTTACACCTGACGTGGATGCGGCAGCCGGGGCGCTGAATCGCCTGGAACCGGGCGACAAGAATGCAGCGGTGCTGGATGGGCTGAAGTTTTCAATTGATTTGCTGCGCAATGCGCCCAAGGGGTATCGGCGGGTGGTCTTGCTGATCTCAGAGACAGTGGACCGGAGCAGCCAGGCAAAGTTGGACGAGGTGCTGCAGGCGCTGAGCAATACGAATACGTCCATCTACTCGCTGGCGTTCTCAAGCGGAAAATCGGCGGCGGCGGACTACGCGTATCACGAGCTGCCGGTGCAAAAAACTCCCCAAGGGACAGAGCTGGGGGACAACGTGCATCAGGGGCCGCCGCACGGGTGCATGGCCAAGAATCCCGACCCGGAGGCAACGCAGAATAAGGCGGACCAGGCGTTCGACTGCGCGGGACTGCTGTTTCCGCCGCTGGCGCTGGCGAAGATGGCAGCGATTCGAATGGCCGATGGTTTGCGCAAGAATGTGCCGGAGACAGTAGCGGATCTGACCGGCGGCGAGTACTTCAAATTTGAGAAAAGCAAGGAAGTGGTGCGCGATTTGCTCACCATCGCAGACCATCTGCCCAATCGGTATGTGCTCAGCTTTGTGCCGCTGAACCCGCATGTGGGGTTTCATGCTGTGGAGCTGAAGCTCAAGGGCTATTCGGGATTGAGTGTGACGGCGCGGAGCGGGTACTGGGTCGACGTTGATGCAGTGAAGAAGTGAACGAGTGAACAAAGGACAGGGAACAGGGGCTGAGAACTAGTTGCCGCTGCGATCGACGGGAGCCATGCATGCGCCGCAGAGCTTGGCTTGAGGTGTGCGCAAGGGTTTGCCGCAGGATTTGCAGGGTGGCCCGTACTGCGCAAGCCGATGGTGAAGAATGGCGAGGTGATTGGCCTCTTTGTAGCCGGTCATGCGCTCGTACGCTTCACGAAGTGGGCGAAAACGCTCGTAGCGGTTGAATTCACCGAGCGTGAGGCCGAACCGCTGGCGATATTCTTTCGTGGCATTCATTCCCTCACCGTAGAGGCGAGAAACTTCGGCGTACTCGGCTTCGTCGAGCATGGGCATTTCGGATTTGCAGCGCCAACACCAGAGTGTCTTCATTGCGGCCTATTTGACGCGTCCAAACGCGTGCTCGTGTATTGATGGGTCGAATTATAAGGCTGACGGGCCGCAACGATTCAGGTTGAGCTTTAAGACCATCCGCAGATCCTTCGACTGCGCATTCCGCAAAGAACGCGAAATGCTTCGCTCAGGATGACACGTGTTGAGAAGATAAGCTTCGATCGGCTGCCGTTGGACATTGCAAGCGAGATGCGGCCGCGGAACGGACTGATGCGGCATGCGGTCGCGGAATTAAGGAAGCCGCGCCAAAACGAAGGGCTGGTAAGAGCGGGTCTCGTCGGGAGTGAACCAGCGTATCTCCGTGAATCCGGCGGCTTCCAACGCGGCCGATAGCTCACTGCGCAGGAGGCAGCGGTATTCCGAGACGAAGTGAAGAGCCCTCCAACCTTGCGCCGACTCGATCGTGATGTAGAGATGCACGCGGTATCCGGGGTCGGGGCTCGTGGTGTCGGCCCAGTCCCAGATTTGATGGACAATACGCCTACTGCCGGGCTCGCCGCAAAACGCTGGGGGCAGCGAAGCGGGCCGCTCAACGATGAGTGCGTCGTAGTCGCGGATGCCGCCGATAAACAGGCCGTTGGGACGAAGTTTGCGGGCGATCGCTGCCGCGGCTTGCTTGAGTTGAGATGGATCGAGATGCGGCAAGGCGTTGTCGAGAGTGACAACGGCGTCGAAGCCGCTCTGCTCGATTTCTTTCAGCTGGGTCATGTCCGAGACAAAGAATTGAATCGACAACCCTCTTTGCCAGGCTTCTTTCTCGGCACGACGGACGGCTGCGGCGCTCAGGTCGGAAGCGACGACATGGTGTCCGAGCTGGGCAAGACCGATGGCCTGCGTGCCGATTCCGCAGGCGCAGTCGAGGACATTCAGCGGCCCGGCGCCTAATTGCCGGGAGAGAAGTCCACCAAGGATCGTGGCCTGACGCGCGATCGAACGATCCCAATCTTCGAAGATCAGGTGGTAGTAATCGGCGAGCTCGTCGTAAAAGGCAGAGGGGTCTTCGGCCATCGCAGTATCTTATCCTCTGCCGCGGAATTGGATAATGTGGCGGCGGTCACGCTTGGAGGGGCGATGCGTGGGGATGGGCGCGAACTCCTGCATGGCCTTGCGCTCGGCAGCGACGCGGGCGCGGGCTTCTTTGCTGGCTTCGGTTTCGGCGTAGAGGGTTTGCGCCTGGGCGGCAGGGCCACGCATTTCGCTGAGGGCGAGGACCTGAATATGGAATTCGCCGCCTTCATTGCGAATGCGGAGCATGTCGCCGACGCGGACGTCGCGCGCGGGCTTGGCCTGAATTTCGTTTGAATGGATGCGGCCGAGATCGCAGGCCTTGGAGGCAAGCGCGCGGGTCTTGAAGAAGCGCGCTGCCCAGAGCCATTTGTCGATGCGGACGGACATACGAGGATTTAGGGTCTCGGGTCTGGGGTCTGGGTCGGGAGATCAGTGATGATCTGAACGAGTGAAGAAGTGAACTAGTGAGTGAAGCAGCGAAGCGGTGAACGAGTGAAGAAGCAAAACAGTGAACGAGTGAAAAAGTGCAATTGCGCGGCGAGGGAGCTAGGTGCTGGGGACTGGTGCGGCGACCGGCTCGACCTTCCATACGTAGAGGTAGTCTTCGTCGCTGGAGGTGGCCACTTCCAATCCCTTGGCGTGGGTGGCGCGATTCAGAGCGGATCGGATGTTTTCCTTGGTGTCGGGCAGGGCGGAGAGGGGAATCTTGAGCGCGGTGCCGGGCACGAGCTGGTTGATGTCGCTCAACAGTCGCGTCACGATCCGCTTGTGCTTTCCATCCCGGCCCTTCGGCACATCCAGTTGAAGAATGGATTGGAAACTCTTCGGTTCAGAATCTGAAACTGGATCCGATGTCATGTCGTGAGTCCCCTTCTTGCGTCCGGATTCGTAGATCAACGGACCTTAGCTTAACGTACGCCTAAATTACCGTAAAGCTATCCTTGTGCTGAGAGCATACTCATCCCGCTCTCAATGAGCAAGCTAATAACCGCGATTTCGTGAATTCCTGCGGAAGAATTCACATTTACCAAATGCCCGGTATAAATATCAGATTGTAAAGACTTTGAACGTAATGTAAAGAGTTAACCCGTATTCCAGAGAGGCTGCTAGGTTCGATTCAGGTGATCGATTTCCGGCATCGGTTAGGTTGCATTCCTTTGCGGACCGTCCCGGTGGTCTTGCCACCCATCCCCGGGAATGCGCCCGGATTTGAACAAAGGTTGAGTTGTTTTGGGAGAAATCCATGGAAGAGAAATGTTTTATGAACGAGGGGTCAGATCCGGCCTTCTGCGGCGCACACAAAGTGCCGCTGGTGCGGCAGATGGTTCCGATTGATGCAAATGCGCCCTGGCTCGGACGGATTTCCTGTTTTCTCTGTCCTGTCGGCCGAATTGTGGTGGAAATGAAGGGGGGATCGCATGCACCAAAGAAGCTCTGATCGGATCATCGGGACCCATGGCGACCTGACGACGAATTTCTTGATCGTGCCGATTGAAGAGGTACCAGCTCCAAAGCCATCGGATGCTGCAAGCGACCAACGTCCTATGGTTCTCGTGGTCGCTCGCAAGCCTGAGGTAGCCGATGAGTTGACAGAAACACTCAATGGGGACGGTTATGCAGCGATAGCGACCTACGACGCGGAGACAGCGCTTGAAACCGCGCTGCTAATGCCACCCGACCTGGCCGTCATTGATGCCCGGCTCGCGGGATCGAGTGGCATCGGTCTGGCAGCTCCCCTGCGGGAAAATCTTCCAGAGTGCAGGATTGTGATGTTTGATGGGGATGATTCGAGTTCCGAGGTGCATGCGTCAGTCAACGCGGCCATGAACAGTTGGCAGTGAACAGTGAGGAAGTGAACGAGTGAACCAGTGAAGAAGTGAACGATTGATCGGTCGACGGGGGCCAGGGGCCAGAAAACAGCTCAAGCTAGTTGGCTAGGACCGCGCGATAGCGGACCTTGTTCTTTTTGACTTTCTCGATGGCTTCGTTGGCTTTGGCCATGGGGAAGGCTTCAGTGGTTGCTTTGACGCCGTGGCGGGCGGCGACGTCGATCATCTCGCGGAGCTGGTAGGGGCTGCCGATGGGGCTGCCGCTGATGGAGCGCAGGCCGCTGACCAGGGGGAATACCTGGAAGCTGACCGCGGACGGCGGAACCCCGACGAAGCAGAGAGTTCCTGTGGGGCGCAGAGCCTGGAGATAGACGCCCCAATCCTGGTCGGCGTTGATGGTGGAAAGAATAAAGTCCAGGGTGCCGGCGGTCTCTTTGAGCGCCTTGCTTTCGCGGCTGTTGACAAAGTGGTGTGCGCCGAGAGTGCGTGCTTCTTCTTCCTTGTCGGCCGAGGTTGAGAATGCGGTGACTTCAGCGCCGAAGGCTCGAGCAAACTGGATGGCCATGTGGCCGAGTCCGCCGATGCCGATGACCCCCACGCGCGAGGATGGGTTGACGCCGTGATTGCGCAGCGGGTTGTAGACGGTGATGCCGCCGCAGAGCAGCGGCGCGGCATGCTCGCTTTCGATGGCGTCCGGGATGGGGATGACGAAGCGCGAGTTGGCGCGGACGCGTTCGGCGTAGCCGCCGTTGCGATGGACGCAAGTGCCTTCCGAGGCTGGACAAAGGTTTTCCATGCCCCGGGTGCACCACTCGCAAACGCCGCAGGAGTTGGACTGCCAGCCGAGACCGACGCGTTGGCCGACGGTCAGCAGCTTGACCTCAGCGCCGACAGCCGCAACTTTGCCGATAATCTCGTGGCCAGGGATGAAGGGATACTGGCTGATACCCCAGTCGTTGGAGATCAGATGGATGTCGCTGTAACAGATGCCGCAGTGGGAGACGGCGATGTCGACATCCTGGGGCCCGATTTTGCCCGGATCGTACTTGAAGGGCAATAGCTCGGCGCCCGCTGCATGGACTGCCAGTCCTTGAATATGAGCCATGAGCGTTCTAGCGTCCTCTTTGGGGGGTTATAAGGAGCCCGGCAGTGAAAGGTCAACCGGAAACGAAGGTTTGCCGGCAAGGAATATCCGCACAATTAGTTTAAACCGCCGCCCCCATCTATGTGCAGGTTGAGGATCTGGAAACCGCTGACGACCCCGGCGACGGGAATCTCGGCGGAAACGGCGGCAGATTCCCCGTTGAGGGTTGCTTCCTGGGTGCCGCGCATGGACTCCAGCGCGTTGGCCATTGAAAGCGGGAGGCTTGTGAGCGTGCGGCCCTCGACGCCGGCCTGGGTCTCAGGGACCAGGAGGCTGATGTAAAGGTGGTCGGCGGGATGCTTTGCGCGAGCCTGGGCGAGAACAGTCTCGAGGTCAGCCGGATGAGTCGGAAGACGGGGTTGATCCAAGGTCCGGTCCAGCGTACCGGCATCCGACACCAGAAGGCGAAGATTGCCGGGTTCGAGGCGAGCCGGAAGTGTGACGGGGATGCGAATGTTGCGGCCGGCCTGATGCCAGGGGCGGAGAGTTGCTTCGACGATGACTGTGTCGCCGGCGTGGACAATGTCGCTGGAGACGATGTGTGCTGACTCGAGGTCGAGCGTGACGCGGCCTGGGATCTGTTCGATATCGAGGTCGATGGCGTGGATTTTTCCCTGGCGTCCGCCGTTCTGATAGATGCGGGCAAAGCTGAGTCCTGTATAGATTGCGGCCTCTACGGGTGAGTTGCCCTGGTCGGAGGCCGAAGCCCAGAGATCGATCGGCGAAGGGGGTGTGCCGTCGAGATCGATTGAGCCCTGGATGTGGTAGCTGGTCTCCATGGAGTGCTGGTTCGATTCGAGCAGGGATTCGTAGATGGAGACCATCATGGCCTGTGCGGTGAGGGCAGGCAGGTCAAGGATCTCAACGTGGAGGTCGCGCGTGCCGGTGGGGGAGTGAACAGCGATGTGGAGAGGAATCATGTGGGCTCGCGCGCCGAGCACACCGCGGATAGCGGAGTCGCGATCTTCAGTGAAAGCGCCGATGGTCTGACCGGTGTTGATGATCTTGAAGGGGCTGTACGGCGAGGCGAGCGTGACCACGACTTCGGCGGTGGTCATGGGCAGGGAGACTGTTCCGGCCTGGAGCACGGGATGGCCGCAGGCGAGGAGCTGTTTGGGATCGACGTAGGTGACGGTGCATGTGGCGGCCAGTTCAAGATCGCCGCGGATGAGCTGAACGCTGACGGCCGAGCCGGGGAGAACGGGAGCGGTAGACATCGGGGGGTCGGCGGGTGAGCCAGGCCCGGCGGGGAGCGATGCCCCGCTGCCGCCGGCGGCGATGGAGTCGAGGCCAGTGCCGGCGACCTGCCTTTGCCAGAAGCGTATCGCCTCGGGATGGAATCCGCTCATGGAAAGAGGTGTTTCAATCGGCTGAAAAGCTGTGGAGGGGGATTGAACCAGAGGGTTCGATGCACGGTCAAAGCCGGTGGAGGAAAGAGTAGCCGATTCATTGAGGTATTCGGTCAGAATGGGGGTTTGCGACAGGTTGGGGAACTGCGGCAGGTCGAGAGGATGGATGGGCAGATCGCGAACCTCGAGCATCTGCTCAATCGGAGTGATGCCGGCGATAGCCTCCTTTGAGAACTCGCCAAAGCGGTAGGAGATGGAGCCGAGAAGGCGTGTGCCGACGTAGACGGGGCTTCCGCTCATGCCCGCAACCACGCCGGTGTATTCGGCATGCGGACCCTTGAGCACGGCCATGATCAGGTCGTGGCCTGGCCCGCGCGCACCGCGCAGTACGCCGAGGACTTCTACATCCATGGGCTCGGGGGTGGTGCCGGAGAAAACCGTCCATGCAGTGGCGGTGAGCCCGCGCTTGACTTCGCTCAAGGGGTAAACCCCGCCGGTGGAGGGCGGAGGAGTGGGGACGACTTGCGCGAACGAAGCAAGCGGATAAAAGACGGTGATGGCGGCCGCAATGAGACGGGGAAGTGTCGCGGCGATTCCCTTCAGGATTGGTTTCACGTCTATAAGAGTACAGCCGTTCGCTCCCGGCTTGCGCGGGGAGCGAGCTATCAGCTATTAGCTCTTAGCCTTTGGCTACGCTTGTTCAGAGGCTTGCGGTTCGCAGTGCCATTTGGCGATTTTTGACGATCCGGGGTTTACGTGAATCGGTGGCAAATGCCGAGAATCCGAAGCTAAAGGTTAAGAGCTAAAAGCTGAAAGCTGAAGGCTAGAGGCTGGAAGCTGTTTTCCCGTATGCTGATGAACACAGAGGTCGAAATGAGAAGAGTGCGTTCGATTGCGCCCGCCGGACTCCGCGGGATTTGCGTTGTATTGCTGCTAATAGCGGGATTGACCGCAGTTGAAAAGGCGCGAGGGCAGGCGACACCGCCTCCTCCGCCTCCGGCTCAGGACCAGACAGCACCCGATGCGGGCGGGCCTGGGGGCGACACTGGCGTGATTGCTCTGCCGAAAAAGAAGGACGCGACCGCCGACACTCCGCCGCCCGCTCCGGCCGAGCCGAAGATCAAGAATCCTGATGGGCTGCCCCCGGTCTCGCTGCAATTACAGGCGACAGAAGTGACAGTGGACGTGGGCGTGCTGCTGGAGAAAACGCACACCTTTGTCCCCGGGCTGAAGCCGAACAACTTCAAGGTCTACGAGGATGGCGTGGAGCAGAAGGTCACGGGGTTCAAGCGGACCGAGGCTCCCATCACGGCGCTGGTGATCTGCGAGTTTGCCGCGAACAGCTACTCGTTTATCTATGACATGCGGAACGCCGCCATGGCGTTTACGCAGCAACTGCGGCCCCAGGACTATGTTGCGCTGATGACCTTCGACATGCGCACACAGATTTTGACCGATTTCACGCAGGACAAACGACAATTCCAGGATGCGATTATGTCGCTGCGGATCCCGGGGTTCAGCGAGACCAATCTGTTCGACGCGTTGTATGAGGGGATCGACCGCATGGAGCGGATCGAAGGGCGCAAGTACATCATCCTGATTGCATCGGGACTGGACTCCATGTCAAAGCTGACGCTCGATAAGATGCTGAAGAAGGTGAAGGAGTCTAAAGACATTACGATCTTCACCATCTCGACGGGGGGCGGGAGGCGGGCGATGACTGAAGGGCGAATGGGGATGAACAACCAGATGCGGGATATCAGCCTTCTGCAGGCCGACAATGAGATGAGGACGTTTGCGAACCTGACCGGTGGTGCGAGCTATTTCCCGCGCTTCGAGGGCGAGTTTCCTGACATTTTCGGCGAGATCAACAAGAACATCCGCTCAAAATATGAGCTGGTATATCACCCGACGAACACCAAGCTCGACGGGACGTTCCGCAAACTGCGGGTAGAGCTCGTAGACGACGAGGGACAGCCGCTGCGCATGCAGGACGAGAAGCACAAGCCGCTGAAGTACGACATCATTGCGCGAGATGGGTATAACGCGCGGCGCGAAGTGGAGTGAGCCGTGCCAGTTGGTCCCGCGAGAATCTCGGGCCTTACTTGAACTGGTTGACGATGTCCATGATGTAATAGCCGGCGACGAAAACCGAAGCGGCTATAAACAGCCAGAGACTTACCATCCTGATGGAGTCGAGCTTGTGGACGCTGGCTTGTATGGCCGCCTGCTCGGTCTTCAACTGGCTGAATGCATCATCGAGGATGAGTTGATTCTCCTCGTACTTGCTCAAACTGCCGCTGTAAAGCTTGAGGCCTGCAACAACCAGCGCAAGCAATCCCCAAACGAGCCACATGGTAGGAACTATCCCCGTCATAAACCACCTCCGGACAAGATTCGGGTCCCGGATACCGGCGGGTCCGTGAAGGAATCGCGGTCTCGTGGGTAGAGGGGCCGTACGGGAACATATGTTAGCCCCGCAGCAAAAGAGTCGTCGTGACCCGAATCACAGTCGATTTGGCGTGATTTCCATAGGTTTTGGCGGGGTCGATCCAGGGTCTGGAGTCTGGGGTTTATCCCGGATTTCTCACAGGGAGCCCAAAACCGTAGCGCCGTCGTCCTCGCCGGCTGTCCGGAGGGTCTCCAGACCCTCCGAGATCTCGCAAGACCTCGAATTCCTCCTCGGAGAGCCATGTGTGAGAAATGCGGATTAGGGTGTCGGGTGTGGGGCGGGGAATTGTGGTGCTTTACGCGTGGAGACGGAGTACGGTTGATTCATCGCCCCTGAACGAAATGGAGCATGAAACGAGGCCGAAGTTGGCCGAATCTGCAGCTAATCCTTTTGTTCACAGGCGAAATTCTGACCACTCTTTCGACTCGATTTGCACCAGGTGCCTGGTGACGGTCGCCAAGGCGAACATTGAAGCGGACTTGGAAAAGGCGGAGTTCGATCACGTATGCGCCGGTTTCGATCTCAGCGGCACACTGCGCCCGAAAAAACCAAGATAATGCGACATCAACCGCCGCTGGTGGCAATGATGCCAAGACCGGCACGCTTGCCTGGATTTCTCACAGGGAGCCCAAAGCCGTAGCGCTGGCGTCCTCGCCGGCTGTCCCGAGGGCCTCCCGGCCCTCAGGGACTTCCCCAGACCGCGAATTCCTCGCAGTAGAGCCGCGTGTGAGAAATGCCCGCTCGCGGGTCGCGCTGAGACGGGAACCTGCGGCCTGGGTCGGAAGTTTGGGCGGGAGGAGTGCGACTTTTGGGGGTGGGTTGCATCGAATGGAACGGTGGGCTCACGAGGGGCTCGAAAGGGCTTGTGTCCTGGCGCACAGCCGAGTAGAGTTACGAAGAAGGGCAAGAATTCTTTAGGACTGGAGAAATCATGGCAACAGCAACCGTAAATCCCGCTCAAGAGACTGAAAAGAAGGCTCCGCTGATCTTGACGCCGCAGGCGACGGCGAAGGTGCGCGAGATCATGGCGACGCAGGACCCGATTCCTGCCGGGTTGCGCATCGGCGTAGTGGGCGGAGGGTGTTCGGGGTTCCAGTACTCCATGTCGTTCGAGAACCAGAGCGGCATGATGGACAAGGTGTTCAATTTCGACGATTTGAAGGTGTTCGTCGATGCGACTTCGCTGATGTACCTGAACGGCTGCACGGTCGACTATGTGGAGACCCTGGAAGCAGCCGGGTTCAAGTTTGAAAATCCGCAGGTGAAGAGCACATGTGGGTGTGGTTCTTCGTTTAGCGTGTAAGGCTGCAAGCGCCGATTTCTCTCCGTGTTCAAAGCCCGTTCCCAGCTGGAGCGGGTTTTTTTTCTGCGCGAAAACGGAGGCAGGCCCTGCGCCGTCGCTAGCCCGGATTTCTCACCGGGAGCCCAAAACCGTAGCGCCGGCGTCCTCGCCGGCTGTCCGGAGGGTCTCCAGACCCTCCGAGACCTCACCAGACCTCGAATTCCTCCTCGGAGAGCCGCGTGTGAGAAATGCGGACTAGGGGGAAGGCTGCGAGGAGCCTGATGACGGGGTTGTTGTCGAGCCGGAGCCAAAGCTGCTGGAGGATGAACCTCCGAAGCTGGGGCTGGACGAATTTCCGAATCCCGGGTTGTTGCTGGTAAGGCCGGTGCCGTTGGGGGTGCTTCCCGCAGGCTGGCCGGCGGCGCCGGTGCTGCTCGAGAGCGTGATCAGGTCGGCCTGGGGATCGTAGAAGAACTCCCAGTCGGCGTAGTGGTTCTTCTTATGCCAGACCAGGATGGACTGTTTGGGGCTGGTGGGAGAGACGCCCATCAGGCCGAGTCCGCCGAAGGTGGGGCCGGATCCGATCCCGGTGCCCGTTGAGGATGCGATGGTCGAGCCAGAGGAGCCGGGCGGTATGGGGTTGCCGTTGGCGTCGGTGGTTGGGGCGGACGAGCCGGAGGTGGATGGATCGGTTGAGGCGCCGGAGGCGGTGTTTGAAGAGTTGGAAGAGCTGAAGAGGCTTGAACCGCTGCTGCCCGACCCAGGTCCGGAGCTCCCAAAGCCAGAGTTCCCAAAAGCGCTTCCTGGGGCATTCGTGCCGCCAAGACTCCCGGCCATACCGGGGCTTCCGGACAGCCCGGTTCCGGCGCTGGAGCCGGCGATGGGCTGGCCAAAGAAGCCTGTCGATTGGGTCTTGTTCTGACCGATGCCGATGATCTTCCAGTCATCTTTACCGGTGGTGGGGTCAACGTATTTCTTGCGCAGGAAACGAATCTGGTTGGTGTTGACGAGGGCGTCAACGTTAGGCGGGTAGCGGCCGAATTTACGGTAGTAGAGCTTGATTGCGCGGATATATTGCTTGCCGCGGTGCATGGTCTCGATTTCGCGCTCGCGCTGGATGGCTTTGGCAACCTTCGGGGCGGCGACGGCGAGGGCGATGACGAAGAGCGCGAGCATGAAGATGACGGCGATGAGAACGTAGCCGTTCTCGGAGGGCTTGCAGGCAGATAACGTGCGAGATGGAGTGGAGGCGCGCATCAGTTTGCCGTGAGAGGGATGGACTGTGTGTTGTTGAAGCTGAGGTCGGTGATCTGGACGCTGCCGGGCATGATGGTGCCGATCTTGTAGCGATGGTCGACAATGTCGCCGCTGCGGGCCATGAAGATGTCGTCGCCGTGCACGAAGAAGGCCTTGAGAGATTTGTCGCGCGACTGCGCGTAGCCGAAGTATTTGAGGTCGATGGCCGGGGGCTGCGGCTTGGGCGGCGGCGGGGGCGGCAGGTTGGTGGCGACATTTCCGCCGGGGCGCGGCGGGACAATGGGTTTCGGAATCACGATCGGCGCAGACTCAGCGGAGAAGATGTTGCGGCCCGAGCCAGCGTACTGGACCTGCTCGGCGAGGAGAAGCTTGTCGAGGTGGATCGTGGGATCGAGGCCGGAGTTTGAGATGGAGGCGAGCTTTTCTGCGTCGGGGCCGGATGCATTTGCGGTCGAAGCCGCTGACGGCTGGCTCCGCGAGGGTGCGGTTTGGGCCTGAGTCTGCCCAGAATTTTCGTCTGTTGGCAGCGGCCTGGGCGTCGCGACGGGAATAGGGCGAGTGGGCGCGGGTGAGTTGAAGAAGCTGTTGTAGACCTCGTAGCCGCCGACCACCAGGATGATGGCGCCAAGTCCTGACAGAAGATAGACTTGCCGCTTATTCTCAATGCCGGACTTGAGGGCCATGGCTAGTCAATCTCCTTTGCGGATTTGGAGGCTGGGGCCGAGTTGGACGGCAGCTCGTCCGGCGGAGTGCGAGGAATACCGCTGGCACTTGCGTCGGCGGGACGAAGCCAGGTGGAAACGCGCAGGCGGAGATTGACAAGGCCGCCCTGCTGGCCGGTGAGGGCCATGCCACGAACGATGAAAAAGGTCTGGTCGGACTCGAGACTGTTAACGAAGCGCATGATCTGTGGGTAGGCGCCGGCGATTCCAGCATCCATCGTGATCTCGGTGAGGTCCGCGCCGGTCTGCCCCTGCGTGTATTGGACGCTGGAGAGCCGGATGCCGGATTTGACCCCAAGGTCGCCGATGGTGCGCAGGATGGAGGAGTAGTTGGCGGGGATGCGCTTTGCGTAGAAGGTGGCAATCTGCTTGCGCGACACGTCGACGCGCTGGTCCAGACCTTCAAGGGGCTTCGTCTGCCGTTCGAGCGCTCGGAGTTGAATCTGTTTCTGTTCGAGGGCAGTGGAGGAGCGGTCGTTGGTGGCGGCCCAATCCATGCCCAGGCGAATGGCGAGGACAAGAACGACGACAGCGAGCGCGGCGCAGGCAACGATATGCCAGGTGAGAGCGGAGGTGAGCCGTTCGCGCCAGGATACCGAGGGCGGGCCTGATTGCGAAGTCGAAGGCGAGGTTGAGGCGTGGAGGAGATTCATCGCGGGCCTCCCTGCGTCGAATTCGCGGACGGGTTCGGCTTGGGTTGCACGCGAAAGGGTGCCGCGGTTCTGGGGTTGGCGGGCCCAGGTCCGGTATAGGGGGTGCGTCCGCGGCCAGGCTTGAGGACTCCGGATGAAGCGGCATTGGCCGCGGCGGCTTTTTTGTGGGCGCGTGCCTCTTCAGGCGTTGTGGGAACGTAGTCGGCGAGAAGATCGAAGCTCACCCGGGAGGTTGCGCTGATGGGCTCAAAGCGGTTCAACGGGCCAGCGCCTGCGCCGGGGGTTGTGCCTTCGGCGGTTTCGCCAACGATGCGGGCCAGGCGGAATCGGCGCGAGTGCTCGAGGTTGCGCATGAAGTCGATGGCTTTGTCGCGTGGGCCGATCACGCGAAGGTGCATGGTGATGTTGCCCTTCTTATCGATGACGGGCTCAAGGGTAGCGACCTGCAGGCCGGCGGGGAGGACGGTTTCAAGGTCCTCCATGGTGAGGGTCCAGCTGAAAGATTTCTGCTCGAAGAGCTGGTTGAGCGTCGCAGATTGTTTAAGGAGCTGGGCGTTGTCGGGCTGGTTCATGAGAGTTTGGTAGCCCTGGCGCTGGCGGTTGAGCGCGGTGACCTTCTCATCGACCACCCGTTCGCGGGCGCGGGCCTGCTTGGCCTGCTTGTCGAGTGCGTGGAGGCCGAAGCCGAGCGCGATGGCAACCACCGCAAGGACGGCAAGAGCGATGCGTAGGCGGCGTATGGCCGGACCGGCATCGGCAAATGGGCGGGAGGCGAGATTGAGAGTGATGCGCATCTTGCTAGCGCACCCCCGTAAGAGCGCCTGCGACGCCGGCGAGGCTGGCGTGGCCGAGCGATGTGGCTGCGCCGGTGGATGGGCTGGCGGATAGATTCACGAGGCTGAAGCCGGGCTCGTCAAACCAGTGGGCGAGCGAGTCGGTTTCGCGGCTCGCAGAATAGTAAAGGCGGGCGGGCTTGTAGCCCAGCTTGTCTTCAAAGTAAGCGGCGGCAACGGCGATGCCGCGCTGAATCTCGTCGCGGCGATGGTCGGGCTCTTCGGGGAGATCGAGGGTGCGATAGAGCAGCAGGTCCTGGCCGTTGGCGATGGTGGTGGTGAGTGAACCGGAGCTCAAGTTGGCGACCATCGCGGCTTCAAGGATGTCGACTAGCTCCTGCGCGGCAAGCGTGGAAGGCAGCACAGCGCCGGGCTCGCAGCCGGCGGCGCGAACGGCGGATTCATACTCGGCGAGGACCGGGCCGGGAAGGATGGCGGCGAGCACGCGGACTTCGCCGGCGCTGGAGGCGAGGACCTGGTAGCTGAGGCCGGCATGCTCCACGTCGAAGGGGACCATCTTGCGCAGGCGGACGCGCAGAACGGGATACGCCTCTTCGGGTTTTGCGGGAAAGGAGTCGTAGTCGAGAACGAAGACGCGCACCACCGAGTCAGGCACGATGAGCGTGACGTTGCGCGAGCGCGGCGCAACCTGGGCGAGCACCGATCGGATGGCTGCGGCGACCACTTCGGGCGAGGGGAGATTGGGTTCGGCGATGCCGGGCAGCAGAGAGCCGGCAGGAAGCGGCTCGAATGCGTAAACAGGCGCCTGGCCGGGCGTAGGGACAGCTGCAGCGAGAACGCCCTCAGGAGAAACCTCGATGGCGGCGGGAGGACGCGCGCTTGTCGGAGAGACGGCTTTTTGGGGCGTGAGTGCCATCAGCGCGAGGCCTCAATGAAGGTGACTTTGTTGATTTCCTTGATGGTGGTCAAGCCGCGGCGGACGCGATCGAGGGCCGACTCGCGGAGGAAGCTCATGCCTTCAGCGCGGGCCAGCCTGCGGATTTCAGAGGTTGGCTTCTTTTCAAGGATGATCTCGCGGATGGGGTCGGTCAGGTCGAGTAGCTCGTGGATTGCGGTTCGGCCGCGATAGCCGGTGCCGCCGCACTCCATGCAGCCTTTGCCCTCGCGGAAAGGGAATCCGGCCCACTCAGCGGGATCCATGCCGAATGTCTCGAGATCGGCTGCCGTGTAGCTGACAGTGTGGACGCAGTGCTCGCAGATGGTGCGGACCAGACGCTGGGCGAGGATGCAGTTAAGCGCAGAGACGAAGTTGTAGACCTCGACGCCCATGTTGACGAAGCGGCCGAGCACGTCGACCACGTTATTTGCGTGAACGGTGGTGAAGACGAGGTGGCCGGTGAGCGCGGAGTTGATGGCGATTTGCGCGGTCTCGTTGTCGCGGATTTCGCCGACCAGGATTTTGTCCGGATCGTGGCGAAGGATGGAGCGCAGGCCGCGAGCAAATGTGAGGCCCTTTTTCTCGTTAACGGGAATCTGCGTGATGCCGCGAATCTGGTATTCGACAGGATCTTCGATGGTGATGATCTTGTCTTCTTCGCTCTTGATCTCGTTGAGCGCGGCATAGAGGGTTGTGGTTTTTCCGGAGCCGGTGGGACCAGTGACCAGCACCATGCCGTATGGCTCGCGAATGTAGCGGCGGAAGCGGCGCAAGTCGGCTTCGGCGAAGCCCACAACGTCGAGGGTGAGATTGCGGAACTTCTCGCTCATCGACTCTTTGTCGAGCACGCGGAGGACGGCGTTTTCCCCGTGAATCGTGGGCATTATGCTGACGCGGAAGTCGATGAGGCGGCCTTTATAGCGAACGCGGAAGCGGCCGTCCTGAGGCACGCGGCGCTCGGCGATGTCCAGCTCGCTCATCACCTTGATGCGGCCGAGAATGGTGGAGTGGTGCTCGCGCGCGATGGGAGCCATGGCGGCCTGGAGCACACCGTCGATGCGGTACTTGACGACTACGTTGTCGTCGTTGGTCTCGATGTGAATGTCGGAGGCGCGGCGCTCGAGAGCGGTGAAGATGGTGGTGTCAACCAGGCGAATGATGGGACTGATGTCTTCTTCGCTGGTGAGCTTTTCAATGGAGATGTTTTCGTCGGAGCTGTCGTCGCCGGTGAGCACATCGAAGGTGAGTCCTTCGCTGGCCTCATCGAGAACGCGCTGCGACTGCTCGGTCTTCTTCAGCAGGTCGGTGATCTGCGAGAGCGTGGCCACGCGGGCGATGATGCGATTGGCGAGCAGTCCGGCGATCTCGTCGAGAATCATGAGCCGCGATGGGTCGCTGACGGCGATTACAAGCGCGTCTTCCCGCTGCTCGATGGGGACGAAGTTGTAGCGGAACATCAGCTCGACGGGGACGGTGCGCAGCAGGTCGTGCTGGATGCGAAAGTTTTTGAGGTCGACGAACTCGGCGTGATAACGGCGGGCGAGGGCCTCGGCGCGCGCGCGTTCTTCTTCAGGCGTGCCCTGCGGGACGATGGGGAGCGGGATGACGGTTGCGTTTGCCATGATTCGATGAGCCTGTGTTGCTTAGGTTATCCGGTTTGCGTTATCCAGTTTGCGTTATCTGGTTTGGGTTATTTGGCTACAGGTTAATCGGTGCTGACCGCGCCCAGCGAGAAGATCGGCAGATACAGCGAAACGAGAATGACGACAACGACAATTCCCATGAAGATAAGAATCATGGGTTCAATCAAAGCGAGAGCCGCGGTCAATGCCGTGGCGACATCTTCTTCAAAGAATTCTGAAACGGAGTTGAGCATGGCCGGCAAAGCGCCGGTTTGCTCGCCGACGGAGATCATTTCAGTGGCGAGATCGGGGATAACGCGGGTTTCAGAGAGAGCATCGGCAAGTGGCCTGCCTTCGCGCACGGTGGTGATGGAACTGACCACGGCTTTGGAGACGCGCCGCGACGAGATGGAGCGAGCCGCGGTCTCAAGCGAGGGCACAAGCGGCAGGCCGCCGGTGAGCAGCGTGGCCAGCGTGCGGGCAAAGAGAGCGACCTGGTATTTGAGCCAGATTTTGCCGAAGACGGGCAGGCGAACGCGCAGGTTGTCAGCGAAATCCTGGCCGCGCTCGGTGAGGGTGAAGCGATAGAGCGCGAAGCCGACGAGCCCGGCGGTGACGACCATCCAGATAAGGTTGCGATTGACCCAGCGGGAGAAGTTGAGCAGCACGACGGTCATCGCAGGCAGCTTGGAGCCGAGCTGATCGTAAAGCAGGGCAAACTGCGGAACCACGTAGGCAAACATGAAGGTGACCAGCGCCGTGACCAGGACAAGCAGGACCACGGGATAAATGAGGCTGGTGGTGAGCTTTTTGCGGAAGGTGAGCGTGATGCGCTGGAAGCTGACGTAGCGCTCAAGCACCTCCTGCAATGTGCCGGAGCGCTCGCCTGCCAGCAGCGTGGTGGTGAACATGAGCGGGAAACCGCCCTGCGCGTCGAAGGCCGAGGAGAGCGGTTCGCCGGTTTTGACGCGGTTTGAGACGTCTTCGAGCTGGGCGCTGAAGTAGGGGTTTTTCTGGTTCTTGCCCAGCATCTGCAGCGAGCTGAGGATGGGCAGGCCGGCGCGGATAAGGGTGAGGAACTGCTGATTGAAGATGAGGAAGGGCTCGAGCTTGACCTTGCGGCGTTTGCGGCCAAAAAGACCGCCCCGGGCGCGTACGCTGAAGACGTGGTAGCCTGCATGGGCGAATCGCGCG
>Ga0302324_100011073_pt1 | contig 18570 bp, 20 predicted proteins | sample Palsa_T0_1_FD_201949 | JGI IMG/M metagenome (GOLD analysis project Ga0302324, IMG submission 201949) | Peat permafrost microbial communities from Stordalen Mire near Abisko, Sweden - Palsa_T0_1 | ecosystem: Environmental > Terrestrial > Soil > Palsa > Peat permafrost | place: Sweden: Abisko...
ACCGTCGCGCGCTTCGTAGGCGAAGCCGCGCGCGAAGACCCGGTCGATATAGCCTTTCATCATCGCCGGCATCGTGGCCCACCAGAGCGGATAGATCACGGTCAAGGCGTCGGCGTTGCGTACGTCCTGCTGTGCCTGCGCCACGTCTGCATCCGCGGCATGGCCGATGCTCAGCGGCTCTAGCTCGTGTGCGCCCATGACCGGATTGAAGCCCATGTGGTACAGATCATGGGTCTGCTGGCTGTGCCCGAGCTGCTGCAGTTCCAGCGCGTAGGCGTGCGCCAGCTTCATAGTCATGCTGTGCTGGAGTGGATGGGCCACGACAATAAGATGCTGCATATGAACTCCTGGCGCAGAGCCCACCTATCCGGTCCCACGCTGTCCCATCGCTACCTCGGCGACTTCGGTGTTGTCCTGCTTGGTCTGGCGTTCCATCTCGGCATTGATCTCAGCGCCCAGCACGACGAAGAAGCTCGACAGATAGAACCACAACAACAGCACGACCACGCCGCCGAGTGCGCCGTACATGTTCGCGTAGCTGCCGAAGGTGCGAAGGTAGAGTGCGAATAGGAGGCTGCCCGTAACCCACAGGGTCGCTGCGACCACTGACCCCCAGGTAGCCCAGCGCCAGTGACCTAGCTTACGCGCCGGCGCAAAGCGACACGTCACGGTAAGGCTCAATACGGCAAACGCCCAGAGCAGCGCCCAGCGCAACGTCGCCACGACAGCCTCTACCCACGCATTCGTGATTAAGGCCTTTAAGACCATCGGCACAGCGACGGCGAGCAACAGCATGACGATGACGCTGAGGATAGCTCCGATGGTTAGGGACACCGAGGTTATCAGATGCTTGAAGAATCGGCGCTTTTCGCGCTCCTGATAGGCGATGCTCACGGCTTGCATCAGTGTGGCCATGCCCGAGCGAGCGCTGACGAGCGCCACCAGCACAGCGAGCATCGCCGCGACCGTCAGCGTACCGGTCTGGCGGCGCACCACGTCCTGCAGGCCGCCATTGAAGATGTCCCGCACCTGCGGGGGCAGCAGGCTGGATAGGGCATTCGTGTGCTTGAGTACATCCGCGGGAGTGAACAGCAGGCCATAGAAGGATAGCGCGGCCACCAGCGTCGGAACCACCGACAGCAGTGCATACATCGCCAAGCCCCCGGCCACCAGCGAGACGTTGTCGCGGCTGAGGTCACTCTTGACGCGCACGGCGATGTCCCACCAACCCGACGCCGCAATCTGCCGCGGCTGCTCTGCGCTGCGTTTACGGTTTGTACCGGTTTTACTCAATGCGCTGTACCGGTTGTTTCGCCGTCAAACGCCATTCCGCTGTCGGCTCCTCCGGACTTAAAAACTCGGTCAAAGGTCCGCCCAGCCTTGAATGCTGCGCCACGACTTTCAGGCACAACAGGGTCGGCACGGCGATCACAATACCCGCGACGCCCCAGAACCAGCCCCCAAGCCACAAGGCCAGAAACACCATGATGGGATTGAGTTCCAGCCGTCGTCCGACGATCAACGGCTGCACCAATTGACCTTCTATGGTCGCCAGCGCGAGGTAGCTCGCGGCCACGGCGACGACGTGGCCGATGCTATTGAACGTGACGAAAGCGACAACAGTGAGCAAGACTAAGGTCGTCGCCGACCCCACATACGGTAGAAAATTAAGTACCGCCGCGACGGTTCCCCAGAGAAAGGGATTGGGCATGCCGAGTAACATCATGGTGATGCCAGTAGACAAACCCAAACCTAGGTTAATCAGTGCAATGCTCCCGTAATAGCGGCTGACTTCGATCCGTACGGCGTTAATCACTCGCAGTGTCTGCGTGGATTGAAGGTCAATCGCCAGCGCCGCGCTCAGCCGCGCAAGCATCGGCGGCCCACCGGCCAACAGGAACAACACGAGAATCGTTACGGTGACAATGCCGACGAGAGCGTCACGGGTCTGATCCAGTATCTCGACGGCGATGTCCGCATTTGGTGGGGATTCCCGTGCGTCTTTCTGGATGACCGAGCCAGCGAGGTTGGCGGTCGATGGGACTTGGGCGACCCCAATCTCCCCGGCACGACTAGAGAGCATTTCGATTCGATTCATGAATTGGGCGACGGGACGACTTCTCTTCTCTATCATCATCAAGGTCTTCGGTGCCGAGGCCCACCAGCTCTGTGCGGGCGTCCAAAGCAGATTCACGGATCCACCAATCAGACTGGCTAGTACCGCGAGCACCACGATGGCCGAGGCGCTGCGCGGCAGCCCGCGGCGGTGCAAGGCTTCCACCGGTGCTGTGAGAAGAAGTGAAAAGAGCACAGCCAGCGCAATCGGAATAAAAGCGGCGTGCGCAAAATAGAGTAGGGCGCCGATAGCCAAGCCGGCGAGCAAACGAACCGCCATGCTGCTGCGTGAGCCAGAGGCGCTGATTCGCTCAGGAGCGGAACTGTCAGGTTGGGGGACCATGGCCGCCACAATCCGTCATTCGCATCGATGGCGGCAAACGGGCTGCACGTCAGGTCTGTAGATCCGGAACCCAGACCCGGGTGCGACGTGAGCTCTTACTGAGATTAGTCTTGGCTCCATAGTTCGACGGACCCATTGGTTAAAGCCGCAGCGGCGACTCCGGGGGCGCTGACTATCAAGCGGTCCGGAAGCGCGCAATGTACGGTGAGGCGACGCGCTAGTGGTCCGCTACCGTCAATTGATTATCGATCTGCCTGCTGCCGGCATATTTTCCTGCCAACGCCTCGATCCTATCTAATTCGTTCGACCGCACGGCGCCCCGTAATACTACGGCTACTTGGTTCGTGGCGATCTGCACATGCTGAGCGAGCACCGAAATCGACTTGTCGGCCAGGAGCGCCTGCCGGATCTGCGCCGTGACACGACGATCGTCGCTATCGCTTGCGGCAGCTGTCGGAGTACTGGAGTCCGCGGGCTGCAGATTCGCCGCTGAGTTGTCGGTGCCTACTGGTTCGGCGGCGGCGGCGGGCAGTGCAATTGCCGCATGGAGGAGCGTTGCGGCAACCACAAGTTTGAATACCCTAGCTTTTCTAAACATAAACAATCTCCTTTTGCTCCCCATTTCCTCGAAAGCGATGCCGATTGCTCGAGAAGCATGGGGCGGGCCGAGCGAGAGTGGTCCTGGATCGCATCAGCTGGGCAACGGAATCACTGTTTCTCGAGTGCGTGCTTCAGACTTCCGGGCGGTTTGGAATTTCCCGTAAGCTTTGTCTTGCTCGCCTTGACACAAAGGGACGTCAATGTCTTCGATCGGTACCCGCCGTTGACAATGGGCCGAAGGGCGCGCCCTATTTCGAGGAATCTTTCACGTTTTGCTTGATGTCGCCCAGCTTCTCTTGAACCTTGCCGAGGTTCTTTTGAAGGTTGCCTTTCGCTTCCAGCGTCTCATCGCCCACGAGCTTGCCCGTGGCTTCCTTGATCGATCCTTTCGTCTCTTGGACGCGGCCCCTGATTTGGTCTTTGTTGATGCTCACGAAGTGCTCCTGCTGATATATGCCGGCAAGCGGCCGGGGCGCTGTGCCTAAGAAAAAACCCGGAAGACTGCCGGTGTGACAATCCACATGCGCACCGCATCAATGGGTTGCCACCTCCATGTTCCGGCCATGTTCCGGCCGAACAACAATCACTCTAGGCGAGCTTGCTTCGCAAAGTCTGTACGCAAGAGCACGCAAGCCCGGGCACGCCGCTAGGCGATTGCTATTCACCGGGTGCGCCGGCGCACAGACCGAATCAATCTCACAATGCTTGGATAACGAGGGTTGGGCCTTCGTTACCAGCGGGAGAGGAACATGGATCTGCTGATTGTAGTAATTGTGCTGCTACTGCTGTTTGGTGGCGGCGGAGGGTTGTATTGGGGGATGGGCGTGGGCTGGGGAATTGGTCCGGTCGGGCTGATCATTGCCGTCGCTGTGATTGCCTACCTACTGTATGGATATCGCGGGAGAAGAGGTCCCCGAATTTAGAGGCTATAAGCTCGCCAGCTCGGTTGGGAGCAAACGATCGTATTCCTTCTTGACCACCGCGTAGCATTCGCAGGTACGCCGCTCGAGCTGAGTTCGGTCAAGAACTGTGATGTGGCCGCGCTGGTAATTGATGATCCCGGCTTTATGACGGCCCTTCAGGGGGTCGCTAGAGTGCGGCGCGGACGCCGACGATCACGAGACGTCCGATCGGGTTCGCAGCCTGCTTGTCGAAGCCGTGACCGGCATTGTCGCCCTGCACGCCCTCATCGACGTACGGCGGATCCTCATTGAATACGTTGTTGATATCCAGCGTGAACTGAAGCTTCTTGAGTCGCCCATTCATGCAGAAATATTGTTCTCGATCACTCTGCATCATTCGCGGCCGGGTTCGGCGCGCACGACGCGTTGATTGAGTGCGCTGGCTGACTGGCTGTCAGCGCACGTTGCACCTATGATGGTTCGGTGCTCGGGGGCCGGTTGTGAGGTGATCATGAATCGCGGAGCATTTGCGAAGCGCACGCTGCTGGCAGCACTGAGTGCATGCTGCGTGATGTCTGCACCAGCGCGTGCGCAGGCCAGCTATCCTCCACCCAACAGCGGCGATGTATCGAACCCGTATCAGACGATCGTGCAGTGGGGGCAGCTGCCCGAAGGACGCAAGTGGGGCGCGACGGCCGGGATTTCTGTGGCCCCGGATGGCAATATCTGGGACGCGGAACGTTGTGGCTCCAATTCCTGCGTCGGCTCTGATGTCGATCCGATCATCGAACTCGATCAGAAGACCGGCGCACTGCGCCGGCAGTTCGGAAAAGGTCTGTTCGTGCAGCCGCATGGACTGTACGTCGATCGGCAGGGCAACGTCTGGGTTACGGACGGTCTGGGCCAGGACGGCAAGGGACAACAGGTCTTCAAGTTCAGCCCCGACGGCGAGCTGCTGCTGACGCTAGGCAAGGCTGGAGTCGCGGGCTCTGGCCTCGATGAGTTCGAAGCGCCCAATGCCGTCGTGGTTGCGCCCAACGGGGACATCTTCGTCGGTGAGGGCCACAACCCGACGCTCGGCAATTCCCGGATCATGAAGTTCGACCGGAACGGCAAATTTCTGCAAGTCATCGGCAAGATGGGCAGCGGCCCAGGGGAATTCATCGAGCCGCACGGCCTCGCCATGGATTCGTCGGGACGGCTGTTCATCGGCGACCGCTCGAACAATCGCATCCAGATCCTGGATCGGGACGGGCACTTCATCGCCGCCTGGACGCAGTTCGGCCGCCCAAGCGGCGTATTCATTCGGAACGACATGCTTTACGTGAGCGACTCGGAATCGCACTCCGACCGGCCGGGCACACACGGATACAACCCGGGCTGCGAGCGCGGCATCCGGATCGGCAGCGTGAAGGACGGCAAGGTCATCGCGTTCATCCCAAACCCGGACGGCCTGACCGGCGGTTCAGAAGGTGTCGCCGTGGATCACGCTGGCAATGTATACGGCGCGTCGAGGATTGCCGCGGAGGCCGGCCGTATCGAGAAATTCGTTCCGATCAAGAAACCATGAGCCCGCGGCGAGTTCAGGCCGCAGCGCTGTCCTGGCTCTCGTCCGCGATCATCGGCAGCGTCCCGATGCGCGCTTCATCGGGCAAGCCGAGCAGCAGAATCTCCGCAGTCTGCTCCGCACTGAAGGTCGCCTGCTCGCCGTCCTTCAGGTAGGTGGCCGTGTGGCGGCGCAGCGGCATCCCCTCTACCGATCCGGCGCCGGAGAGGGCCAGGAACAGCCCGCGCCCCGTCGCGATGAAGCGCGATCCAGGCGAAAGCCGGTAGCGGCCACAGCGGATATTACAGTCGGTGAAGGTGCCGAGGGCCTTCTCATCTACGCCGCGGGCGCCTGCGAGCGGCTGCCAGCGGAAGGCGTCGGGATTGATCAGGATAGGGTCGGCATACTGCGGCTTCGGATACACCATCGGCCGCTTGTTCGCGTACTCCCACACCGCCTGAAAGCTATCCAGATTCTTCTTGCCGGCGACGCCCTCGTTGCGCCGGTAGACGCCCCGTTCGAACGTGCCTGACTGCTTCATCTCCTCGTAGGCGGCATCCACTTGCCGCTGGGAAAGGTATCCCGAGCCACTGGGCCCGCCGAACTGCACGACAACGACAAGGTTGGCGCCTTTGGAACTCTGCGGGCCGTAGTATGCGCCCTCGGGGAAGTAGCCGAGCGCGCCCGGCCGCATCTTGCCATTGCGATCGAAGTCGCACTCGCCCTCGATCTGAAAGCGGAACTGATCGAAGTTGTGCCGATGCCGAGGTGAAAAGAAATCTCCAGTCTGCTGGTACAGACCGAGTCTGAAGTTGCCTGGAGTGCCTGCCTCACCCACCACGAAGGGCCACTTCTTGAGCGTCCCGGCGCGCACGTTGCTGGCCTCGGTATCACACGGCACTTCATCGCCTTGTACAATCTGCATGGATATTCGCCTTCAAGTGGTAAGCGTACCGGTGGATCCAATTATCGGCGCGGCAGCGCAAGCGGTCCAGCCAGAGCGCGGCGTCGGATTTTCCGTACGGCCTCTTCGTTCAATGCGGACAGGCCGGGGACACGCCTGCTGTCGCCTGACAGTCGAAGACATAATGCGATTGTGATGCGTGGCCCGCTGGGACATGCCCCTATACCGCATGGGCGCGCACTCGGTGCTCGATCGCCAGAATAATGGAATTGGCGCACGTCGCGACCAGGAACAGCAAAAACGTCAGCGCCATGATGTCCGGCACGTTGTGGCTGTCCATCGCGCGAATCAGCATGAATCCGAGTCCCTGGCTCGAGGCGAACAGCTCGCCGATGAGCGTGCCCAGCAGCGTGGTCGAGAAGCCGATGCGCAGTCCGGTCACGATCTCGGGCAACGCCGCCGGCAGCAGGATGTGACGCGCCAGGCTCAGGGGTGCGAGCCGCATCACGCGCGCGGTGCGCAGCAATACCGGCTGGATGTTGCGGATCGCGCCGATTGCGAACAGCGTGACCGGGAAGAAGCCGTGCAGCGCGCCGAACGCGATCTTGGCCGCCGGGCCGAGCCCGAATACCAGCAGGATCACCGGGTACAGCACGATCTTCGGAATCGAGTAGAGCGTTTCCAGAATCGGCGAGAGGATCTCGTGGGCCGCCGCACTCGATCCGATCGCGACACCGATCACGAGTCCGCCGGTCAGGGCCAGCACGGCCGCGTACAGGAACGCGCTGCCGGTGGCCCGCGCATTCTCCCAGAAGGATTCGTGGCGGACGATGATCGCCAGGCGCTGCAGGGTCTGCCACGGCGGCGTGATCGCGTCCGGTCCCGCGAAATAATAGGCCAGCTGCCACAGCGCCGCGAGGCCGATGACCAGCATCAGGTAGTCTCCCCAGCGCTGCTTCACGTCCGGTACCAGCGCCGATAGATGCGCGCTTCCCAACGCTGCAGCACGCCATTGATAATCGCCACGACGATGGAGATCAGCAGGATCAGTCCATACATCGTCGCATTGTCGAATTCGTTGAAGGACAGCGACAGCCGCCGGCCGAGCCCCGCAGTCGCAAGGATGAACTCGCCCGCGATGACGCCGATGACCGAGTACGCGACCGCGAGCTTGACCCCCGTGAACAAGTGCGGCGTCGCAGCTGGCAGCGTGATCCGCAGCGCCGTGCGCCAGCGATCTATGCGCATGACGCGCGCCACCTTGCCGTAGACACGCGGGATCCGGTCGATCGCCGTCAGCGTGGACGAGATCATCGCGACCACGCCGAACATCGCGCCCATGATCGTCAGCGACAGCTGGCCGATGCCGAAGATCACGATCAACAGCGGATAGAACACGAAGGTCGGCACTGAATAATAAGATAGCAACACGGGATTGAGCACCCGGCGCAGTCTCGGCACCGCGTGGATCACCAGGCCGATCAGGAACCCGGGCACGATCGAGAGCACGATCGCGGCTGCGACGTTCTGGAACGTGTAGCGGGCATCGGCCCAGAACCAGTTGGCATGGCGGATCATCTCCGCCAGCGCCACCAGCATCTTCGACGGCGGGATCATCGTGAACGCATTGATCACCCCGGTCCGGCATAGCAGCTCGAGCGCCAGTACCAGGCCGGCCGCGATACCCGCGCGCCACAGGGCCGGATGCTTCATGCGATTCCCAGAGCCTTCCTCGACTCATCGCGAATGAGCTCCCAGAGCCGGCTGGTGAACAGCCCGAAGCCGGGCTCGGACACGATGCGTGAGTCACGCTCGCGCGGCCAGTGCGTCTCGAGCTCGCTGATGAACCGTCCCGGCCGCGAGGACATCACCGCGACGCGGTCCGAGAGCATCGCCGCTTCATCCAGCGCATGCGTGATCAACATCACGGTGGCGCCAGTCTCGCGCCACAGCCGCAGCAGTTCCTCGCCCATCAGCAGCCTGGTCTGCTGATCGAGTGCGCCAAAGGGTTCATCGAGCAGGATCAGACGCGGTCGCAGCACCAGCGTGCGCGCGATGCAGACGCGCTGGCGCATGCCGCCCGAGAGCTGCGACGGATACGCGGTGCGAAATGCGTTCAGACCCATGAAGGCGATCGCATCATCGACGCGCCTCGTGATCTCGGCCGCGTCGACGCCGGCGCGCTGCAGTCCGAACGCAACATTGTCGCGCACCGTCAGCCACGGAAAGGTAGCGTCCTCCTGGAACACCACACCGACGCCATCCGGTACCTGCTGGCGCACTGGCGCGCCCTCGAAGGTCACCGTGCCGGTGGTCGGCATCGCAAGGCCGGCGACGATCTCGAGCAACGTCGATTTGCCGCAACCGGACGGGCCGACGACGCCGACGAACTCCCCGCGCCGCAGGCTGAAATCGATCGGCCCGAGCGCCTGCACCGCAGCGTGACCGGAATGCGCCGGGTAGACTCGGGTAACCGCCGCGAGGGTGACATGCACGTCGGCGCTCACGCCGCGCTCACCATAGCTTGCGTTGCTGGTCGGGCGCGAGGAAGCTTTGATCCACCAGTTTCGACCAGTCCATCGGCTTGTCGATGATGCCGACCGCGAGCATGCCTCGGGACATCGCCTCCAGCCCGTCGCGGGAAAACTCGCCGTGCGACCACTGGCCCCAGGCGTAGTACTTGGGCAGCAGCTTCTTCGCATCTTCGAGGCTGACGTCGAAAATCTCGGAATAAATCTGCGCCGTTTCGTCGTGGTGCTGCTCCATGAATTCCACTGCCCGCCGGCGCGCCCGCAGCAGCGCGCGCAGCTGCTCGGGATGCTTCAGCGTGTATTCGCGCGTGGCGACCACGACCGAGTACGTGAACTTCGGGAAGACATCGTTGGCGCGGAACAGGATCCGGTAGCGGTCCGCCTGCAGCGTGAGCGCAGGGTCACTCAGTGGCGCGGCATCCACCGCACCCTGCGCCAGCGCCGTGAGCCCGGGTCCGAGCCCGCCGATCGGCAGCAGTGTCACCTTGCCGTTTAGCCCCGCATCCGCGACGGCCGCGCGCAACACCATTTCCGTCGTCGAGCGCGGTGCCGTATAGGCAATCTTCTTGCCGAAGAGATCCTTCAGCGACCGCGCACTGCTCTGCATTGTCGTGGCCCAGCTCAGATCTCCGATGTTGTCGGCATTGCACATCACGATGCGCAGATCGATGCCCTGGTTGATCGCCGCAATCGCGGTTGCGGTCCCAAGATTTCCCACCGCCATATCGCTGGCCAGGATGTTGCGCAGCGCGCTGCCGCCGCCGGATGAAGAAACGATATCGGTGACGTTCAGGCCATCCTGCTTAAGGTAGCCCTGCTTGAACGCGACCGCCCACGGCAGGGTCGAAGTGATCTTTCCATACTCGGAGATCGCCAGTGTGTCGGCCCGCGACGCGCTGCCCCCGAGCGCGACCAGCGCCGCACACAGTGCCGCGGCCACCCGCGTCGCGATTCCCCAGGATGCTCGGCTGGCCATCATTTCCCCTCCGCGTCGAGCTGGCTCACGCCCCGCAGAAAATCGAAGTCGCAACCTTCGTCGGCCTGCAGCACAGTCTGATGGAACAGACGCGCATAGCCCCGCAGTGGCGGCGCCGGCCGTGCCCGGGCGGCAAGCAGTCCCATCCGCCGCGAGAGTTCCGCGTCATCGAGCAGCAGATCGATCCGGCGAGCGACGACATCGAGCCGGATCCGATCGCCGGTTCGTACCGCGGCCAGCGGTCCGCCGTCCGCCGATTCCGGGGTGATGTGCAGCACGATCGTACCAAAGGCGCTACCGCTCATCCTCGCGTCCGAAATCCGCACCATGTCCGTGACGCCCTGCCGCGCGAGCTTCTTGGGGATTGGCAGATAGCCGGCCTCCGGCATCCCCGGGGCGCCCTTCGGACCGGCATTGCGCAGCACCAGGATGTCCTCGGCCCGCACCTCCAGCTCGGCCTCGTCGATGCGACTGATCAGGTCCGCTATCGACTCGAACACGATCGCGCGTCCCGTATGCTGCAGCAGCGCCGCAGTGGCGGCACTGTGCTTGATCACCGCGCCGCGCGGCGCCAGATTGCCGTGCAGGACCGCGATCGCGCCGCTTGGACTGATCGGATCCGCGACGCTGCGGATCACGGATTGTCCCGGAACCTCCTCGGCGGTCGCGACCAGGTCGCGCAGCGTGCCGCCGGCGATGGTCCTGGCTTCCAGGTCGAGCAGATTCCCCAGCTGCCGCAGCAGCTTCGGCACCCCGCCGGCATGATGCAAGTGCTCCATGTAGTGATCGCCGGTCGGCTTCAGATCCACCAGCACTGGTACGTCCCGGCCGATCGCGTCGAACTGCTTCAGGTCGATCCGGTGCGCCGTGCGATTGGCGATCGCAGTGAGATGAATAATGGCGTTGGTGGAACCGCCAAGGGCCTGAATGATGACCTGGGCATTGCGGAACGTGCCTGCCGTGAGAATCTCGCTTGGGCGCGGGCCACCCGACACGGCCATTGCCGCCGCTCGCCTGCCGCTGGCCTCCGCGATGCGCATGCGCTCGGCATGCGTCGCCGGTGCGGTCGCGCTCATCGGCAGCGACAGTCCCATCGCCTCGGTCATGCACGCGACGGTACTTGCAGTTCCCATCACCATGCAGGTTCCCACCGAGGGCGCCAGCCGACCGTTCACCGCCTCGATCTCTGTCTCGCCGAGCCTGCCGGCCCGATACGCGCTCCAGTAGAGGCGGCAGTCGGTGCAGGCGCCCAGCGTAGCGCCCCGGTGGTGTCCCACGACCATCGGTCCGACCGGAATCACGACCGTCGGGATGTCGACACTGACCGCGGCCATAATCTGGGCGGGCAGCGTCTTGTCGCAGCCGCCGATCACGATCACCGCGTCCATCGGCTGGGCGCGGATCATTTCCTCGGTCTCCATCGCCATCAGGTTGCGCAGATACATCGAGGTCGGATGCGCGAAGCTCTCGTGGATCGAAGTGGTCGGAAACGCCATCGGCATGCCGCCGGCGAGCATCACGCCACGCTTGGCGGCCTCGATCAGGGCCGGAACGTTGCCGTGACACGGGTTGTAGTCGCTGTAGGTATTAGTGATCCCGACGATCGGGCGGTCCAGTGCCTCGTCGGAATAGCCCATGGCCTTGATGAAAGCTTTGCGCAGAAACAGCGAAAAGCCGGTGTCCCCGTAGCTCGTCAACCCCCTGCGCAATCCGCGGCTCATGCATCTCTCCGAGCCAGCATCAGCAAAGCAAGCCCGATCCAGCGGGGATCACTTTGACATAACCGCTCGCTTGTCGGTACGCGCGATCCGGGCGACCAGGTAGTCGACCTCGGCTCGCGCGTGGCCTGACAGAGCCAGTGCCGGCTTGCGCTGCGCATCGAAGGTGAGAATACCGCGCCGCATCAGCACATACTTGCGCACCGCCAGGCCGATCGGGCCCTGCTGCTGCTCGTAGCGCAGGTATGGCAGATGAGCGTCGAAGAGGTCGTGCGCGTCGTCGCGTCGGCCCGCGGCACGAAGTCGCACCACGTCTACCAGCATCTCCGGAAATGCGTAACCGGTGTTAGCACCATCGGCTCCGCGCTCGATCTCTAAGTCGAGGAATAAACCGCCGTTGCCGGTGAGGATCGCGATGTGCCGCATCGATCCCTCGTGCTCGAACTCGCGCAGCTGGGTGATCTTCTCCAGTCCCGGCCAGTCCTCGTGCTTCAGCATCACGCAGGACTCATTTTCCTCGACGATACGGCGGATCACCTCCGGCGTCATCACGACGCTGAAGCTCAGCGGATAGTCCTGGATCACGAACGGCACGTCGCGACCGATAGCCTCCACCGCCTGCCGGTAGTAGCCGACGATCTGCTCATCCGTGCGCAGGGTGTTGGGCGGTCCGATCATGACTCCGGCGGCACCGCGTGACATGACCTCCTGCGTGAGCGAACGCATCGCCGCGAATCCGGGCGCCGACACGCCGACGATGATCGGCAGCCTGGTGCACTCGATCACCCGGGAGACCACGTTGACGGCCTCCTGGTGATCGAGCTTCGGCGCCTCGCCGAGTTGCCCAAGCAGCGTCATGCCCTGGACGCCGGCGGCGTCGAAGAATTCCGTCATGCGCTCGACCGACTCGTAATCCAGCTGTCCGTCCGGCAGGAACGGCGTGGGCGCGACTGGGATCACGCCGTGCACAGAGTTCGATAGCAGCATGTCAGCTCCTGATGTGCGCCCGTTCCACCGCCGGCACCCCCCCGGGGATATTGAACCGCACGTATACCCGCGGTTTCCCTATCTTCAATCGATGCAGAAAGGTGGTTCCGATCAGGAATAATAGAAGTTTAACGGAAATACAGTGGCGCCATGCCCACCAAGCCGCACCTGCTGAGCATGGGTGAAATGATGCCGATTGCCGAGCGGGCGCTGCTGCCATGCTTCGAGGTGCATTCGACCCGCCACAACAGTCTCGGGCAAATCGTGGCACGCTACGGTAGGCTGATCCGTGCCATCGCGACGCGCGGCCGCGAACGTGTCGACGCCTCGCTGATCGCGGCGCTGCCGCTGCTGGAGACTATTGCGAGCTTCGCGGTTGGCTACGATTCGATTGACCTCGAGGCAACCCGGCAGCGCGGCATCATCGTCACCAACACTCCGGACGTGCTCAACGATGAAGTGGCCGACTACACAGTGGGGCTGCTGCTGGCGACGTTACGGAGGATTCCCCAGGGCGATCGCTTCGTACGCTCGGGCACATGGCATATAGAACCGTTTCCGCTGACGGCGTCGCTGCGCGACCGGACGATCGGATTCGCCGGCATGGGTCGGATCGCCGGCGCCACCGTGCACCGCCTGAGGGCGTTCGGCGTGCGCATCGCCTATTCGTGTCGCACGCCGCGGCCCGATCTCGAGCTTGATTATTATCCAACCCTCACGGGCCTGGCCGCGGTGGTCGATGTGCTTATCGTGCTGCTGCCCGGCGGAGCAGCCACTGACCGGCTGATCAACGCAGAGGTTCTCGCGGCACTTGGCGCGCGCGGAATCCTGATTAACGTCGCCCGCGGTTCGGTCGTGGACCAGCACGCGCTGATCAAGGCCTTGAGGGGCGGCGTGATCGCAGGGGCGGGGCTGGACGTGTTCGCTGACGAACCTCAGGTTCCGCAGGCACTGCTCGAGCTCGACAATGTCGTGCTGATGCCCCACGCGGCGACGGGAACGGGGTACACCCGCGGTCTCATGATCGATCTGGCGGTGCGAAATCTTCAGTCGTGGTTCGCGGGCCGCGGTCCGATCACACCGGTTGCGGAGACGCCCTGGCAAGGCCCCTCGCACCGTAAAATGGAAATACGCTGACCCGTCCCGTACATCGGTACAAAATCAGTTGGTAAAGACCACGCGCCTCTGCGGACTGCTGCGCGCGCCGCGGACGACGCCCGAGACAACCGCAGACGCACTCATGGCAAGCGCCTGCACCAGGCGAATGCGCGGCGAGGAGCGGCGCCACAGCAGACCGATCCGCCGGCATTCGAACGCTTGGGGTAGCGGGATCTTGCGCAGATTCAAGCCTTCGGGCCACGGCGGCGCCCAGTCCGGCACGAGCGAGACCCCGAGCCCCCGATCGACCAGCACCGCGATGGCCTCCAGCGAGTCGAGTTCGTAGCGATCCTGCGGACGGATTTTCACTTTCTGCAGGTACCGTTCCGCGAGGCGGCCACCGAGCGTATTGCGGTCGTAGCGGATGAATGGCTGCGTTTCCAGGAGCCGGTGCGCGCTGGTCTCCTTCGTCCGGCGCGGGGCCAGCACCACGAAGGGCTCCTCGCGCCAGACCGTCCAGTCGCAGGTTTTCGGTAATTCGACCTGCGGCTCGACGATCACCGCCGCATCCAGCTCACCGGAGGTGGTCTTCTGGTACAGGTCCTCGGAACTTCCAGGAGTGATGAACAGCTTGAGAAGCGGGTATTTCGCGGCCACGCCCGCCAGCAGCGCCGGCAGGATGCCGGTGAGCGCGCTGGAGATCGCGCCAAGATTGAGCTCGCCGGAAAATAGCTCCTCCGTCGCGACGCTGCGCAGATCCTTCACGCCGCGCAGCAGGCTCTTCGCGTGCATCAGGATCGCGGCGCCGGCTTCCGTGGCACGCACGGTGCGGCCCGATCGTCCGATCAGCTTCGTTCCGATCTCGCGCTCCAGCGCCCGCACGCGCTGCGTCACCGCGGCATCGGTCAGGTTCAGTCGACGCGCGGCCGCTGCGACCGAGCCGTGCTCGATCACCATCACGAAGCTCTCCAGGAAGCGCGTATCCATCGGCAAACGATAGCGTCTGCTGGCATCGCACGCTAGAGTCTAATACTAGGCCTGTGCCAGCGATGCGAGGGTCAGTCCGAATGGCACATCAGGTCCCCTTGGCACGGACTCACTGGCTCGCAGCATGCGCGCTGATCAGCGTGCTCGGCTGCGCCGCGACGGGCAAGCGTGCCAGTGCGCCCATCGTGCCGGAGTACCAACCGGATCCGAGCTTTCCGCGCCTGCCGAATGACTGGACCCTGGGCAATGTGTCGGATGTCGCGGTGGATCGGTACGACAACGTCTGGATCATCCATCGGCCGCGTACGGTGAAGGCCGGCAGTACGCCTGCCCCGCCGGTATTGGAGTTCGACGCGCGCGGCCGGTTCCTGCAGGCCTGGGGCGGCGAGAGCAGCGGCAACGCCTGGCCCGATGCCGAACACAACATTTTCGTCGATCACCGATCCAATGTCTGGATCAGCGGCAGCTCACCGAGCGGGCAATCCAGGACCACCCGTTCGGACGACATGCTGCTCAAATTCACGCGCAGCGGCAGCTTTCTGCTGCAGATCGGCGGTCGCTCGGTGAGCCGCGGCAGCACGGATACCGGGAGCGTGAACAAGCCGGGCGACGTATTCGTGTCTGCGAAAACTAACGAGGTCTACGTCGCGGACGGCTATGGCAATCGCCGCGTCATCGTGTTCGACGCCGATACCGGCGCGTTCAAGCGGATGTGGGGCGCGTTCGGCAATCCGGCCGCCGATGACGCCGAATCAGGCGGCCCGGGCCCGTCCGGAGGTCCGCTGGGGGCGGCCCCGGCTGCGCCGGGACCTGCGACGCTCGACACGGAGGGTCCCGGACCGCCACGCTTCGGAAGCCCGGTTCACGGCATCGTCGTTTCCGATGACGGTATCGTCTACGTGGCGGACCGCCACAACCGGCGTGTGCAGCTGTTCACGACCGATGGCCGGTACCTGCGCCAGTTCTTTGTCAATCGCGCGGGCCCGTCGCCGGACAGTGTCAGCGCTCTGGCGCTCTCGCCCGACCGGGACCAGAGACTGCTGTACATGGCGGACTTCGGGAATTCGCACGTCATCGTGGCCGATCGCCGCTCGCTCGCGATCCTGGCCCAGTTCGGCCAGCGCGGCACGGAGCCTGGCAACTTCCGGGGCATTCACCAGCTGGCGGTTGATTCACTCGGCACGCTCTACACAGCGGAAGTCGCGCCGGGCGCGCGCGTGCAGAAATTCACCGTCACCACGCAGGGGCGAGCGCATTAAGTTCGTGATAGGAGCGCACTGCCGATGCTTCGCGTAATTGCCCTGACCATCCTATCCGCGTTGATCCGGGCTGCGGCGCAGGAGCCGCCGCCCTCGCCGGCCAGCCTGGTCTGCGCTGGGGACATCGTGACGGTGCGGCGTATCGAGATGAAAGCTCCGGCGACGCTCGAGCAGTACCTGCAGACCATGGATGTGCATCGCGCGTGGTATCGCCGGCACGGCTTCACGAACAATGAAATCTTCGCTGCGCGAATCGTGCTCACCGACCCAGCCACCGGCAACGCGACCTATTCGACCACCGAGCTGATCGCCTACCATGTCCGTCCGCCGTATGGACCGAATACCACGACGGTCCACGACGCGGACTGGATCGCGTTTCACAAGACCTACGACGCGATTTCCAGAATCGAGGAGCAGTACCAGATCTGCATGCCGAACGAGCACGGAGGATAGGGCACGAGACCTGCCCCCGACTAACGATCGACGGAGAATTTACTTCGGGGTCGCCACATTTCGCGCCGATTGCGGTACCAACAAAGGCTTCAGCCGCTTGCTGCACCCCCTCGTCTCGAGTTCCTGAGATCACCACAATAGAATTTGCGCTGTCAAAAGGCATCGCGCACACCCATTTACCTGTATGTCCACCAGCTGGAAGTTAGGTTACCCCTTCAGAGCAACGACCACAGCGCTGGCAGTGATGCTGGCTCTGGCCCTTGCGGCAACCTTCGCCTATTGGTGGGACGTGCGCAATGAGAGTAGGCGCCTGCTCATTAATGTACCGGACGCGATCCCGCGAAACCCTCAATTGAACCAATTCGCGATGTCACGCGGTCGCTCGGCGTTCACGCACTACTGCGCTTCGTGTCATGGCAGCGCCGGCCAACCCGATTCTCTTCGCGGTATTCCAGATCTTCGTGACCATGACTGGCTGTATGGCAGCGGGCGCGTCGAAGAAATCGAGAGGGTCGTCCTTTACGGTATCCGATCCGGAAACTCCAAGGGCTGGGATCTCGCCAGTATGCCGGCCTTCGCAACGCGAAACCCGTACCGGCGCTACAGCACCCCGTCTTTGACGCCGCGGGAAATCGATGACGTGACTGAGTATGTTTACTCGTTTCAGCATTCCGACGCTGATCCCGACGCTGCAGTGCGTGGCAAGCAGTTGTTCGACAACCAATCGCGGGGACTGTGCTGGGACTGCCATGGCGGCCACGGCCAGGGCGATCCAGGAATCGGCGCCCCGAAGCTGAACGACTCCACTTGGCTCTACGGCGATGGCTCGCGTCGCAGCATCCATGCTTCGATTGCTTACGGTCGCGGCGGCAGCTGTCCGGCCTGGATAGGCAAGCTATCGCCCGTCACCATCACCGAGCTAGCGGTTTTTACCCACAGCCTTTCTTCGACGAACGCCGCTTCAGCCAATACGTCAGTAGCACATGAGTAATCACGATTCAGAACACACGCACGCAGCGCACCGTCGCGCTGGACGCGCATCGCAGGCCAGTACGAGGCGCGCGATGGTGCTGTACGCGATCGGCGCTTCAGTCGGTCTCGGGGCTGCGGGCTACGAGTTGCTATCCGCTCGAGGCACAGAGACGCGTCAGGTTCCGGCAGAGAACGTGGCACTGGTGAATCAGCAGCCTATCCTGCGCAGCGACTTCATCGCACAGGTTGAGAGCGAAACGGGCCTACCCTTTGAGAATACGAGCCGCAAGGATCAGCTGCGCGTGCTCGACGAAATGGTCGATGAGGAGCTCAAAGTACAGCGCGGTCTCGAGTTGAACTTCGCCGAGACCGATCAGGACACACGCAACGCCTTGTCGAACGTGGTCGATCAGCAGATGCTCGTGGAAGTGGCCATCCGTCAGCCGACCGAGCAGGAGTTGACAAACTATTACGACAGCCACAAAGCCCAGTACCAGACGCCCGGCGCGATGACCGTTTGTGACCTGATCTTAGCCGATAGCAATCTCGATTCGGATCAGCTGGCCGAGCGGGCGCGTGTGGCCGTGGCGGCGCTGCGCTCAGGCACTACGCGCCAACGGGCAGTGCAGCGCTATGGACTAGTAAATAAGAATGAGTGCGAAAACAATTTCTACTTCGCGATTCAAATCCATCTGGGTGACCAGCTTTACGAGGCGGCCAAGCAGCTTGCGACCGGCGCGGTATCCACGCCGATCCGGACCAGTGACGGCGTGCATATCCTGCAGATGATTAATAACAGCGCTCCAGTGCCTGAAAGTTACAGCGATGCGCGCGATCAAGTGTGGGGTGATTACAGGACCTATCGCGAAGCGCAAATCAGGACTGGAACCATGCGCTTCCTGCGTCACCGCGCCAAGATCCTGATCGCGAGCGACTACTCGGATTACCAACTAAACGCAGCAGCGCCATGAGGCTCACAGTGGGCACATTGCGGACACTATTGCTGTTGGCCTGTTTGCCTGCGGCGCCGGCGGCTGCACATACGCTAAGTGAGAGCTTCTCCTCCTGGCGCATCGCCGGCGATGCTGTTCATGTGGAGTTCACGGTGCCAGACCGTGAGGCGAAGCGCCTGTCCGTCTCAGGCAGAGATTTGCCTTCCAATGAACAGCTGGGCCGCTA
>Ga0302324_100011076_pt1 | contig 18567 bp, 15 predicted proteins | sample Palsa_T0_1_FD_201949 | JGI IMG/M metagenome (GOLD analysis project Ga0302324, IMG submission 201949) | Peat permafrost microbial communities from Stordalen Mire near Abisko, Sweden - Palsa_T0_1 | ecosystem: Environmental > Terrestrial > Soil > Palsa > Peat permafrost | place: Sweden: Abisko...
GCTCGGCGGCGAGCACGTTCACCGCGAAGTGGCCGCTGGCGGAGATGATCGCCGCGCCCTGCCCGTCGCTCATCGCGCAGACGAGCACCAGCGGCGGGTCGAGGGAGACGCCGGTGAAGGAGTTGGCGGTCATGCCGTAGGGCCCGCCGGCGCCGCTGGTGGTGATCACCGTGACGCCCGTGGCATACATTCCGAGCGCGTCCCGCAGGTCCTGCCTGCTGAACGGCGCCTCGATCCGGTCTGCGGCGGTGGCCGCGCTGGTGCGCGCCGTCTGGCTCATCCGGCGCTCCGGGGCGGCGCCGTGACGCGAGGCCCGCGCTCGCCGTAATCCCAGCTGAGGCCGAGGGACTGCGCGATCAGCGACCGGAATATGTCGTCATCCATGGTCAGCAGGGACACGTTCGTGAGGGCCCGCACCGTGGCGGTCCTCGGCATGTCGCGCAGTATCGCCACCTCGCCGAAGAACTGCCCTGGCCCCAGGGTGGCCAGCACCTGCTCCGAGCCGCCGTCCTCGCGCACCACTTCCACCTGCCCGGCGCTGATGATGAAGAACTTGCTGGCCGGGCCCCCCTGGCGCACGATCGCCTTCCCGGCTGGGACGGAGATCTGCCCGAGGCGGGTCGCGATCGTGGCCGCCTGGTCCTTTGCCTGGTGCCCGGCCCGGTGATCCAGCGGGACTCCGAGGGCGCTGTACGCCAGGTCGCGGACGAAGGTGGCGGCCAGGCCGCCTCCGGCGCCGCTGCTCACGAAGGCGAGCTCGGCCGGGCGAATCCTCAGGAACACCAGGTCCCGGAGCGGATCGGGGAGCAGGCCGGGGAACTTCTCCGCGAACAGCCCGTACGCGCGCCGGCTCTCCGCTAGGTCGACCACGATCCCGGCCCGGCCGGTGGCCTGCACTCCCCGGGCCGGCGGGTACTCGCCGATGGTCAGCGATACCGCGGGGTTCGCATAGATATTCCGGGTGGTCATATTGTCCGGGTGAGTCCCGACATAGAACGTCACCCCGTCGTTCACGTAACAGAACATTGCCGCATGCGGTGAACCCCACCCGCTCATAGTGGCCAGCGTCAAAATTCGGCCGGCGGTGAGGTAATTAGCTGCATCGCAAGAGAGGCTGCAGGCATGTCCGCCCGGTGGGCAGTTTTCCATATGAAGCTCCACTGCTCGAACATCTTGGGTCATTTCAGGGTAAGCCGTAATGTTTCTTGCGAAGGGTATTCATGTCCTTTGTTTAGCGGTTACCTACGGCCGGTGAACGAGGAGGTATTGCGTGGACGCAACGATGGTGGAGCTGGCCTGTCAGGCCCAAGACGCTTTCGCCGCGGAGGAATTCAAGGAGAGTTACCGCCTCGCTCTCCAGGGTCTGATCGACCATCCGGACGATCCAGGTCTGCTAGCTGTCGCGGGCCGCGCGGCGCTGGAACTTGGCCTCGAGGAGGCCAGAACGTACCTGGGAAGGCTCGTGAAACAGACTCCGGACGATGCCACTGCATGGCGGGATCTGGGCATGGCCCGGCTGAACTCGGCCGACCTGGCCGGCGCCGAGCAAGCGCTCCGCACGTCTATCCAGCTCGATCCCGCCGAGCCGGGAACCAGGGCCAGCCTCGGGCACGTGGCCTACCTGGGCGGCGCGCTCGACGAGGCGGACCGGCAGCTTTCCGAGGCGGCCAGGCTGGTGCCGTGGGACCCGAGCCCGCTGCGCAGCCTGACCGAGATGCGGCGGCTCGAGGGCCGCACGCAGGCGGCGATCACGGCCGCCGAGGAACTCCTCAGGCGGGCGCCGAAGGACATCGCCGGGACGATCACCCTGGCGGAGCTGGACCTGACGGTCGGCAACTACGACAACGCGCTCGCCGGCTACCGCCGGCTCTGCGAGGTGGACACGGAAATGGGACATGCCGGTCACATCATCCACGGCATGATCGAGGTCGAGATTCGCCGCGAACGATGGCGGCGCGCGCTGGACCACGCCATCATGGCGACCGCGATTGACCGGCACCGGCTCACCACGGATCTGCTCGCGTTCGTGACCGGGCAGCTGTTCGGCCGCGGAGATCACCCGGCTCCGCCCCTCTCCGAGATCGAGACCAGGCTGGCCGCCCGCCGGGCGGAGCACCGCAGGCTACACGCAGAACTGTTCGGCTGGGGAGCATGAGATGAGCCAGGATCTGACGACTGCCGCGGTCAGCACAGCCGCCGTGACCAAGACGGCCGCCCCGGCCAGTGCGGGCGCCGCGATCAAGACGAGCGCAGCCGCCGCGCAGTGGACCAAGTGCCCTTCGTGCGACGCCTTCCTCTACGTCAAGCGGCTGGAGCGCAACCTGAGGGTCTGCCCGGAGTGCGGCTACCATTTCCGCCTGTCCGCCGCGACCCGGCTGGCTCAGCTCCTCGATGACGGCGTGCTTGATGAGCTCGGCGAGGACATCGAGCCGTACGACGTGCTCGGCTTCGTGGACTCCAAGCCGTACACCGACCGCCTGGCGCAGGCCCGGCGCAAGACGGGCCGCCGTGACGCCGCCAGTTACGGCCGCGGCACGATCGGCGGGTTCCCGGTGGTGGTCGCGGCCATGGACTTCGGGTTCATGGGCGGCAGCATGGGCGGCGCCGTCGGCGAGATCATCACCCGGAGCGCGGAGGAGGCCCTGCAGACCCGGACGCCGCTGGTGATCATCACGGCGTCGGGCGGCGCGCGGATGCAGGAGGGTGCCATCTCGCTGATGCAGCTGGCCAAGACGAGCCAGGCGCTCGGCCTGCTCAAGGAGGCGGGGGTGCTCAGCATCTGCCTGCTCACCGACCCGACCTTCGGCGGCGTCACCGCCTCCTACGCCACCCTGGGTGACGTCCTGGTCACCGAACCTGGAGCGCTGGTCGGCTTTGCCGGACCGCAGGTGATCGAGCAGACGATCAGGCAGCAGCTCCCGCCTGGCTTCCAGACATCTGAGTTCCTGGTCACCCACGGCATGGTCGATGTGGTGACGCAGCGCGAGAACATGCGCCAGCTGCTCACCAAGCTGCTCCGGCTGAACGCCGAGCGCCCGGACGCGCCGCTGCGGACCGGCTGGGGGGCGCCGCTGATCACCGAGCCTGGGCAGGTCACGCCCCGTCCCGCCTGGGATGTGGTCAAGCTGGCCAGGGACATCCAGCGGCCCACGACGCTCGAGTACGCGGGCCTGATCTTCGACGACTTCCTCGAGCTCCAGGGTGACCGTCTCTACGCCGACAGCTCCTCCATCGTCGGCGGCCCCGCGAGCCTGGCCGGCCAGGCCGTGATGCTGATCGGGCATCAGAAGGGGCACAGCACCAGCGAGCTGGTGGCGCGCAACTTCGGTATGCCCGAGCCCGAGGGGTACCGCAAGGCGCTGCGGCTGATGCGGCAGGCCGGGCGGCTCGGGATCCCGGTGATCACTTTCGTGGATACGCCGGGCGCGTTCCCTGGACTCGGTGCCGAGGAGCGCGGTCAGGCGGTGGCCATTGCCGAAAACATCATGGAAATGTCGCGTCTTCCGGTTCCGGTCGTGACCGTGGTGACCGGCGAAGGCGGCAGCGGCGGTGCTCTCGCGCTCGCGGTGGGCGACCGGGTGCTGATGCTCGAGAACGCCTACTACTCGGTCATCAGCCCGGAAGGCTGCTCGGTGATCTTGTGGAGCAACGCCTCCGCCGCGCCCCGCGCCGCCGAAGCACTCCGGGTGCGAGCACCTGACCTGCTCGAGTTGCAGGTCGTCGACGGCATCGTGCCCGAACCGGAGGGCGGCGCGCACACCGATCAGGTCACCACCGCGGCGAACCTGAAGGAGGCTCTCGTGACCACTTTGAATGAGCTGCTGACGCTGGACAGGAAGTCCCTGCTCAAGGCCCGGTACACCAGGTTCCGGGGTTTCGGGACGCCCGCCAGCCAGGCCGCTCCCGTTCTTGCTGGCATCTCGACGAAGGAAGCTAACCGATGAGTGTCGAAACGCAGGCACCGCAACCAGCCGGGCACCCGCTCGAAGCCCCCTCGCTGGAAGCGCTCTGCCAACAGGCCAAAGTCCTGGCCGCCGGGCTTCCCGGGACGCTGACCCGGCTAACGGTCATGGTGGGCGATAACCGCGTGGAGGTGGAGTGGCAGCCCGTCACCGTGGTGGCTGGCGTCGCACCCGCCGCCAGCGCGACCATCGAGGCGGCTGAGCCGGAGACCGGCGTGGCCGTCGTGGCCCCGCTCGTCGGCACCTTCTACCGGGCGTCCGGACCGGATGCCGCGCCCTTCGTCAGCGAAGGTGACCTCGTCGAGGCCGGCCAGCAGGTCGGCATCGTCGAGGCCATGAAGATCATGAACGCGGTGCAGGCCGACCAGGCCGGCCGGGTGGCGAAGATCCTGGTGGCCGACAGCGACATGGTCGAGTACGGCCAGCAGCTGATGATCCTGGAGTCGGCGGACGCCGAGTCGTGATTTGGAGCCATGGTGGAAAAGATCCTGATCGCCAACCGGGGTGAGATCGCGCTGCGGATCGCCCGGGCCTGCCGTGAGCTCGGGATCGCGAGCGTCGCGGTCTACTCCACGGCCGACGCCGACTCCGCTGTCGTCCGGTTCGCCGACGAAGCGGTCCAGATCGGCCCGCCCGCCGTGGCGCGCAGTTACCTGCACATCCCGAGCATCATCGAGGCGGCGGTAAAGACCGGCGCCGATGCCATCCACCCGGGTTACGGATTCCTGTCCGAGGACCCCTACTTCGCCGAGATCTGCGCCAGCCACGACATCACGTTCATCGGTCCCACCCCCGACGTCATGGAGCGGATGGGAGACAAGGCGGTCGCCAGGCAGCTGATGTCCGGTGCCGGGCTGCCGCTGCTGCCTGGCACCATCGAGCCGGTCACCACGGCCGACGAGGCCCAGGACATCGCCGACAGCATCGGTTATCCCGTGATCATCAAGGCGGTGGCGGGCGGCGGCGGACGCGGTATGACAGTCGTGTGGCGGCGGGAAGATCTCCGCAACAGCTACCAGCTGACCCGTGCCACCGCGCAGGCGGTCTTCAAGAATAACGCGGTCTACATCGAGCGCTACCTGGCCGCCTCGCGGCACACCGAGATCCAGATCGTCTGCGACAGCCACGGCAACGGGATCCACCTCGGCGAACGGGACTGCTCGGTGCAGCGGCGCCACCAGAAGCTCATCGAGGAGGCACCCTCGGTGCACCTTACGCCCGAGCTAAGGGCGGAGATGGGCTCGGTGGCGCTGAAAGGCGCCCTGTCCCTCGGTTACACCGGGGCGGGCACGATGGAATTCCTGCTCGACGACCAGGGCCAGTTCTGGTTCATGGAGATGAACACCAGGATTCAGGTCGAGCATCCGGTCAGCGAGCTGATCACCGGTATCGACCTGATCAAGGAGCAGATCCGGGTGGCCCGCGGCGAGCGACTCTCGCACACCCAGGACGAGGTGAAATTCACCGGGCACGCCATTGAGTGCCGCATCAACGCCGAGGATCCGGATCGCGATTTCGCACCTTCGGCCGGGCGGCTTGACGAGTTCGCGCCGCCCGGCGGCCCCTGGACCAGGGTCGATTCGCACTGCTTCGGCGGCTGGACGGTGAGCCCCTACTACGACTCGCTGCTCGCCAAGCTGATCGTCTGGGCCCCGGACCGCGCCGAGGCCATCGAGCGGATGGACCGGGCGCTGACGGAATTCCGCGTCAATGGTCCGGGGATGAAAACCACGATCGGTTTCCATCAGCGGGTCTTCGCGCACCCGGTATTCCGCTCCGGTGACTTTCATACCGACTTCGTTGACCGCTACATGACGCAGAAATAGACCCAGAAAGCGCTTCTGGGCAAGAAACCGTGACGGAAGGACGCCGATGACTGCCGACATTGAGGGTGCGGTTTCCGCCGTGCCCCATCTCAGCCGGCTGGAAGGCCAGCTGCACCAGGAGGTCGCTGCCCGCAAGCGACTCGTCGAATCGGCGATCCAGCTGACCTCTACCTTCGACAGAGACAAGCTACTTCAGCTGATCATGTCATCGGCCACCGAACTCCTCGACGCCGAGACCAGTTCCCTCATGCTCGTCGACGAGGACACCAGCGAGCTTGTCATCGCGGTGGCCACGGGCGCGGTCGGACCTAAGGCGGAGCGCCAGCGGATCCCGATCGAGGCCGGCATCGCCGGCTGGACGCTGGCCAACCGCCAGGCCGCGGTGGTCAACGACCCGATGTCGGACGGGCGGCACTTCCCCGGTATCGGGGAGACGCTCCAGTTCGTCACCAGGAATCTTCTCGCCGTCCCGATGCTGGTCAAGGACCGCGCCATCGGCGTGGTGGAAGTAATCAACAAGAGGAACGACACCGAATTCACCGAGCGGGATACCGAGCTGGCCACCGCCTTCGCCAGTCTCGCCGCCATCGCGATTGATAACGCGAATCTGTATTCGCAGCTTGCCGACGCCGTGGTCACGGCGCGCATGTCTTACCGTCTTTGACATTTCGGCCCGGATACCCGGCGTCGGAAGAAAGGCCCCGGCCATGACGACAGATACGGTTGCCGCGCTCAGCGACACCGACCTTAGCCTGATCGATGCGTACTGGCGAGCCGCCAACTACCTGGCGGCAGGTCAGATCTACCTGCTCGACAACCCGCTGCTGCGCGAACCACTGCGGTTCGAGCACGTGAAACCCAGGCTGCTCGGGCACTGGGGCACCACCCCAGGCCTCAACCTCATCTACGCCCACATGAACCGGCTGATCAGGGCGCATGACCTGCAAGCGCTGTTCGTCGCCGGCCCCGGCCACGGCGGGCCCGCCCTGGTGGCCAACGCGTTCCTGGAGCGCACCTACAGTGAGCACTACCACCACATCGACCAGGACGAGGAAGGCATCCGCCGCCTGTTCCGCGAGTTCTCCTTTCCCGGCGGGATTCCCAGCCATGTCTCCTCCGACGTGCCAGGGTCCATCCACGAGGGCGGCGAGCTCGGGTACGCCCTGGTGCACGCCTACGGCGCCGCGTTCGACCACCCGGACCTGCTGGTCTGCTGCGTGATCGGCGACGGCGAAGCTGAGACCGGCCCGCTGGCCGCCAGCTGGCAGTCCAATAAGTTCCTCAACCCGGCCAGGGACGGGGCGGTGCTGCCGATCATCCACCTGAACGGCTACAAGATCGCCAACCCGACGGTGCTCGACCGGATTCCCGAGCGCGAGCTGCTGAGCTGGCTGGAAGGTCACGGCCACACCCCGTATGTGGTCTCCGGTGACGACCCGCAGCAGGTGCACGCCGAACTGGCCGCCACCCTGGAGACGGCGTATCAGCAGATCGCCGGCTTCCAGGCCGAGGCCAGGCTCGGCGGGTCCACCGCCCGGCCGCCCTGGCCGGCCATCGTGCTGCGCACCCCCAAGGGCTGGACCGGCCCGCGCGAGGTCGGCGGCGAGCAGGTGGAGGGGACCTGGCGCTCGCACCAGGTGCCGCTGCCGTCCGCGCGGACCGACCCCGAGCAGCTCGCGCAGCTCGAGGCGTGGCTGCGCAGCTACCGCCCGGAGGAGCTGTTCGACGCCACCGGGACGCTGATCTCCGAGCTGGCCGCACTCCCGCCGCGCGGTGACCGCCGGATGAGCGCGACCCCGTACGCCAACGGCGGCCTGCTGATGAAGGATCTCAGGCTGCCCGACTTCCGCCCGTACGGCGTGGAGCTGACAGCCCCTGGCACGCCGCTCAGCGAGCCGACCCGGGTTCTCGGCCGCTGGCTGCGTGACGTGATGGCCGCCAACCAGGACACGTTCCGGCTGTTCGGCCCGGACGAGACGGCCTCCAACCGGCTGTCGGCGGTGTTCGACGTGACCGACCGGACCTGGAACGCAGAGCTGCGGCCCGGCGATGACCACCTGTCGCCGAACGGCCGGGTCATGGAGGTGCTGTCCGAGCACCTGTGCCAGGGCTGGCTGGAGGGCTACCTGCTGACCGGGCGGCACGGCCTGTTCAACTGCTACGAGGCCTTCATCCACATCATCGACTCGATGTTCAACCAGCACGCCAAGTGGCTCAAGTGCACCAGGGAAATCCCCTGGCGGCGGCCGATTGCCTCGCTGAACTACCTGCTGTCCTCGCACGTGTGGCGGCAGGACCACAATGGGTTCAGCCACCAGGACCCCGGCTTCATCGACCACGTGGTGAACAAGAAGGCCGAGGTCATCCGGGTATATCTGCCGCCGGACACGAATACGCTGCTGTCCGTGGCGGACCATTGCCTGCGCTCACGGAACTACGTCAACGTGGTGGTGGCGGGCAAGAATCCGGCGCCGAGCTGGCTGACCATGGACCAGGCCATCGCCCACTGCAGGCGCGGAATCGGCGTGTGGGAGTGGGCCAGCACCGACGAGGGGACCGAGCCCGACGTGGTGCTGGGCTGCGCTGGGGACGTCCCCACACTGGAGACGCTGGCCGCGGCGGACCTGCTGCGCAAGCACCTGCCCGGGCTGAAGGTGCGGGTCGTCAACGTCGTCGACCTGATGCGGCTGCAGCCGGCCAGCGAGCATCCGCATGGCCTGCCGGACAACGAGTTCGACAACTTGTTCACCCAGGACAAGCCGATCGTCTTCGCCTTCCACGGCTACCCGTGGCTCATCCACCGGCTTACTTACCGCCGGACGAACCACGCCAACATGCACGTGCGGGGCTACAAGGAAGAGGGCACCACCACGACGCCCTTCGACATGGTGATGCTCAACGACCTGGACCGGTACCACCTGGTCATCGACGTCATCGACCGGGTGCCCGGGCTGGGCGTGGCCGGTGCCGGCCTGCGTCAGCAGATGGTCGACGCCCGGCTGTGGGCGCGCTACTACACCCGCGAGCACGGCGAGGACCCGCCGGAGCTCACCAGCTGGACCTGGCCGTCCTGACCGGACGCGACGGATGTCATGAAAGATCTGACCAGTCGCTGGTGCGCCGGCCTCGCCGGCCGGCGCACCAGGCTCATCTTCAGCGACGGCGACGACCCGCGGACCCTCCAGGCGGCCCGGCAGCTGGCTGCTACGGAGCTGATCACGCCGGTGCTGCTGGCTAGCGGCACCGGCGTCGGCGGTCCCGGGGTGGAAGTGATCGCGCCGGCGGACGCGCTCCGCGACGGGGATATCCAGGCCTGCCTGGACGCCGCCCTGTCCAAGATGCGGTACCCGGCGGCAGCGCTGGCCGAGCTCGCCCGCGACCCGCTCTATCTCGGGGCGGCCACGGTGCGGGCCGGGTTGGCCGACGCCTGCGTAGGCGGCTCAGCCCGGCCGACCGGCGACGTCATCCGGGCCGCGCTACGCGTCATCGGGCTGGCCGCCGACGCCACCACGTTGACGAGCAGCTTCCTGATCGTGCTGCGCGACGGCCGCATCTTCGGCTACGGCGACTGCGCGGTGATCCCGAACCCCGACGAGGAGCAGCTGGCCGAGATCGCGCTGTCGACCAGCCGCACCTTCCGCGACCTGACCGGCCAGACGCCGGCGGTGGCGATGCTCTCGTTCTCCACCAAGGGCAGTGCGGACCATCACGAGGCGCGGACGGTCCGCACGGCCACCGACATCGTCCGCAGCCGGGACCCCGGACTGGCGGTGGATGGTGAGCTGCAGTTCGACGCCGCTTTCACCGGCGCCGTGGCCAGCCACAAGGCACCAGGCTCCCCGGTCGCGGGCCGGGCCAACGTGTTCGTCTTCCCGAATCTGAACGCGGGCAACATCGCGTACAAGATCACCGAGCGGCTGGCCAACGCCACTGCCATCGGCCCGATCCTGCAGGGCCTGGCCGCCCCGATGAATGACCTGTCCCGCGGCTGCAGTGTGTCCGACATCGTCCAGGTGGCCCTGGTCAGCGCCATCCAGGCGGCCGGCCGCCCCGCCGAGCCGGCCATCCTGCACTAACCTCAGCCCAGCTCCTCGTCCAGGCAGCAGGCGGCGCTGATCAGGGCCAGGTGGGTGAAGGCCTGCGGGAAGTTGCCCAGCGCCTCGCCGGTGGGGCCGATCTCCTCGGAGTACAGACCCAGGTGGTTGGCGTAGGTCAGCATCTTCTCGAACACGAGCCTGGCCTCGTCGAGCCGGCCCGCACGGGCCAGCGCCTCGACGTACCAGAAGGTGCACATCGAGAACGTGCCTTCCTCGCCGTCCAGGCCGTCCGGCGAGGCTTCCACGTTGTAGCGGTACACAAGCGAGTCCGACACCAGCTCGCGGGACATCATGTCCAGCGTGGACAGCCACCGGCCGTCCTCAGGGGAGACGAACTTCACCATCGGCATGATCAGGATGCTCGCGTCGAGCACGTCGGTGGCGTCGTGCTGGACGAAGGCGTGCCGCTCCGGGTGCCAGCCCTTGTCCATGATCTGGTGGTATATCGCGTCCCGGACGGATCGCCACCCCTCGATGTCGGCAGGCAGGCCGCGGGTGGTGGCGATCCGGATAGCCCGGTCCACCGCGACCCAGGACATCAGCCGGGAGAAGGTGAAATTCTGCCGGCCGCCGCGCACCTCCCAGATCCCCTCGTCGGCCTGGTCCCAGTGCTGGGAGATCCACTCGATGATCTTGCACAGAGCGGTCCAGGCGTCGTGGTGGATGGGGGATCCGTAGGTGTCGTAGAGGTACACCGAGCCGATCAGCTCGCCGTAGATGTCCAGCTGGAGCTGGCCGGCCGCGCCGTTGCCGATCCGGACGGGCCCGGAGCCCCGGTAGCCTTCGAGATGGCCGAGGGTCTCCTCGGCGAGCTCGGCGGCGCCGTCGATGGTGTAGATGACCTGCAGCGGGCCGTCCTGCGCCGGGCGCGGCTCCTGGAAGCGCTTGGTCAGCCAGCCCATGAAGGCCGCGGCTTCGTCGGTGAAGCCGAGCCGCAGCAGCGCATCGAGCGACAGCGCGGAATCCCGGATCCAGGTGTAGCGGTAGTCCCAGTTCCTCGAGCCGCCAATCAGCTCGGGCAGGCTGGTGGTGGGCGCCGCCACGATGGCGCCGGTCGGCAGGTGGGTCAGCAACTTGAGCGTCAGCGCCGACCGGTGCACCATCTCCCGCCAGCGTCCCTGGTAGCTGGATCTGGCCAGCCAGTTCCGCCAGTACGTCACGGTGGCCTCGAACGCCTCGCGGGTTACCTCCGCTGAGTAGGCGCGCGGGACGTAGTCCGCTGGCACCCGCTCGAGCACGAAGGTCGCGCTCTCCCCCGGCCCGAGCGCGAAGTGGCACTGGACGCCTGCCCCGTCCGGTTTGAGCTCCAGGGGCGTTTCCAGCGCCAGGCTGATCCCGGGGGAGCGGAACAGGACCCCGTTCTCGTGAAAGAACATGTCGTGCTCGTCGCGCCCGTAGTTGAACCGCGGCTGCGCGTTCATGACGAAGTGCATCGTGCCGCGGACGCCGAGGACCCGGCGGACGAGCCGGTGCCGGTGCGTCGCGGTGCGACCGCTGTCGACTGGCATGAAGTCCTGCACCTCGCCGACGCCCTCCTCGGTGAGGAACCTGGTGATGAGGACGTTCGTGTCGGGCAGGTAGAGCTGCTTGGGGGTCCAGCCGTCGGTGGCGGGGGCGATGCGGTAGTAGCCGCCCTTGGCCCGGTCGAGGATGGCGCCGAAGACACTGGGAGAGTCGAAGCTAGGGCAGCAGTACCAGTCGATGGTGCCGTCGGTGCCGATCAGGGCCGCCGTGTGCAGGTCCCCGATGACGCCGTGCTCGGCGATCGGGAGGTAGCCGGGCAGGCCCGCGGACGGGCCGGAGTTCTGGGCGGTGTGATTATCCATGGCTGTTAGTTCCGCATCGGGTCGACGGTCTTCAGGCGCCGGGCTTCGGCCTGAAGCATGCGGTACATGACTCGGGGGTGGCCGAGGAGGAACTCCTCGGCCTGCTCGGGCTGGATCACCAGGCAGTGCAGCGGGGTGCGGGCCACGATGTCCGCGGTCGGCGGCTCGGCCAGCAGCACGGAGACTTCACCGAAGAAGCTGCCGGTGGTCAGCTTCGCCCGTTCCTCGTCATCGATGACCACCCCGGCCTCACCGTCGGCGATGATGTACAGGCCAGTCGCCTTGGTACCCTGCCGCACCACCCAGCTGCCCTCGGGAAATGATATTTCCGCTAGCTCGCCCGTCAGCGCGTGTAGTTCAGGCTCGGTAAGGTCGGCGAAAACACCGAGACGCCTGAGGCGGCCTAGCAAATGGTCAGCCATAAGACAGAAAAATACCTGGGAATTAGCCAGGTAACCAGCATTAGCGAATTGTTCATCGAGCGCGAATAACGGCGGCGCGAACCGCCCGTTACCCGGGCAGTATTCAGCCCGGTGTCAGCGCGCTCCGGGCGCCACCGTGCTCCGCTCGCGGCACCGGATCGTGAACCAGCCCCCGGCGCGCGGCTGGTCCGGCTAGCGGGCGCCCTGCAGCACCGCGGGCCTGGCCACCGGAACCAGCTGCTCCCGGCCTGCCTGCTCCTGCCCGGCCCTGCGGCCGCCGATCGGCGGCGCCTCGTTCCAGCTGGTGACGACCGGCCGGCCGTGCTCGAGGCCCAGGCTGCTGACGGTCCCGGTGTCGAGACGGAAAATGGCCCCGGCCGAAGGGGGCAGCCCGAGCTGGCGGGCGGCCATGACCCGCAGCAAGTGGCCGTGGGCGACCAGGGCGACATCCCCGGCGAGATGGTCGGTCAGCAGCGGGCGGACCCGGGCCAGCACCCGGTCGCACCGGGCGCCGACCTGCTCGGGGCTTTCGCCGGGGTTGTCCGCCGGGCCGGGGGCCACCCCGTCCGTCCACAGCGACCAGCCGGGGTGCTCCAGGCGGATGTCGGCGCTAGTGCGGCCTTCGTAGCCGCCGTAGTTCCATTCGTGCAAGTTGGGCTCGACCTGGGCGTGCGCCAGGCCGGCCAGCAGGGCGGTCCGCCTGGCCCGCCGCAGCGGGCTGACCAGGGTGAGCGCGATCATGCGCTGGGCGAGCACGGGCGCGATGGCGCGGGCCTGCCGTTCGCCGTTCGCCGTGAGGGACAGGTCGGTGTAGCTGGTGTGCTGTCGAGAGAGGGTCCATTCGGTCTCTCCATGACGGACGAGGAGCAGTTCACCCATGATGGGTCACCTTCTTTCCTGGCCTGATGGCCGTGCTGGTGGCGGTCACGCGGGCCAGGTCGGCGGCCCCGATCAGGCCGACGTCGGCGCCCACGGTGGCCGTGACGACATCCGCGCAGAGACGGTAGGGGCCGGCCCCCAGGGCCTGCCGGTAGGCCCGTTCGGCGGGCCGGCGGATCAGCTCTCCGGTCTCGCCGAGCCCGCCGCCGATGACGAAGACCGCCGGGTCGAGGATGGCGGTGAGATCCGCCAGGACCTGCCCGACCCAGCGTCCGGTCTGCTCGAACACGTCCAGAGCGAACGGGTCGCCGGCCCGGGCGGCCGCGGTGACGTGGCTGCCGGCGATGCCGGCCGGCGTGCCGTCACCCAGGGCCAGCAGGGCGGCCGCCCGGTCCGGGGCGGCCGCGGCCTGCTCCCGGGCCCGCCGTGAGTTGGCGTCGCCGCTGGCGTATTGCTCGATGCATCCGTCCTGGCCGCAGCGGCAGGGCAGGCCGCCGGGCACGGCCCGGTAGTGGCCGATCTCGCCGGCCATGCCGAACCGGCCGCGGAATAGCTGCCCGTTGCTGATGACGCCGCCGCCGAGCCCGGTGCCGAGTGTCACCATGACCAGGTGGTCGTATCCGGCGCCCGCCCCGTACACGTACTCGCCCCAGGCGGCGGCGTTGGCGTCGTTCTCGACCACCACAGGCAGCCGGGTGGCCTGTTCGAGCTGGGCGCGGATCGGCTTATCGCGCCAGCTGAGGTTGGGCGCGAAGTGGACGGTGGAGCGGTGCTCGTCGACGTAGCCGGCCGCCCCGACCCCGATTGCCCGCACGTCGTAACAGTCGTACCGCAGCTCGTGCACCGCGTCGGCGATCGCGTCCAGGATCAGGTCCGGGTCGGCCGGGGTCGGGACGCGCAGCCGGGAGATGACATGGCCCTTGGGGTCGACGACGCCGACGGCGATCTTCGTCCCGCCCAGGTCGACCCCGATGGTCAGGTCATCCGTCAGCTCGGTCATGACCCCCCGCCCCATGGCGGGCCGCAGTGGCCGCGGGACAGGTTCGCTCGCACATCGTGCCTCTCATCCTGCGCAGGCATCGTCAGATGGCCTTGAGTGCATTCGGCCGTGGGCGGACGGCGGTGCGCATTCCTGCTGCTCGGTGCTTTTGCGGGCACCGGAAGATGGAATCCACTGTAGGAGCCGGCGGCGGACCACGCGATGCCCGCGGGCGTTCACGATGAAATCAATGACGCCGCCGAAGAAAAGGCACGATCCGCGATCCCTGAAATGGTCCGCGGCGCCAGTACCGCCTTTTCGGGCATGGGCATGAATTAATGCCGAACGGTCCTGGCGGCTGCGGGGCCGCTCACCGTGGCGCCTAGCGCGCGATCAGCTGGCGCAGCGGGACTTCCCGCAGCGAGCCGGTCTCGACGTCGAAGACGAAGCCGCGGATGGCCTGCTTATGCGCAAGGAACGGGCTGGCCGCCAGCCGCGCGGCCGAATCGCGGACCGACTGGTCCAGGTCGCCGAACGTCCCCGGATCCCAGTCGGGCTCGGCCCCGGTCTGGTCCCGCAGCTGCTGGCGGAACTCCTCGTCGGTGATGGTGAGCATTCCGCACCGGGTGTGGTGGATCAGGATGATCTCGGTGGTGCCCAGCAGCCGCTGGCTGATGGTCAGGGACCGGATCACGTCGGGGGTGACCACCCCGCCGGCGTTGCGGATCACGTGCGCGTCGCCGTCGTTCAGCCCGAGCAGCCCGCGCGGGTCGAGCCGGGCGTCCATGCAGGCCACGACGGCGACATGGCGTCCCGGCGCGCCGGGACGCGACGACGGGATGAACGACTCGGCGTACCTGCTGGCGTTCTGTACCAGCTCGTCGGTTATGCAGGCGTTCATCTCATCTTGATAGCAGCCGGCCCCGGCCGCACAACAGGTTGTACACCCCGCTCGCATTGTGCGCCGCCGGCCGGCCTGGGCAGGATGGCTCTGGGCGGGGGGAAGCGGACCGGTGCTGGCGCCGGTGCGGCGGGTGCGGTGTCCCTACCGAAGGGCGGCAGCCACATGAATACGCAGAATTCGATCCTCCCCGTGCGGCAGGACATCCTGGCCGTGGCCCGCGAGCAGGTCCTGGACCGCGGCGAGGCCCTGACCCAGGCGCAGGTCCTGCAGGTCCTGCGCATCCCGGACGAACGTCTTCCTGACCTGCTTGCCCTGGCCCACGAGGTGCGGCTGGCCTGGTGCGGCCCGGAGATCGAGGTCGAGGGGATCGTGTCCCTGAAGACCGGCGGCTGCCCGGAGGACTGCCACTTCTGCAGCCAGAGCGGCCAGTTCTCCTCCCCGGTCAGGTCGGCGTGGCTGGACATCCCGCAGCTGGTCGAGGCGGCCAGGCAGACCCGGGCCACCGGCGCGACGGAGTTCTGCATCGTGGCCGCCGTCCGCGGCCCGGACGCCCGGCTGATGAGCCAGCTGCGCGACGGGGTCAAGGCCATCCACGACGCGGTCGACATCCAGGTCGCGGCGAGCCTGGGCATCCTGAGCCAGGAGCAGGCCGCGGAGCTGGCCGACATGGGCGTGCACCGGTACAACCACAACCTGGAGGCGGCCCGTTCCTACTTCCCGATGGTGGTCACCACGCACAGCTGGGAGGAGCGCTGGAACACCTGCCTGCGGGTGCGTGACGCCGGCCTGGAGCTGTGCTGCGGCGGGCTGGTCGGCATGGGCGAGACCGTGGCTCAGCGCGCCGAGCTGGCCGCCCAGCTGGGCGCGCTGGAACCGCACGAGGTGCCGCTGAATTTCCTCAACCCGCGGCCGGGGACGCCGTTCGGCAAACTGCCGGTGATGGCGGCTCAGGACGCGCTGCGGACCATCGCGGCGTTCCGCCTGGCGCTGCCCAGGACCATCCTGCGTTACGCGGGCGGCCGCGAGCTCACCCTGGGCGACCTGGGCACCAGGGACGGCCTGCTCGGCGGGATCAACGCGGTGATCGTGGGCAACTACCTGACCACGCTGGGCCGTGACCCGCGAGAGGACCTCGCGCTGCTGGACGGCCTGCAGATGCCGATCAAGGCCCTCAACGCGACCCTGTGACCGTGGCCAGCTACTGCGGGTACTGCGGGCGGCCCCGGGCCGAGGGGACGCACGACGGATGCGCGCGGCGGCTCGAACTGGAGCCGCCGCGGTACTGCGCGGGCTGCCAGCGGCGAATGGTGGTCCAGGTGACCCCGGGCCGGTGGACCGCCCGGTGCGTGGAGCACGGCGAGACCAGCGTCGCGACGTGGGGCGGCGGCTGACGTGGACCTGCTGGCCTTCGACCGCGCGCACCTGTGGCATCCCTACTCCTCGATGACCAGGCCGTCGACCGCGTTCCTGGTCGAGTCGGCGGCGGGGACTCGGCTGCGGCTGCGGGTGGACGGCGAGCCGCGCGAGGTCGTCGACGCGATGTCCTCGTGGTGGTGCGCGATCCACGGGTACGCCGTGCCCGAGCTCGACGCCGCGGCCAGGGCGCAGCTGGACCGGATGAGCCACGTGATGTTCGGCGGCCTCACCCACGAGCCCGCGATCGAGCTGGGCCGCCGGCTGGCGGAGCTGGCGCCTGCCGCCCCGGCCGAGGCCGTTCTGGATCAGGTCTTCCTGGCCGATTCCGGGTCGGTGGCGGTCGAGGTCGCGATGAAGATGGCCTGGCAGGCCCAGCCGGGCCGGACCAAGATGCTCACCATCCGCGGCGGCTACCACGGCGACACGTTCTCGTGCATGAGCGTGTGCGATCCGCGGGACGGGATGCACGCGATGTACGGCAGCCTGATGCCGCGGCACCTGTTCGCGCCGCGGCCGCCCGGCGGCCTGGACGCTGACCTGACCCAGTGGCGCGGCGAGGTCAGCGCGCTGTTCGAGCGGCACGCCCGGGACATCGCCGCGGTGATCCTCGAGCCGGTGCTGCAGGGGGCCGGAGGCATGCATGTCTACCCGCCGGCCGCGGTCGCCTTCCTGGCCGGGCTGGCCCGCGCGCACGGCGCGCTGGTGATCTTCGACGAGATCGCGACCGGCCTGTGGCGCACCGGCACGGCCTGGGCGGCGGACCGGGCCGGCGTCGTGCCCGACATCTTGTGCGCCGGCAAGGCGCTCACCGGCGGCTACCTGACACTGGCGGCCGCCCTGACCAACGCCGATGTCGCGGCCAGGATCGACGCCAGCGCGGCCGGCGCGATGATGCACGGGCCGACGTTCATGGCCAATCCGCTGGCCTGCGCGGTCGCCTGCGCCAGCCTGGACCTGCTGGCGCGGTACGACAATGCCGCTCGCGTCGCCGGGATCGAGGCCGCCCTACGGGACGGTCTCGAGCCGGCGGCCCAGCTTGAGCCGGTCCGCGAGGTGCGCACTCTCGGCGCTGTCGGCGTGGTGGAGCTCGACCGTCCCGTCGACGTCCCCGCCGTCACCCGGGCCGCACTGGACGCGGGTGTGTGGGTGCGGCCCTTCCGTAACCTGGTGTACACGATGCCCCCGTTGGTCTGCACTGCCCCTGACCTGGCCGCGATCACCGCGGGGATGGTGTCCGCTGTCAAGGAGGTACACGGATGAGCCCGAGCAACTTCGTGTCCTGGCTGGCCGCACAGGCGGCCGAACGCGAGGCGCAGGGGCTGACCCGGCGGCTGGCCGACTCCGATCGCGGCGAGCCGCTGCTCGACTTGGCCGGAAACGACTACCTCGGCCTGGCCAGGGATCCCCGGGTGGTGGCCGGGGCGGTGGCGGCCGCCCAGGCGTACGGCGCCGGCGCGGGTGCTTCCCGGCTGGTGTCGGGGACGCTGTCCCTGCATACCGAGCTCGAGCGGGCGATGGCCGAGTTCATCGGTTTCCCGAGCGCGCTGGTTTTCTCCTCCGGCTATCACGCGAACCTGTCCGTGGTCCAGGCCCTGGCCGACCAGGACACGCTCGTCGTGTCCGATGCCCACATCCATGCCTCGATGATCGACGCCGGGCGGCTCGCGCGGGCCCAGGTGATCGTGATCCCGCACAACGACGTCGCCGCGGTCGAGCGCGTGCTGGCCCGTCGTGACCAGCGCCGGGCGCTGGTGCTGGCCGAGACCATCTACTCCGTGCTTGGCGACGCAGGCCCAGTGGCCGAGTTGGCCGCGGCGGCCGCGGCGTATGACGCGGTGCTGATCGCCGACGAGGCGCATGCGCTCGGCGTCGCCGGGCCGGGCGGCCGCGGGCTGCTGGCCGCGCACGGCCTGGCCGGCCGGCCCGAGGTGATCGCGACCGGCACGTTGTCAAAGTCGTTCGGAGCCCAGGGCGGGCTGGTGCTCTGCGTGCCCGCGGTACGTGAGCACCTGATCAACCGGGCCCGGCCCTTCATCTACGACACCGGCCTGGCCCCAGCCGCCGCGGGCGGTGCGCTCACGGCGCTGCAGATCCTCGCCGCCGAGCCCGGACTGTCCAGCCAGGTGCGCTCGAACGCCGCCGTCCTGGCGGACGCGGCCGGCGTGGCCGCGCCCGCGGGAGCCGTCCTGTCCGTGCCCATGCCCGGGCCGCGCGAGGCGCTGGCCGGCGTGGCGACCGCCGCTGGACACGGCCTGC
>Ga0302324_100011084_pt1 | contig 18564 bp, 14 predicted proteins | sample Palsa_T0_1_FD_201949 | JGI IMG/M metagenome (GOLD analysis project Ga0302324, IMG submission 201949) | Peat permafrost microbial communities from Stordalen Mire near Abisko, Sweden - Palsa_T0_1 | ecosystem: Environmental > Terrestrial > Soil > Palsa > Peat permafrost | place: Sweden: Abisko...
ATCTTTATTTGCGAGGTCCTGACGGTATTTCTCCATGATCTCGTGGAAGCCGGTGGGGTTGCCCTCCTGCAGCATCATCAGCGAGCTGTAGTTCGCGAGTCCCTCAGAGAACCATTGATCACGATAGGTGGCCCAGGTGATGAGGTCTCCCCACCATTGATGGGCGGCTTCGTGGGCGGGGATCAACTGGTCGAGCATCGAGCCGGGGGCAGTCATGTGAAGATCGTCACGCTCCTGGCCATTCAGGAACGCGTAAGAAGAAAGGAAGATAAGGCCTGGCCAGCCTTGGCTGTCGGGTCCCGGCATCTGGGTCAATTCCAATTGGCTATAGGGAAATGGACCGAAGCGCTCGGCATAGTAACCAATGGCGCGAGCAGTAACCTCAGCGACGGCAGCCGCATTCCGAGCGGGCGAGGGATCCACTGGAACTGCCATCACCGGTGGAGGAGGAGGGAACTGCCGCAAAGACGGCTTCGAACCGGCGCGTATTTCCGGCTGCGGGGTCTTGGGGAAGTCTCGCTCGACGCCGACGGTAGCGTAGGTTTCCACGGTGACATTTCCGGCCTGAGCCGCAGCCCGAACGTATTTGCCTAAGTTGAATCCGGCAACGGGCAGGGGCCGCTCCGAGACCCAATGGGTTACTTGTTCATCGACGGAGCTTGGCGGCTGAGATTGCGGAATTGATTTGCCGGTCGCCAGAAGCGTCCAGGCCGGAGGATAGTGAAAGGTGAGATCGAAGTCGGCCATCTCCATGCCGCGATTGGGATACCAGGTCCCGCGCGCACCAACGTAAAGCAATCCTTTGCCCGCCTCAGCCAGCACGTCTCCTCCGTAGGCGAAGCGCAGGCTGATCTTCTGGCCTTTTCGGGGTGGGTCGCGCAGAATCACAGCAATCAGGTCGTTGCCGCTGCGTTGCAGGCGCGAACCTTCGACGGCCGGATTCTGGATGAATTCCACCGCGCTTCCATCCGCTTCCACTTGTTGAAGGTGCAGGAAGCGCGACAGTTCGAAGACCATGCAGCGCGAGCCGCCGCGCACCACATCGAGCTGCAATTCCACCGTGGCATCGAGCTGCTTGGGCGGCTTGACGTGAGCGTCAATCACATAACTGCGTACCAGGAACGGATCGTTGCGGGGCCCGGTTTCTGCCGGCAATCGCTCGGGAATTTCCTTTTGAGCCACGCGCTTTCGTCCTGCAGCCTGGAGCGAGAATGAGGTCCAGACGTCGTAATAGACGGCGCCGTTTTCTGCGGTCGTGGTTTGTCCCGCCTCGATTTGTTCTCCGGCGGTTGAGTCGAAGAAGATGTCGAAGACGCCGAGCCGGTTACCCTGCAGGCGGGCATGCAACATGTGGTCTTCAGTACCCGAGGTTTCGGCGGCTGGTGGGACCTTAGAGCTTGTGCTGCCTTCGATTGGGAGCATGTCGCTGAAGCTTGCCAGCAACCGCATGGCATCCTCCTGCGCCAGGTTGCGAGCGCTTGCTTCCCAGCGGGTGACAAACTCCTGGGCATCTTCGGGCGCACGGAGACCGGGCTGCAATTCAGCGGCAGTATTGTCGTTGAAGCGGAAGTAGGCAGTCGAGAAGCGCTCTTCGAGAATTGCCATCCCCGTGAACAGGCTCATCGACTTTCTTTCGGCTTCGTTGGGCGGGGCGAGCAGTACTTCTCCGTCGCCCTCAAAAAATGCGCCGGTTATTTTGCCCAGCACGTCTTTGGTGAAGGCGATGGTGCCATCTTCCAGAGTGATGTGGACGGAGGAGCGATCCAGCGCCGCGCCGCGGACCTTGAATACCCTGGCAGAATCCAGGCCGACGCTGCTGAGTTGCAGGTAGAGGGACATTGCCGGTCCCTGCGGAGTTTGTGCTGGAAGCGCCTGCGCGCTGGACGCGGCCGGGAAGGGCAGAACGGCCAGGCACACGGCGAGCATCATGCCCAATCCGCATGGGATTTGCAGTACTTTGGTGACGTGGGTAGACGCCCTCACTGTTGCTAGAATGCGCTTTAATGCTGCTTCGTGTCACTTCTCTCTCAGCTATGATGCTGGTGCTCGCCTGCGGGGCGGCTTCGGCCGATACGATTCATTTGAAGAATGGACGGACCATTGTTGCCGACCAGGTCCGGGAAGATGGCAATCGTTATGAGTATGAGATCGGCGACGACAGTTACGCCATTCCGAAGAGTTCGGTCGACCATATAGAAGTTGGCGGAATGCCTCCGGCCAGGTCGTCCAGCAGCAACAAGAGCGCGGGCGACCTGCCCGTCTTCATGCCGGTTGACAGTCTTGCGAACGAGGGCGACCTGCCCAAGACAATTGTTAAGGATGGCAAGGTCGACCCCGATGCGCTGGCGAAGCTGGAAGGCAAAGGAAACGCCGAACTGACCGCAACGGCTGACTTCATCGCCGGCAAGTTTGAATTTGAACATGGAAATGTGGATCAGGCGCGGCGCTATTTCGACAGCGCACTCCACTCCCAACCGGAGAATGCAACCGTTCTTGTCTACTACGCCGTTTTGCTGGTGCGGACGGGGAACGCAGCGCAGGCGCTGACCTACGCGCAGAGAGCGGTGAGCGCGGCGCCGCAGTCGCCTGACGCCTATACCGTGCTGGGTTATGCGGAGCAGGCTTGCGACCATACGAAGGAAGCGGTTGCCTCGTGGAAGCATTCTCTCGAACTGCGCCCCGATCCGGCGGTTCAGCAATACCTGGACAAGGCGCAGCGCGAACAAAACGTGGAAACGGATTTCGCGCAGCGCGAGAGCAGTCACTTTGTTCTGCACTACGAGGGCAAGCAGACTTCCGAGGCGTTCCGGGGGCAGATTCTGGCCGCTCTCGAAGCGGATTACGACGATCTGGCGCGCGATCTCGGCACGCCGCCGCGGGACAACATTCTGGTAACCCTCTATACCGAGCAAGCTTTCTTTGACGTCACCCGCGCGCCCTCGTGGTCCGGAGCCCTCAACGATGGCAAGCTGCGGATCCCCATCAGCGGGCTCAGTTCTATGACTCCGGAGCTGGCGCGGGTTTTGCGGCATGAGCTGGCCCACTCTTTCATCAACCAGCTTTCCGCCGGCCGTTGCCCGATCTGGCTGCATGAGGGGATTGCACAGTTTCTTGAGCCCAAGTCCCTGGGTAGCGACGGCCACCAGTTGGCGCTGCTGTTCAAGGCGCAACAGAACATTCCCCTGAATGCGCTCGAAGGCAGTTTCATGAATTTCTCCGGCAGCCAGGCCTACCTGGCCTACGCCGAATCGCTGGCCGCAGTTTCCTACATCAATGACTCTTACGGGATGGGGGACATCCAGAGCATTCTGCAACGCCTGAGCGAGGGCAGTTCCACGGAAGCCGCTCTGCGCGCGACCATCCACTCCGACTACGGCCAGCTTGAGTCCGAGATGGGTAAGTACCTGAGCGACAAGTACGGCAACTAGGGGATTTGCCCGCGGCCGGGGCTTGTGCTAGTTTCGGCTTTTAGTCTTCGCGTTCGAATGTGTTCTTTCTTCCAGCCCCGCGACACCGAGCCTATTGCTGCCGCGGAGCCCGTCGCCAGCGATTTTCCGAAGATTGACGGGGCCGAGATCGCCGCGAACACCTACGGCAAGCGGGTTGCGGGAGACTTCTACGACTCTCTGCGAGTGAGCGAAGAGCGGATCCTGTTTGGCCTGCTTGACGTTGCCGGACGGGGGGAGAGCAACCAGCTTGTGCTCTCGACGGCCCAGAAGATTTTCCGTACTGTCGGAACCGAGGTTTTTTCGCCGCCCGACATCAATGAGTCGGAAGCGATGACGGCACTCTGTCTGCAGCTCAACCGCGGCTTGATGGAAGCCGCCGCGGGCGTTCATCCCTGCCCGGCATTCATCGGCTGCTACCACGAGAAGCTGGGCACGCTCTGCTACACCAACGCGGGGCACACTCCAGGACTGTTGCGCGACAGCACCGGTATTGTCGAACTTCCCTCCACGGGGCTGCCGCTCGGGCTCTTTTCCCACGCTACTTGCGATTCTCCTACCGTTGGTCTGGAGAAAGGCGCGGTGCTTATGCTGGTTTCGCGGGGGGTGGTTGAGGGCAAGGGCAAAGATGACAAAGCCGAAGACCTTGAATTCGGCTTGGAACGCGTAACAGAGTGCCTGCGGGCCGATCCCGCCGGCAGCGCCCGGGCGCTCAGCGCGTCCATTCTGAACAATGTTGGCGAATTCATGCGGGAGCCGCTGGTTCCGGATGACATGACCGCGCTGGTTCTGGTGCGAACCTCGTAGTAAAATACCTATCAGGTTTTTGCCCGCAGATCTTCGCCCCGGGGCTTAATCCCAGGCTGCGTGGCGGCCCACCTAAAATCCTATGAAGCGACAAATCCTGATACTCACTGCTGTAGCTTGCCTGCCTGCGTTGGCTGCGGGTCAGGTGGTGGAAGAAATTATTGCGCGCGTAAACAGCCAGATCATTACGCTATCGGAGTTCCAGCGGGAGAAAGATCAGCTCCGGGATGACGTGAAACAGCAGGACGCGGCCAACGCGGACAAACTTTACGCCGAGCGCGAAAAGGACGTTCTGCGCGGTCTGATCGACCAGCAACTGCTGCTGGAAAAGGGCAAAGACCTTGGGATTACCGGCGATACCGACCTGATCAAGCGGCTCGACCAGATGCGCAAGGATATGAAGCTCGACACCATGGAAGAGCTGGAAAAGGCGGCCACGGCGCAGGGCATCTCGTACGAAGACTTTAAGCAGAACATGCGTAATCAGCTCATTACGCAAAAAGTGATTGGAGAAGAAGTGGGCGCGCACCTCACGGTCACGAAAGACGAAGAGCAGAAATTCTACGACGAACACAAGAGCGAGCTGGAGCAACCGGAGTCGATAAAACTCAGCGAGATCCTGGTCGCGCCGAAGGCGCCAGCCGCCGACGCGAAGAGCCAGGATGCGGCGGCGAAGCAGGCTGCGGACGCAGCGGCCCTGGCGGCTGCAGAAGCCAAGGCCGAAGGTCTGCTGAAACAGATTCGGGCCGGGGCGAGCTTTGAAGATGTGGCCAAAAAGAGTTCCGACGGTCCCTCTGCGGCGCAGGGCGGCGACCTGGGCGTGTTCAAGCGCGGCATGCTGGCCAAGGAGCTCGAAGACAGGACGTTCAGTTTAAAGTCCGGTGAAATCACGGACGTGATCCGGACCAAGCAGGGCTACGTGATTCTAAAGGTAACTAACCACCAGACGGCAGGCATTCCGCCGCTGAAAGAAGTTGAGCCCCGAATCAACGACGCTCTGATGTACGAAAAGCTGCAGCCGGCGCTTCGCGCCTACCTGACCAAGCTGCGTGAGGACGCCTACATTGACATCAAGGCGGGTTACATCGATTCCGGGGAGAGCCCCAATGAGACCAAGCCGATTGAAACTGCCACCGCCAAGCCGAGCGACAGCAAGAAGCTGAAGAAGAAAAAGAAGATGGGCTTCCTCTAACCGGTTCTCAATTTCTGCTTACGCGGCTTTCGACCCAGCGTCCCGCCTCGCGTTGTGGGGCTGGCTGCTTTCTGGTTTACACTGACAAGGAGAATGAAAGATTTCTTTATCTCCGATTGCACGCGCTTCGAGAACAAGATCATCACCGCCAGCTTTGTGGTGGTCAGCAAGCAGATCAAACCCAAGAAAACCGGTGAACCGTATCTCGCGCTGACCCTCGGCGACCGCAGCGGGCACCTCGAAGCCAAGATGTGGGATAACGTCGACGAAGTGCTCAACGCCTTCGAGCAGGACGACTTCCTTAAAATCAAAGGGCTGGTCAACAAGTACAAGAACCGCTTCCAGCTCACCATCCACAAGCTGCGCAAGCTGGGTGAGTCGGAGATCGAATTCTCCGACTATCTTCCGAAGACTACAAAGAATGTTGACGAGCTTTGGCAGACCCTGACGAACTTCGTTGCATCATTTCAGAATCCGCATCTGAAGGCGCTGGTGCAGGCCTTCATGGCAGACCCTGAAATCGCGGCCGCCTACCGCAATGCGCCTGCCGCGAAGACTTTGCATCACGCTTATATCGGGGGCTTGCTCGACCATGTGGTCTCGCTTTTTCATTCCTGCGACCTGGTGTGCAGAAACTATCCTCAGGTGAACCGCGATTTGCTGCTGACCGGCGTATTTCTCCACGACATCGGCAAGATCCACGAGCTTACCTACAATCGCTCGTTCTCCTACACCACGCGAGGGCAGCTTCTGGGGCACATGGTCATTGAACTTGAGATGCTGCAGGCCAAACTCGCTCTAGTGCCGGACTTCCCCGAAGAACTCAAGATTCTGATCGAGCACCTCATCATCAGCCACCACGGCCAGTATGAATTTGGTTCACCCAAGTTGCCGATGTTTCCTGAGGCGCTCCTGCTGCATTACATGGACGATCTGGACTCGAAGATGGAGGCGATGCGTGCCCACTTTGAGCGCGAGGCCGACATGGAGAGTCCCTGGACCAGCTACAACGCATCGCTCGGGCGCCCGCTGCTGAACAGCGCCAAGTTTCTTGCGCCCAAAGCTCCCGCTGCTCGGAAGGAGCCGGCCTCAGCCGACGAAGCTGAGAAGGATAGCGAGGCGGAAGGCAGCGTAGAATCCCGAGAGCCAGCCCCAACTCTTCCGGGCTTTGAACCTTAGCTTTCGTCTCGAGAAGAGTCTACCGTCCATGCTCGACTTCAGCCGATTCGAATTTCTCACCTTCGATTGCTACGGGACGCTCATCAACTGGGAGGAAGGAATTCTGCGCTGTCTGCATCGCATTCTTACCTCCCACGGCAACGGCGCTCACGATGCCACGATCCTGGAGCTGTATGGGGATTTCGAGGCCCGCGCGGAGCAAGGAGAATATTGCCGCTATCGCGAAGTTCTTCAGAGTGTCGTGCGGCAATTCGGGGAACAACTTGGATTCGTTCCCACGAATCAGGAGGCTGACTCGCTGCCGGAGTCGTTACAGGATTGGAAACCCTGGCCGGATACGGTCGACGCGCTGCGCCTGCTCCAGAGCCGGTTTCGGCTGGCCATCGTCTCCAATGTGGACGACGATCTTTTCGCTGCCACGCGGCCTCAGCTTGGAGTGGAATTCGACCGGGTCATTACGGCGGAGCAGGCCCGGGCGTACAAGCCGTCGTTGAAGATCTTCGAGCTGGCATTGAGCCGCATCGGTGTGCCGGCTCACCGGGTTCTGCACGTGGGCCAGAGTCTGTATCACGACGTGATTCCAGCGCAATCGCTCGGCTTGGCCACAGTTTGGGTGAACCGTCCGTCGGCGCGAAGTGGAGTGGGCGCGGTGAAATCGGCCGATGGCCAGCCCGACATGCAGGTCTCGAGCGTGGCGGAGCTTGCCGCCGCGGGCGTCCGCTTGTAAATCCTCTACAAGTTGGCGGGAATCTTCACGACCCGTTTCTGAATCGCCCACATGACAAGTTCCGCTTTGTTGTGAATGCGGAGCTTGCGCATCAGATTGAACTTGTGAGCGTCTACGGTTTTGCTGCTCAAGCCCAAAACCATCGCCGCCGCGCGCACTGTCTTGCCTTCCGCCAGCAGTTTCAGCACTTCCCTCTCGCGGGCTGTAAGAGCGCGTTCTTGAGGGAACAGTGTTTCAGCGTGGCGCTGGCGCTCATGCGGCAAGGGCAACGATGAGGCTTGAACGGGTTCATTGCGGTCTGTTGCCCTGCCCACGCACGAGTTCCGAACCATCTCGACCAGCTCTTGCAGGGAGGTTTGCCGCACTGCACAGCCGGTTCCGGCATGCGAGCCGAAGGGCGAGGTCGTTTGTTCCTGGGAATTCAAAAAAACAACTTTGGTGTGGGAAGATTCACGTGCCACAAGGCGTTCTACCTCTGGCGCAGGCAGACCGAAGGTCGCGACCTCGGCGACCACTACATCCGGCCTGAACTCATAGATTTTTCGTAGACATTCGGCGGCGTTGCCCGCTTCGCCGACCATTTCGATGTCGGACTCGTCCTCCAATAGACGCCGCAGACCCTGCCGCAGCAGAACATGGTCGTGCACGAGTACACAGCGAATCTTCTTGCCGGGAAGAATTACTTCCCTTAAATCTGTGCGTGGGGGCACACAGCATCTCCTCGTTCTTAGGTTGGCCAGAGAGCTTGCAACTAAGCGCGCAGGACGGGGCAGTTTCACCGTCGAGACTCGAATGCGAAGCCATTGTATCAATCATTTGAATGTAGGCGAATAGGAAAAAGCATGTTTTCCTGCGACCTTCCATATGCGGAGGTTCTTAGCTCTGATGCCTCGCCTTCAGAAGGAAGGCTGTATCAGGTAGAATCGAGCACTTATGCTGCGTTACTTCACGGCGGGAGAGTCGCATGGCGAAGCGCTGGTCGCGTTTCTTTCGGGCTTGCCTGCGGGGCTTAAAGTGGATCAAGCCTTTCTGGACCGCGAACTCTGGCGCCGGCAGCAGGGCTACGGGCGCGGCGGACGCATGAAGATTGAGCGAGATACGGCTCACATCCTTTCTGGGGTTCGCCATGGCATGACGATTGGCTCGCCTATTTCCGTGCAGCTCGAAAACAGAGATTGGAAGAACTGGCAGGAGTCCCTGCCTGTCGGCGAAGGCGACCCTGCCCGCCACAAGCGTGTGGCGTCTCCCCGGCCAGGACACGCCGACCTGGCGGGCGCGCTGAAATACAACTTTCCTGAGGCTCGCTATGTTCTGGAGCGTGCCTCGGCGCGGGAATCGGCGGCGCGCGTCGCCATTGGAGCCCTCGCCAAGAGTTTTCTGCGCGAGCTCGGCATCGAAGTTCTTAGCCACGTGGTCGCCGTCGGTGGAGTTGCCATGCCCCGGGAAGTGACCTGGGAGCAGATTCAAGCTCTGCACGGGCAGGAAGAAATCCTGCTGAATTGCGCCGACGCAGAAATCGAGCAATGCATGAAAGGCGAAGTCGACAAGGTTCTCAAGACCGGAGATTCTGTGGGCGGAGTTTTTGAGGTGGTGGCGCACACGGTTCCGCCGGGTCTTGGTACTTACGCGCAGTGGGATGAGCGGCTCGACGCTTTGCTTGCAGCTGCGGTGATGTCGTTGCAGGCGGTGAAGGCGGTTGAGATCGGTTCGGGCATTAGCGCCGCGGCTTCTGCCGGCTCTGCGGTGCATGATGAAATCGGGTATGGCAGCGCAGACAACTTCAGCGGGTTCACCCGCCCTCGCAATCATGCGGGCGGAATCGAAGGCGGGGTTTCCAATGGAGAGGAGATTCGGGTGCGCGGCTATTTGAAACCGATCTCGACCTTGCGGCGCCCGCTAAAGTCGGTGGATTTCGCGACGCGCCAGCCGGTCAGCGCCGCCTATGAGCGTTCTGACGTTTGCGTCGTTCCGGCGGCTGGAGTTGCGGCCGAGGCCATGGTCGCACTCACTCTGGCCCGCTGCGCCCTCGAAAAATTTGGCGGCGATTCCATGGGAGAAACCTTGCGCAATTTTCAGGGATACTGCGTGCAATTGAGAAACTACTGACGATTAAATACCGATGATCCATCCAATCGTGAAATTCGGAAATCCCGTTCTCGAGAAGCCGGCAGAAAAAGTCACCGTCTTCGACGAAGAGCTGAAGAATCTGGTGGAGGAGATGTTCGAGTCGATGTATGCCGCGCGTGGCGTGGGCCTGGCAGCGCCGCAGATCGGTATCTCGCGCCGCATCGCGGTCGTTGACGTTACCTTTAAAGAGGATCCGGAAGCTAAACTCGTCCTGATCAATCCTGAGATTATTCATAAGGAGGGCCGTCACGCGCAGAGTGAAGGGTGCCTCAGCATTCCCGACTTCCGCGAAAATGTGAGTCGCGCCAAGGTGGTCACGATTCGCGCCCAGGATTTGGAAGGAAAGGTTTTCGAGAAGACTGCCGACGATCTGCTGGCTCGTGCCTTTCAACACGAGACCGACCACCTCAATGGCAAGCTCTACATCAGCCACATCAGCGCGCTCAAACGTGACCTGATCAAACGCAAAATCCGCAAACTGGTTAAAGCGGGAGAATGGTAGAAGAATCGGGTAATTGGGTAATTTTGCAATTTTGTAGGTGGTTGCGGACGTGATCGCTCGATCGGACTCACAATTGCCCGGTTACAAAATTACCCGATTGCCAAATGTCTTCCTCTCTCAATCTCGTTTTTTGCGGCACGCCTTTGTTCGCCGTGCCCACGCTCGAACGTCTGGTTGACGCTGGATTCCACGTCCAGCTCGTGGTCACGCAGCCGGATCGGCCCAAAGGCCGCGGCCTCGAACTCGTTTCTTCTTCGGTGAAGAAGCGGGCTCTGGAGTTGGCATTGCCGATCATCCAGCCGGAACGCATCAAGAACAACTCAGACTTCCGCGCTCAACTGGCCGACCTCAGTCCAGACGGCATTGTCGTGGTCGGCTACGGCCGCATCATTCCGCAATGGATGATCGAGATGCCTTCTCTCGGCAACATCAACCTGCACGCCTCGCTCTTGCCCAAATACCGCGGCGCGGCGCCGATTCAATGGGCGGTTGCCCGGGGCGAAACTACAACCGGCGTTACCACGATGAAGATTGATGCCGGCCTCGACACCGGCGACATTCTGTTGCAGAGAGAAATTGCCATTGCTCCCACTGACACGGCAGAGACGCTTGCTCCGAAACTGGCAGCCTTGGGAGCGGATCTGATGGTCGAGACCCTGCGCGGGTTGCAGACTGGAGCGGTTCGTCCACGCCCCCAGGATCACGCCCAGGCCACGATTGCGCCTATCCTTACGAAAGAAGACGGGCTCATCGATTTTTCCCGTCCTGCGAGCGAGATCCTTCAGCGCATGCGCGGCTTTCAGCCCTGGCCCGGCGCGTTCACGAAGTTTCGGGGCAAGAATCTACAGGTATGGCGCGCGGCTGGGATTGATCGAACGCTGCAACCAGCTGAACTGAAGGTGGAAGGGGATCGACTGCTTGTGGGTTGCGGCCATGGGAGCGCGATCGAACTGCTCGAAGTGCAATTGGAAGGCAAGAAACGAGCCTCCGCCGCTGACTTTATTCGCGGCTATCGTCCGCTGCCTGGCAAGATGCTCGGCGGATGAAGCGCACGAATTCCTTCTCCGCACCAGTTGCTTCGGTCATACTGGGCACAGTGAAAGCGAAGCCTCGAGACTCGCGCCCGGCGGTTTCTGCAGCTCGCGCTGCCGCTTTCGACATACTGCTGCGCGTCGAGCGTGAGTTTTCTTACGCGTCGGAACTTCTTCACTCCCGGACTTATCAGCGGCTTACGACCGTCGATCACTCGCTGGCAACAGAGCTGGTGATGGGGGTTCTGCGCTGGCGATCGCTGCTTGATTCGCAGATCGCCAAAAGCTCCGCTCAACCACTTTCCAAACTCGATCTCGAAATCCTCACCGCGCTCCGCCTCGCGGTTTACCAAGTCGGCTGGCTCTCGCGGATTCCGGCGCGGGCTGCCATCCATGAGAGTGTTGAACTGGTCAAGCGGGCCCGCAAACGCTCGGCGGCATCATTTGTTAACGCCGTGCTTCGAAAACTGGCCGGTGTTGCGAGCCAGCAGGTTGTTCAAGACGCGATCAAAGGCTCGTCCCCGGAGACTCTCGCTGCCAGCAGTTCTCATCCGCTCTGGATTGTCAAGCGTTGGGCGCACGCCTATGGGTTGGATTCAGCTTCTCGAATTTGCCAGCACGATCAATCGATTCCGGTGACCGCGATCCGGCTTCGTCACCCCGAGGCGGAAGAGCAACTCAAAGCCGAAGGAATCGAAGTCGCTGCCGGTGCTCTGCTTGCCTCGGCGCGAACCATTCAGCGCGGTGACGTCACTGGAACCGCCGCTTTTCGCGCGGGGAGTTGCGTCATTCAAGATGAGGCTTCGCAACTGGTCGCAGCGCTGGTGGGTCATGGCGAGTACGTTCTCGATTGCTGTGCGGCTCCCGGAGGGAAGACGCTCGCTATTTCCGATCTCAACCCTAACGCGAACGTAACCGCCGTCGAGATTCGTCCTCATCGCGCGCGCTTGATGCAAAAGCTGCTGGATGCGCACCGCTCTGCCGATGCGCACCGGCCCGGCAGTATTCGCGTGGTCGCGGCCGACGCGCGCGGTCTTCCCTTTGCCGCAAAATTCGATCGCGTTCTCGCCGACGTGCCCTGCTCCGGTACGGGGACTCTCAGCCGCAACCCGGAAATCAAGTGGCGGCTCACGCCAGAGGATTTGCGCGACCTGCAAGCGCGGCAAGTCTCGATTCTTCGCGCGGCCATGGATCAAGTTGCCGCCGGTGGGCGATTGATTTATTCCACTTGCTCTTTGGAGCGAGAGGAGAATGAGGATGTCATCGAGCGCTCGCTGGCGGAAGACGCATCGTTTCGGGTGATCGATTGCGTCGCGGAGATTGATCGGCTTCAGCAGGAAGGAGAGCTGGTTTATACAAGCCCATCCTCGCTCACGCGTGGCCCCTATCTGCGGACGCTGCCCGGCGTGCACCCGTGCGATGGCTTCTTCGCCGCGATTCTGGAAAAAGTCTGACGATCAAGACTCAACGCACTTCACTCAACGCACTTCAAAGCTGACCACTACGCCCGCCAGAACCTTCTGTCCGGCTGGTGGGGTTTGCACGACGATCATGCTGGCGGGGGAAGGCTGCGGCGGCGCCGGAGTGTATGGAATAGCGCTGGGCAAGGCGACGGCGTTATCGGGAGGTGGCGCCATGGTGACGTTTCCCAGTTTGAAGCCCGCATCCTGCAGCGTGCGGCTTGCACTGCCCAGCGGCTGGCCCACAAAATTCGGCATCACATAGGCCGGTGGATCGGGAGCTACGGTGACGAGCAGGCTGGTTCGTGGCGCGGCCACCTGGCTCGCGTTTGCGGGCGGACTCTGCGCCAGCACCTGGTCGGCAGGCGTTCCGGGCAACTGCATCTCCGCTGTCGAAACCAGTTCGATTCCGCGGCGCTGGATGTTCCATTCCGCCGCGCGTTCGCTTTGCCGCGTTACATCTGGAATGGCTACGCGCTGCGGTCCCAGACTCTCTGCCACTCGCACTTGCCAACCCCGCCTAACCTTTGTCCCCGGCAACGGCAGCTGGGTCATGATCCTTCCCTCGGGAATCTGCGGGCTGTAATACTGCCGCTCCACGTCAATCTGCAATCCCGGTCCGACAACGGCATGCTCGGCCTCGGAAGGGGTGAGTCCCACCACGGAGGGCACTTGGACGACCTGGCCGTGAATGGCAAATCGCATCGCCGTAAGCGCCGACACCAAGGCCACAACCACCAGCGTAAGAGCCAGCATCGCAAAGCGGAAGAGAGGCTTCATGGAGAAGTGCAAATCTGCAACCAAGCCTTAGTGTAATTAAGCGCAGTCATTGTGGAAAGAAAGCCTTCGGGATTCTTCCTGTGCAGGTTAAACTTCCGGCCATGATCAGGTTCGGAATGGTGTTCATCGTGCTAACTCTCACGGGCTTTTCGCTAGCCCAGACCAGCGCTGATAACGACTTCAAACTTGTGTTGCCCGATCACCGAGGGCAGTTGCGATGGTCCTCGGAAGGATTCAAGATTATTCAGTCGTCCGCCAAACCGAAAGGGCAGGAGATTGGGATTCGCGGAACGGATGAGAGTGGCCGTCTCGCCTTTTTGGGCTTCTTGTTTATCATTTCCGATCAAGCGCCTCTGACCAGCGCAAAATGTCGCGATGGCGCTCTGGAGCTAGAGAAGAGGGGCAATCCCAATCTGAAGGTTGTCGGAACCTCAGAAAATGCACGGCCCGGGAGTTTGCCTGTTTCCGTTGTCACCTACACAACGCGGGACGGCAGCGGCAAGACGCTTTACCTGGTGCGGGCGTTCGTGGCAACGGGTGACATCTGCGGCGACCTCGAGTTTTACGGCAATACCCCGATCAGTCCTGAAGATGCGGATATGAAGAAAATTCTGGCTACTTATCGGCTCGATGAGAACTACATTCCGAAATTCAATGATGTATTGCTCTACGCACAGATGCTCTACAAGGCGCGTATGTACGGGGCTGCAGCTCCCGTGTTTGAGATGGCGCTGGCTAAAGTGGACGAAAACTCCAGTTCCAGTGTGAAAACAATGAGGCGAGTAGTGACCGATCAGGCTGGGATGTCCTATGGAATGTCGGGGGACCTATCGAAGGCGCGGGCCATCTTCGAGAAAGCAGCCGCGGAGGATCCTGAATACCCAATGTATTACTACAATCTTGCGTGCGCAGACGCTGAAGAGAAAAACCTGGCGGGCGCCCGGGTCAATCTGCAGAAGGCGTTCGACCGAAAGGCAAATGTCGTACCAGGCGAAAAGATGCCCGATCCAACGACGGACGACTCGTTCCTGCCTTATCGTCAGAACAAGGATTTTTGGGCGTTCCTGGAGGGACTCAATCCGAAGCCTTAGGCGCTGGTAGCGCCGTAACGGCTAGTGCGTTTCATCCGCGCCCGGCGACGTGTCTGGGGTATCCACTTTCTGCGCTACAGGACCGGTCAACTCGGGAGGCGGCTGAAACTGTCCCGGATCTTTGCCCGACATGGCGGCGGTTATGAAGTTCATCCAGACTGGCAGCGCTGCGTGCGCCCCCGTTTCTTTGGCGCCCAGTGATTTCTTCTCGTCGAATCCTATCCACACGCCGCAAGTCATAATCGGCGAGAATCCTACAAACCACGCGTCGGTGAAGTCGTTGGTCGTGCCGGTTTTTCCCGCGACCGGGAAAGGCATTTTCGCCGCGGCGATTCCGGTTCCGTGCAGCACCACTTCGCGCAGCATCGCGGTCATGATTCGCGCGGTGCGCGCGCTGACTACGTCCTTCACTTCGGGATAATCCTCCTCCAGCACGCGACCCTCGTAATCCGTCACTTTGGTGATGTAGCGAGGCGTGACGCGCACCCCGTCATTGGGAAATACGCTGTAGGCCGAAGTCTGCTCCATCAAGGTGATTTCTGCCGCGCCCAGCGCCACGGGCAGATAAGGCGGCAGCTTGGCGGTAATTCCGAAGCGTTCTGCATACTCGATGATGCTCTTCATGCCAACTTTGTTCGCAAGCTTAAGCGCCGGAATATTGCGCGACTGCGCCAGCGCACGCCGCAGTGTGATGATGCCTTCAAACTTCTCATCGTAGTTATGCGGCGAGTAGGGTCCCGAGCCCGTTTCGAAGGTGACGGGTTCATCCAAAATTGTGTCGTTCGGGCTTCCACCCTGGTCAATCACAGTTGTGTACACGTACGGCTTGAACGACGATCCCACCTGGCGCAGGGCCTGGGTCGCACGATCGAATTTCGATTCGCTGAAATCGCGTCCGCCGACCATCGCCTTGATGCCGCCGGTCGCATTGTCGATTGCCACTAACGCTCCTTGCGCGCCGGAATCCTGCTCCAGGCTCACGCGCGCCGAGCCGTTGGCATTCAGCGACAGAATCTTCACGTAGCAGATATCTCCGGGGCGCAACAGATCCTGCATCTTGCCTTGCGTCCAGGCCACGTCCGCTTGTCCCAGAGCCGCAGCATAGCGCCCGAACTTCAAGGTGGCAATTCCAATTCCCGATGAAGTGACCAGCGCGTGGACGTATGCGTTTACTTCGGGTTCGACATCCCAGTCAGGATGTTCGTATTTGTCGATCGTGCCTCCTTCCTCCAGGATATTTTCTAAATTCCCTTTCCATCCATGACGGCGCTCATAAGCCGCCAGACCGTCGAGTACGGATTGATTCGCCGCCTTTTGCAAATCGACATCGAGCGACGTGTAGACCTTCAACCCGCCTTCGTGTACCTGATCGGCGCCATATTTGTTCTCGAGATAGCGTCGAACCTCTTCCACGAAGTAGGGTGCCAGCGAGTTGGGATCGTGGGCCAAATTCAAGACTACTGGCGCCGACCGCGCATCCGCCGCCTGAGCGGCCGTTATCTTTCCATCTTCGAGCATGGCATTGATGACCAGATTACGGCGCTTCAGAGCGTGATCCGGGTGATTGATGGGCGAGTAGTAGGCCGGGCTCTTGGGCAGGCCCGCCAGCAGAGCGGCTTCGGCCAGAGTAAGCTTGCGCGCCGGCTTGCTGAAGTAGAATTCCGACGCGGCCTCGAAGCCGTACACGCCGTGGCCCAGAAAAATCTGATTGGCGTACAGGGTGAAGATTTGCGGCTTGGTGAAGCGCCGCTCGATCTGAATCGAGAGCAGCGCCTCCTGCACTTTGCGATGATAGGAGCGATCGGGCGAAAGGAAGAGGTTGCGCGCCAGCTGCATGGTCAGGGTGGAAGCGCCCTGCACCTTTCCGCCAGACTGGATATCACGATACGCGGCTCCCACGATTCGCCAGAAGTTAATTCCGGAATGCCGGTAGAAGTCCTTGTCTTCGATTGAGACCAACGCATCGCGCAGAACCGGGGCAAAATCATCGTAGGCGGCCACAACGCGGCGCTGCAGCGCGAACGATCCAATCACGCGCCCTTGATCGTCATATAACTCCGTGATCGAGCTGGGACGATATGCCTCCAGAGCTTCCACCTGGGGCAAGTCGGTGGTGTAGACCAGCAGCAATCCGGCGGTCGCGCCCACCAGTGCGGAAATCAGCACCAGCAGGCCAAACAAAACGCGACCCACAAACTTCCGCCCGGCAATCTCCACCGGGGGAAGATCTTCATAGAGGGGTTTCATCGCGAGACAGGTTCAGAATAGCAGGGCCATTGCAGGCGCAAAAAGAAATCGCGCACCTCGTGGTGCGCGATGGAAAACTGTTCCTGAGGAACGATTAGCTTGTCCGGCTCTTCAGCACCTCGATGGCCTTATTCAACTGATCGTCCTGCATGTTCTTCGGTTTGGCTTCCGGTTCCGTGGCTGCAGGTTCCTGTTCGTCGTCGTCGGAGATCACGTTATCGGCGTCGTCGGCGACCAGCACGTTAGGGGTCACGGCGTTTTCCTGAATCGCCTTTCCACTGGGCGAATAGTACTCTGCCACCGAAAGAATCAGCGCGCCGCCGTCGGGCAGATCGATGGTCTTCTGCACCGAGCCGTCGCCGAAGGTCTTGTCGCCGACCACGTCTCCGCGGGCGTTCTCGAGAAGCGCCGCTGCTACAATTTCGGCCGCTCCGGACGTTCCTTTATTCACCAGCACGGCGACCGGGAGCGAAGTTACAGCTTTCGCCGGATCGGCGTTGAACGCTTCACGTGGAAACTTTTGCCCCTGCAGATAAGTGATCGTGCCGTGGTTCAGGAAGAGGTTGGCGGTGGCGACGCCCTCGCTTTCTTCTCCTTCAGACGTATTCCGCAGATCCAGAACCAGCTTTTTCGCCCCGGATTTTTCGAGCCACTTGATCTTGGCCGCGACTTCCTGCGCCTTGCCCTTGGTCAGAGCGTCCACTTTTATATAGCCAATGCCGTCTTCCAGCATCTTGTCAGAGACCGGCGGAATGCTGACGACGTCGCGTGTGATTACCATCTTCTGCGGTTCAGCGCGCCGCGCCCGTACCACCGAAACATTCACCGTGGAGCCCGGTACGCCGGAGAGGGCCGCGCGAATTTCCGGCAGCGACATGTCCCGCGTGCTCTGGCCTTCAATCGATTCGAAGATGTCCGTATCTTCAATTCCGGCCTTATCGGCGGGCGACCCCGGCAGCACGGAAACCACGTCGGCATATCCGAAGCGCTTGGAGACGGTCGCCCCGATTTCGCCCCTGGCCTCCATCTTGTGGGCCTTGAGGGCCTTGTAGGCTGCGGGGGTCAGATAGCTGGAGTTGGCGTCCAGCGACTCCACCAGCCCGTGCAGCGCGCCATCCGTCACCTTGGGAATGTCCGGATCGACCACGTACTCGTTCTGTACGCGCGACAATACTTCGCTGTAAACCTGCATCTGCCGGTACGAGCCGTCGTTCGAGGAGGCATGCACGCCGCCCAGCGAACCAACTACTACAAACAACAGCACGGCAAACGATAAAACCAGAATCGCAGCTTTAATTTTCATGGACATCGAATTCTTCGTTTTCTGGAAAGGAGTTACTTCCCGGGTCCTTGGGTCATTATATCTTGTAGATGCGTCTTTTTGTCAGCTGGCTGCACCGCTTCGCCTCCTCAGGAACTTCGCGGGGATTGACGGTCAGCCAGAAATTAAGACGGTCGAACCCCCTGGAGCGTTACGCCACGTGGGTTTATTTCCCTGCGTCTACCGGGGGTGCGAAGTTCAAAGAAATCACGCTCTGCACTGATACCGGCCGTCCGTTCATGGAATAAGGCTTGAATCGCCACTGCTTTACGGCATCAATGGCCGCCCGCGCAAATACCAGGGAACCTTGCAGGAACTTGGCGTCCTGCACCGTTCCGTCACGTCCGATGAATACCTGCAGAACTACACTCCCTCGCAGGCCACCGGCTTTTGCCGAGTCTGGATAGACTGGCTCGACCGGTTGAGCCAGCAGTTGTCGCGCAGCACTCTCCGGCAGATTTACCGGCTCAATCGACGACATGGCGGCTTCGGCGGGCATGGTGCCGCCAGCTGCTGGGGTCGAGGATGCAATTTGGGATTTCAAGCTGGTGGGAATGTCCGCACTGGCCGCCGAAGCCGGCTGCTGAGGCGCAGGGCTCTGCACTGATGGCGTGACCGGACGGGGCTCTGCGGCTGAGGGCGCCGGCGGCTCGG
>Ga0302324_100011088_pt1 | contig 18560 bp, 15 predicted proteins | sample Palsa_T0_1_FD_201949 | JGI IMG/M metagenome (GOLD analysis project Ga0302324, IMG submission 201949) | Peat permafrost microbial communities from Stordalen Mire near Abisko, Sweden - Palsa_T0_1 | ecosystem: Environmental > Terrestrial > Soil > Palsa > Peat permafrost | place: Sweden: Abisko...
GCCGGCGCGCGAGGCGAGCAAAATGGCAGCGCCCGCGATTTCATCGGCTTCGCCAATGCGGCCAAGCGGCGTCTGCGCATTTCTCACCTTGAGCATTTCCGGATTTTCCCACAGCGCGCGGGCAAAGTCGGTGCGGATCAGGCCGGGCGCGATGCAGTTGACGCGCACATTGTGCGGCCCAAGTTCCACGGCAAGATTGCGCGCCAGCTGCATGTCGGCGGCTTTGGAGATGCAATAGCTGCCGATAACCGGACTGCCCCGCAATCCGCCGATCGAAGACATGATGATGATGGAGCCGTCCTTGCGGGCGATCATCCCGGGAGCCACCAGCGTTATCAGCCAATGATTGGAGACGATGTTGTTGTCGAGAATCTTACGCAGTTGTTCATCGGTGATGGTGTGCATCGGTCCGTAATGCGGATTAGAGGCGGCGTTACAGACCAACACATCAATCTGGCCGAATGTGGCGATGGTTTCGTCGGCCAGGCGTTTTAAGTGCTCCTTCACCGAGATATTGGCGGCAAGCGCCAGCGCGCGCCCTGCGCCGTGTTTGGCATTGATTGCGTTTGCGACCTCGGTGCAAGCTTGCTGATTGCGCGAGGACACGACTACTCTGGCGCCGTGCTCGGCCATGCGTTCGACGATGGCGCGGCCAATTCCGCGCGATGAACCGGTGACGACGGCCACTTTGCCGTTCAAGTCGAAAAGCGACACGAGCGTTTCCTCCGCTACGACCATTATGTATTTTGCACTTAAGTTTATTCAGGGCTTGGCCGAAAGCATAGCCGCACCGGGAGGAGTTAGCCCATGGCCGCGATCAATGCCGTAACCGATTTGACGCGCGAGGGCGATATCGCACTCGTGACCATCAATTCCCCGCCGGTCAACGCGCTTTCCGCCGACGTGCGCAACGGGCTTCGCGACGGCGTCACGCAAGCCGCCGCCGACCCCGCGGTGAAAGCCATCGTCGTCATCTGCGCCGGCCGCACCTTCATTGCCGGCGCCGATATTTCCGAATTCGGCAAGCCGTCAAAAGGCGCCACCCTTCCCGAGCTTCAGTCGGCGCTGGAAGGCGGCCCCAAACCGATCATCGCCGCCATACATGGCACGGCGCTCGGCGGCGGGTTCGAAATGACGCTGATGTGCCATTATCGCGTCGCCGTACCCTCGGCGAAATTCGGCCTTCCCGAAATCAAGCTCGGCCTCATTCCCGGCGCCGGCGGTACCCAGCGTTTGCCGCGGCTCAGCGGGATCGGGAATGCGCTCGAGGCCATTCTTACCGGCACGCCGTTTTCGGCCAAACAGGCGCTCGAATGGGGCGTTGTCGACGCGCTCACCGAGGAAGGAAAGCTGCGCGAAGGCGCCATCGCGTTTGCACGCAAAGTCATCGATACGCACATGCCGCTCCGCCGGATTCGCGACCTCAATGACAAGATCGACGCGGCCCGGGAGCATCCGGAAATCTTTGACAAGGTCGAACGCGATTACGCTCGCCGGTACCGCGGCTTTGAAGCTTGGCGCTCGGCCTTGCGCGCGGTCAAGGCCGCCGTTGACCTGCCGTTCGACGAAGGCATGAAGCTTGAGCGTCAGGCGTTTCTCGACCTCATTCCGACTGCGCAATCGCAAGCGCAGCGCTACGTCTTCTTTGCCGAGCGCAAAGCGTCGAAAATTGCCGATGTACCGGACGACACGCCCGTGTTGCCCATCGGGCGCGTCGGCGTCATCGGCGCCGGCACCATGGGTGGCGGTATCGCCATGAACTTCCTCAACGTCGGCATCCCGGTAACGATGGTTGAAACGGCGCAGGACGCGCTCGATCGGGGAGTAGGCACCATTCGGCGCAATTATGAGAATACTGCCAAAAAGGGACGGCTATCGCAGGCCGATCTAGATAAGCGCATGGGGCTGCTCAGCCCCGGGCTGAAACTCGACGCGCTGTCCGACTGCGATCTCGTGATCGAGGCGGTCTTCGAGAACATGGACGTCAAAAAAGACGTCTTTCGCAAACTCGATGCGATCGCGAAGACAGGCGCGATCCTCGCTTCCAACACGTCCTATCTCAACATCGACGAGATCGCTTCGGTCACCGGCCGGCCGGAAAACGTGCTCGGCATGCACTTCTTCTCGCCGGCCAACGTCATGCGCCTTCTTGAAGTGGTGCGCGGTCAAAAGACCGCAAAGCCCGTCATTGCCACCGTGATGCGGCTCGCGCGCAAAATCGGCAAGGTCGCCGTCTTGGTCGGCGTCTGTCACGGGTTTGTCGGCAATCGCATGCTGAGTCAGCGGCAGCGCGAAGCGCAAAAGCTCATCCTCGAAGGCGCGATGCCGTGGGACGTCGATCGCGTGCTTTACGATTTTGGGCTCCCCATGGGGCCCTTCGCCATGAGCGACCTTGCCGGGCTCGATATCGGCTGGTCCAAGGAAACCAGCAAATCATCCACCATTCGAGAAATTCTTTGCGAGATGGGCCGGCGCGGGCAAAAGACCGGCGCCGGATTTTACGATTATGACGAGGCGCGCAACGCCAAACCGTCGCCGGTCGTGGAACAAATCGTTCTCGACTTCGCGGCCAAGAAAGGCATCAACCGCCGAAGCATTTCGAGCGAGGAAATTCTCGAGCGCTGCATTTATCCCATGATCAACGAAGGCGCCAAGATCTTGCAAGAAGGCATCGCGCAGCGCGCCTCCGACATCGATATTGTTTGGATCAACGGCTACGGCTGGCCGGTCTATCGCGGCGGCCCGATGTTTTATGCCGACCTCATCGGCCCGGGTGAGATTCTGGCGAAGCTGAAGGAATTCGAGGCGACGATGGGAGCCGACTTCACGCCGGCGCCGTTACTCGAAAAGCTGGTCGCTGACGGAAAACACTTCCAAGACCTCTGACGGCGCCCGGCTCATCCATTGCCGGTGAGGTAGACGATGGCGCGGGTCACCGCAGTCGTTGCGATGGCGAGCGCGTGCGATACGCCGCTGAGATCAAGGCCAAGCGTAGCGCCCAGTACCGGCAGCACGATGAATAGCGCCAGCAGGATGGCGATGCCGAAAGGCTCAAGCCGAGCCAGCACCCTCCCCGCCGCGACCGGCAGAAGGCCGACAAGGATACGCCCGCCGTCCAGCGGCGGAAGCGGAAACAAATTGAACACGGCCAATACGACATTGAACAGCAGGGCGTTGCGTAAGTTGGCGGCAAGCCAAAGGGCGACCATATCCGGCAGATAACGGACCAGATGAAACGCGAGCGCGGCGATGATCGCGAGCGCAATGTTCATGGCGGGCCCGGCGGCCGCAACCAATACCATCCCGATCCGCGGCGAGCGCAGCGCCCGGAAGTTCACGGGTACCGGCTTGGCGTAGCCGAACAAAAACGGCGAGCGCAGCAACAACAGCATGCCGGGCAGCAAAATCGTGCCGACAGGATCGATATGCTTTAATGGATTGAAAGTAACGCGCCCGAGCCGCCATGCCGTGTCGTCGCCAAGAAGATGCGCAACGAAACCGTGGGCCGCTTCGTGAAAAGTAATGGCAATGAGCGCCGGGATGACCCAGATTGTCGCCAAGTAAATAAAATTCTCGGCCACTTCGTCCCCCAACCGCGATTCGCCGCACGATACGCGGCGATCATTCAGCGTTCGCTTAAATTCACAAACCGTTCATCGCTTCGATCATTACCTAACATTAATTCGCTGGCCACGCGCGCGTAACGTGCGAACGCCAATTTAGCGTCAGGTGCCGCATCGGCACGCTCACAATAAATCGATGGAGAACGAGTTATGACTGACAACACCCGTTACAACGGTCGCGCAGCATTGCGGCCGGGACGGCTAGCGCTGCTGGGTTCCGTAGCCGTTATCGGCGCGGCTGTGTTGGTAGCAGGACCGGCTGGATATTTGCCGACGCCCGTGTGGTCCACCGCACACGCGGCCGACGCCGCATCTACCGCGCCCGCCGGATTTGCCGACTTGGTAACTAAAGTAAAACCCGCCGTCATCTCGGTCCGCGTCAAAATAGACGAAACCGCGAACATGGCCAGCATGAGCGAAGACAACGACGACAGGCAGACCGTGCCATTCGCGCCAGGCTCGCCGATGGAGAAGTTCTTTCGGCAATTCGGCGAACAAAGCCAGCCTAACGGCATGCAGCGCCATCACGTCATTATGGGCGAAGGCTCGGGCTTCTTTATCTCGGCCGACGGCTATGCGGTGACCAACAACCACGTTGTCGACCACGCCAAATCGGTGCAGGTCACGACCGATGAGGGCACGATCTACACCGCCAAAGTGATTGGCGTTGATGCAAAGACCGACCTGGCGTTGATCAAGGTCGACGGCAAGAACGACTTTCCTTTCGTCAAATTCGCCCAGCACACGCCGCGGGTCGGCGATTGGGTCGTGGCCGTGGGCAATCCGTTCGGTCTCGGTGGCACAGTCACGGCGGGCATCGTTTCCGCGCGCGGCCGCGATATCGGCGCCGGCCCCTACGACGATTACGTCCAGATCGACGCACCGATCAACAAAGGCAATTCGGGCGGACCTGCCTTCGACGTCAGTGGCGACGTGATCGGCGTCAACACCGCGATCTTCTCGCCGTCGGGCGGCTCGGTCGGGATTGGCTTCGACATTCCCGCGGAGACCGCAAAAATGGTCGTTGCCCAGTTGCAAGAGCACGGCCACGTGACCCGCGGCTGGCTCGGAGTCGAGGTTCAGCCGGTGAGCACCAGCATTGCCGAGAGCCTTGGCATGAAGAAAGCGGAGGGCGTCATCGTTGACGAGCGGATGGCGGATTCTCCGGCCGCAAAAGCCGGTCTCGAGACGGGCGACGTCATCACCGCGGTGAACGGCAAGCCGATCAAGGATGCCCGCGAATTTGCGCGCACCGTTGCGGGCCTTGCGCCGAACTCTGCGGTGAAGTTCGACGTTATGCGAAACGGCGAAGCGAAATCGCTGACGGCGACGCTCACGCAAATGCCGGACGACCGCACGGCAGCGGCCGACACCAATGCCGCCGCGCCGGCAGCGAATACGCCGCATCTCGGCCTCGCCGTCGAACCGGCCCGCGACACGGACGGTTCAGCGCAGAAAGGCGTTGTGGTCACCGCCGTTGAACCCGATAGTCCTGCCGCCCAACAAGGCATCACGCCCGGCGACATCATTCTCGATGTCAATGGCAAGCAAGTCGGCAACGCCGCCGATATACGCAAAGCCATGACCGAGGCGAAAGACCACGGCAAGCATGACGTCTTGATGCGTGTGAAGACGGCGAAAGCGACGCTCTTTGTCGCCGTGCCGTTCAGCAAAGCCTAAGCGCGTAGCCCACGCCTCACGCCGTGATCGCCGAGCGCCGGATGGCGCCCGGCGATTGCCATTTGGAGCTCTGTCAGCACGCGGCGGGTCGGGTTTGCCGCCGCCTTGGTCATTCCGCTGAAAATCTAAGCAGAACAGCCCGCCCGTCCTGGACGAGCGGGTCAGGCTTGCCATTTAACTTGGCGCAAAGATTGCTACATCTGGTCTGCCGCTTTCGGGCGCAGCACGCGCCTCAGCGGGCACGGGGACCGGGATGTTCGACGAGATGGGGGGCCACGAAGGGTCGGTGCGACCGGCCTATGTCGAACTGTCTCGCTGGCTGAAAGAGGTGCCGCCCGACGTTCTGGATTTCCGGCGGCGCGAGGCGGAGCTGTTCTTTCGCCGGCTCGGCATTACGTTTGCCGTTTACGGCGACCCGGAAGCGCAGGAACGCCTAATCCCCTTCGACATCATTCCCCGTATCCTTTCGGCTGGCGAATGGCAGCTTCTTCAGCGCGGGCTGGAGCAGCGCGTCAAGGCGATCAACGCTTACGTCAAAGACGCTTACGGCCGCCGGGAAATTCTGCGCGCGGGCGTCGTGCCGGAGGATTTGGTGTTCCAGAATCCGGTTTTTCGCCCCGAAATGAGCGGCCAGAAAGTGCCTCACGACATTTACGTTCATGTCGCCGGCATCGACGTCGTGCGAGTCGACCCCAACGATTTTTATGTGCTCGAGGATAACGCGCGCACGCCATCCGGCGTCTCCTACATGCTGGAAAATCGCGAGATCATGCTGCGGCTCTTTCCGGAGCTGTTCTCGCGCTACCGCGTGGCGCCGGTCGAGAATTATCCGGACGAGCTGTTGGCGACGTTGAAGTCGATCGCGCCACCCACCGCGTCCGCCGAACCGAATGTCGTTTTACTGACCCCCGGCATCTACAACTCCGCCTATTACGAACATTCGTTCCTCGCCGACAAACTCGGCATCGAACTGGTCGAAGGGCGCGATCTCGCGGTCAAGGATGACATCGTCTACATGCGCACGACGGAAGGATTAAAACGCGTGGACGTGATTTACCGCCGCATCGATGACGATTTTCTCGATCCGCTGGTATTTCGTCCCGACAGCACGCTGGGCGTCGCCGGCCTGATGTCCGCATACCAGGCCGGCAATGTCACGCTCGCCAACGCGGTCGGCACCGGCATAGCCGACGACAAGGCGGTCTACAGCTATATGCCCGAGATCATAAAGTTCTTTCTCGGCGAGGAGCCCCTGCTCAAGAACGTCCCTACCTGGCGTTGCCGCGAAACCGACCATCTCGCCTATGTTCTCGACAACATCGAGGAATTGGTGGTGAAGGAAGTCCATGGCTCCGGTGGCTACGGCATGCTGATCGGCCCCAAGAGCGACAAAGCTTCGATCGCAGCCTTCCGTGCCAAGCTCAAATCCGAGCCGAAGAATTTCGTCGCCCAGCCGACACTGGCGTTATCGACTTGCCCGACATGCGTGGAAGAAGGAATTGCGCCGCGCCATGTCGATCTGCGCCCGTTCGTACTGGCGGGCCGTGATCGGGTGCGTACCATCCCCGGCGGGCTGACCCGTGTCGCCCTGAAACGAGGATCGCTGGTGGTGAATTCGAGCCAGGGCGGCGGCACCAAAGATACCTGGGTGCTCGCTGGATGAAGCGCCACTGAAACGATGCTTTCGCGCACCGCCGATAATCTTTATTGGCTCGCACGCTACGTCGAGCGTGCCGAATATCTTGCGCGCATTTTAGAGACGACGTATCGCCTCACTGCGCTGCCGCTCAACTATATCGGCGCGTCCAATGAGTGGGAGTCGGCAGTCGCCACCGCGGGGTGTGCTGGCGCCTTCTTCGCCGCCTACGAGGAGGCCAACGAAGAGACCGTCACCGAGTTTCTCGCGTTCTCGGCCGCCAATCCTTCCTCGATCCGCAGCTGCTTCGAGACCGCGCGCATCAACGCGCGCGCCGTGCGGACGGCGCTGACGATCGAGATGTGGGATACCATCAACAGCGCCTGGCTCGAACTACAGAAATGGGGCAACGGTCCTCGCTCGCGCGAGGAGTTTGCCCGCTTCCTGCGTTGGGTCCAGGAATCCTCACTGCGTTTCGATGGATCCGCCTACCGCACCATGTTGCGCAACGACGCCTACTGGTTTTCCCGGCTCGGCGTCTATATGGAGCGCGCCGACAACACCGCCCGCATTCTCGACGTCAAGTATCACCTGTTGCTGCCGGCGCACGAGAGCGTCGGTGGCGCGCTCGACTATTTTCAATGGTCCGCAATTTTGCGGTCGGTGTCCGCGCTCACCGCCTATCATTGGGTTTACCGAGAGAATCTCAAACCGTGGCGAATCGCCGACCTGCTCATACTGCGGGACGAGATGCCGCGCTCATTGGCGAGTTGCTACGAGAATCTGGTGCAAAATCTCGATCGAATCGCCGGCGCGTATGGCCGTCAGGGCAACTCCCAGCGCCAGGCGCGCATGGTTCGCACGAAACTGCAAAACAGCCGCATCGAGGAAGTCTTTCAGAGCGGCCTGCATGAATTCATCGACGAATTCGTTGAGAACAATAATCAGCTGGGTACCGCTATTGCGCAGCAATATCTTATGTGACCAGAGGGCAGATGACAGGGGACAGATAGAAAGGGTGTCGGCTATCATCCGCCGTCCGTCCTCTGTCGCCTGTCTTCTGTCATGCGCCTTCGTGTTGCCCACAGCATCATCCGGCATTTCGACCCGCCCGCGCCCGCGGTCACCCAACTTCTGCGGCTTACGCCGCGCAATCACGAAGGCCAGCACGTCATCAATTGGCGCATCGACGTCTCCATTGATGCGCGGCTTAACGCGCACCAGGATGCGTTTGGCAACATCACCCATTTCTTGAGCGCGGCGGAGCCGCTGGAAACGTTGCGTATCAGCGTCGTAGGCGAGGTCGAGACGCATAACGGCGATGGTGTCGTGCGCGGCACGGTCGAGCGCTTTTCGCCGAGTCTGTTTCTGCGCGATACCTTACTGACGCAGGCGGATCAGCGCATCGGCGATTTCGCCCGCGACATCCGCGAGGCAAAAAAAGGCGATGTGCTCGCCGAACTCCATTTACTTCTGGATCGATTACACCAGGAGATGCGAGGCGAGGACGAGCCGTCGCAAACAGAAGCAGCGACCGCCGCCGAAGTTTTTCAGCGCAAGCGTGGCGTAGCGCGCGACCTAGCACACATTTTCGTCGGCGCCGCCCGCAGTCTCTCGATCCCGGCACGTTTTGTCGCCGGCTATTTGTGCATTGACGGCGTTGAGCAGCGCTCGGGCCACGCGTGGGCGGAGGCATATGTACCGAAGCTTGGTTGGATCGGCTTTGATCCGGTGAAAGGCGTCTGCCCGACTGAGGCTTACGTTCGTATTGCGATCGGGCTCGATGCTTTGGGAGCCATCCCAATTCGCGGCGCGCATTCCGGCGGCAGCACCGAGAAATTGGCTGTTGCCATTGAGGTTAACCAGTAAGCTTGCGCCGACAACCCGGCAAATATGCTGTAAAGTCTCCCCGCGGAGCGACCAATCATGACTTATTGCTGCGGCATTCTCGTTCGCGAGGGACTGGTGATATTCGCCGACACCCGGACCAACGCCGGCGTCGACAACATTGCCACCTTCCGCAAGCTGCACGTCTTTACCGATCCGGGCAAGCGCATCATGGCGATTGCTTCAGCCGGAAATCTGTCCATCAGCCAATCGGTCGTGAGCATCCTGACCGAAGGCTACGACAATGCCGAAACCGGTGAGCGCGAAACGCTGATGAACTCACCCAGCATGTTTCAGGCGGCTCAGCGCGTGGGTCACGTGATCCGCACGCTGCTTTCCACCGAGGGCAAGGCTTTGGAGGCGTCGGACGTGACCTTCGACGTTTCGTTCTTGTTGGGCGGCCAGATTGCCGGCGATCGCATGCGTCTGTTTATGATTTACTCCGCCGGCAACTTCATCGAATGCACCACCGACACGCCCTATCTTCAGATCGGCGAACACAAATACGGCAAACCGGTGCTCGATCGCGCTGTCTCTTATGGGATGGATATCTACGATGCGCTCAAGGTGGGCCTTATCTCCATTGACTCGACGATGCGTTCGAATTTGAGCGTCGGCATGCCGATCGATCTCATGGTCGTGCGCCGCGACGTGTGCGACGCCGAGCTGATCTACCGGATCGAGCCGGGGGAGCCTTATTTCAGCGATTTGCGCGAGCGCTGGTCGGCGGCGCTACGCGCCGCCCACATCGCCATTCCCCGCCCACCCTACAGCCACAGGCGCTAACCGTTCGCGCGGCACTGCCGCGCTATTTGTCCGTGATGACGGACCACGACGCGGTCCGATTAACGAGTCGTTAACTTCGGCGTGCGCCGCTGCGCCGGAATGGCAAGCGAATTGCAATCTTTCTCTTCCATCCTTGCCGGGAACAAGAACGCCGGTAAGGAAGAAAGTGTGACTGCTTCGGCGCCACCGCCGCTCGCCGCGAGCCAGTCGCGTTGGAGGGATGCCCGCGCGCGTTTCTTCATCTTCGCCGCCGCTTTTGTCGGCGTGGCCATCCTCGTCATTTTCGGGTTTCTGCTGACTTCGGCCCAGCGCACGGACGACGCCGCACAGGCGCGCGAGCAAAAACTGGTCCAGCAAGCCGTCCTTACCCGTGGCGTGCGCATTTTGCATGAGGTCGAGAGCGTTGCAGCGACCTCCCGCGCCACCAAGCACATTCGCCAGGCGTTCGATCCCGCCTGGGTGGACCGCCGGGTCGGCCGGTGGCTGGAAACCTATTTCGATCACGATTTGGTCGTGGTGGTCGACGCGAACGACCATGTCGAATACGCGCGCTCTCGCGTCCAGGGAGACCTCGGCACGAAAGTCGCCGATGATGAGCTCGCCCCCAGCATCGAACTATTGCGCCGGAAACTAGCCGCGCTGCCCAGCGGCGTCTTGCGCATCGTCGCGGCACCGGATACGGCGCCAGCCGGCCGCTCCGCGGTCGTCCTGCAGCACTTCATGGCAAAAACCGCTTTCGTCGCCGCAGTCGCCGTCGGCGACGACGATGATTTCGCCTACGGCGCCGAAAACGCGCCGATCGTCCTCTCGGTCAAATATCTCGACGGCACGTTGCTCAAAGAATTAGGATTCCAGCTGCAACTACGGGGGTTGCGTGAAGCTGACGATCCGGCGGAAGCGCCGGATCCGCAAGGTACGATCATCGGCGATGCGCAAAGTGGCCCGATTGTGCGCTTGTCGTGGATACCGAGCGGCTCGGGCGGCCTCAATGGCTGGCTATTGCTGCCGATCGCCCTTTCGCTGGCCGGCCTCGCCCTCCTCGTCGGGCTGGCGGTGCGACATATGCGCGGCACGGCCGAGAAGATTGCCGCCGGCGAGAGCCAATTGCTGCATCTTGCTTTGCACGATCCGGTTTGCGGACTGCCCAATCGCATCTATTTCGGCCGCCGGCTCGAAGAGGTCATCGGCGAGGTACGCCGCGGCAGCCATTCGGCGGCCGTGTTTTACATCGACCTCGATCATTTCAAGGACGTCAACGATACGCTCGGGCACCACATCGGCGACGAGCTCATCCTCAGCGTTACGCAGCGGCTGAGCCGCATCATGCGCGAAGAAGATCTTGTCGCCCGGCTTGGCGGCGATGAGTTCGCGATCATCACCGTTTGCCCGTCGGATTCGTATTCGCTGCAGGCGGTGGCCGGCCGGATCATTTCGGGGGTCTGCGCGCCCTATTCGATCGACGGGCACACCATCGTGATTGGCGCATCCATCGGCATCGCCGTTATCGATCGCCGCGCCGGCGACGCGGGCGACATCTTGCGCTACGCCGATATGGCCCTGTACCGAGCCAAGAACGAAGGCCGCAATCGCGCGTGCGTCTACGATGCGGCGATGGATGCCGACCTTTCGCAGCGCAAGCTTCTCGAAGGCGATTTGCGCGATGCCATCAAAAACAATGCTATCACCGCCGCCTATCAGCCGGTGGTCAATTCCAGCGGAGAAACCATCATCGGCGTCGAGGCGCTGGCGCGCTGGACCCATCCGACCGCCGGCGTCATCCCGCCTTCGGAGTTCATCCCGGTTGCGGAGAATTCCGGCCTCATCGTCGAACTCGGCGAATACATGCTGCGGCGCGCCTGCCTCGATGGCAGAGACTGGCCGAATTTGACGGTTGCCGTAAATGTTTCGCCGCTGCAGTTCCGCCGCTCGGACTTTGTCGACATGGTCGAGCGGATTCTCAAGGAAACCGAGTTCGATCCAAGTCGCCTTGAACTTGAGATCACAGAGAGCACGCTGCTCGGCAATCTAGAGGCTGCTGAGGCTTCGATGTTGCGGCTCAAGGCCATCGGCGTGCGCTTCGCACTCGACGACTTTGGCACCGGATACTCGAGCCTGCTCTACCTGCGGCGCTTCCCGTTTGACAAATTGAAGATCGATTCGAGCTTCGTGCGCAGTATCGAAACGGCGGCGGATGCCGCTGCCATCGTGCACGCGGTCGTCAGCCTCGGACGCGGACTTGGCATGCGCGTGACCGCCGAAGGCGTCGAGACGGCGGAGCAGCATCTTTTCCTGCGCGCCGCGGGCGTACATTCGATGCAGGGCTATCGCTTCGGGCGGCCAGGCCCCGCCGCCGACATCACGGCGCGGCTTAATTCGCCCGACGATTACCGTGTTGCCAGCCCTGATCAGGAAATCGCACTGGCCGGCTGACGCAATTCCGCCTCCCGCCCGGCGGCCTGAGATGCTATCCCATTGCGGCCGACATAGAAGAATGGGAGGCGCTTATGCCCGCGCAGAAAATCGCATTGGTCACCGGAGCAGGCAGCGGCGTCGGCCGCGCCGCGGCGCTTGCACTTGCGCGCGAGGGATACACGGTGGTGCTTGCCGGCAGGAAGGCCGAAAATTTGCAAGCCGTTGCGAAGGAAGCGGCGGGCGAGACGCTCGTGGTGCCGACTGACGTAAGAGAGGCCGCTTCCATACAGGCCTTGTTCGCGAAAACCAAAGATGCCTTCGGCCGGCTCGATCTCCTGTTTAACAACGCCGGCGTCAGCATGCGCGGCATGCCGCTCGAAGACATCCCCTTGGACCGGTGGCTGTCGATTGTCGCCACCAACCTCACCGGGACGTTTTTGTGCACGCAAGAGGCCGTCAAAATAATGAAGGCGCAAAATCCGCGCGGCGGGCGCATCATCAACAACGGCTCGATTTCGGCACATGCGCCGCGCCCAGGCACGGCCGCCTATACCGCGACCAAACACGCCATCACCGGCCTCACCAAACAGACCTCGCTTGACTGCCGCAACTACGATATCTGCTGCGGCCAAATCGACATTGGCAATGCCGCCACCCCGCTGACGGAAAAAATGGCTGAGGGCATGCCGCAAGCGGACGGCCGGGTCATGCCGGAAACGCGCATGAACGTCGACGACGTCGGGCGTGCCGTCGTCTACATGGCGAGCTTGCCGCTCGATGCCAACGTGCTGTTCATGACCGTAATGGCAAATAAGATGCCGTTCGTCGGCAGAGGATGAGGCGTTTTGATGAACACGGCACTCGTTTTGAACGAGCACCACACGACCGCAAGCCGTCGGATCAATGCGCGGCGCTGACGCGGATTTTGGCGCCCTCTTTCACCTTGGCGAGGCTCCTTACGTCGCCAAGCGCCCTGGCCCAGATATTACAGGGACTAGCAAGCCGCGTTTCTCCGGCTTTTGAAATTGGCGTGCGGCCGAAGCCGATGGCGATCGCGTGTCCTTCCGGCCAATAAGCGATCTCGCCGGGTTCTACGACCGCCCGCGCACCCTTCTCCCGGGCCGCCTCCACCGGGATCTCGAAGTAGACTTCCTCGCCCCAGGTGAGCGCGACACCGGTGATCGGCAGCGCTGCCGCAATGGCGGAGGCAGTCGGCGTATCGAGGAGTTCGGCGTCGAGCGTCAGCCCTGCGAAATCAAAACGAATGCGCATGGTTTTTGGCTCTTACGCCGCGCGATCACGCGCAGCGTGCCCGGCATCAATCCAGGTGCGCCACCACGACGAGACGTTTGATCTCGTGGTTCAGGAATGCCTTCAGGAAAGGCGTGTAGTTGCGGAACGAAACGCAGCCGTTCGATTGGCCGTTCGAGCCGAGCATGTAGCTGTGAGTAAGTAGGCCACTGCGTCCGAAGACTTTTGACTCATCCACCGGAACGAGCCGCAGCGCTTGCACGCCGTGGAACACGCTCTCCCGCAGCTTCAGATCATAGACCGTTGCCGGCGTCGGACCGCGCATTCTTTCGTTGGTGAAGCGCGGATCGTCGATGCGCGAACCGAGCCCCGAATGCGCTTCCAATTGGGTGCCGTCCGGCAGATACACGGTATGCCCGGAAATGTCGTAAACCGCAGTCTGGTGATCGAACCGGCCCGGCGCGTCCTGCTCAAGAGAGATACCGTCATCCGGATTGGCATAGGCCAGAGTCGTGGGCGCCGGCTTGCCGAATAGCCTCTCGAAGATTGTCGGCTTTTCGGTAGCAGCCACCTTTGCGGCGGCCGCAACGGCCCGGATGCTGTCTCGGAAAGCCGCGGTACGCGTTTGCGTCGATCGCGATTCCTTCGACTGGAGCGCCACCGTCGCCGGAAGGCTTGCGGTTGGCGGAACCGCCGGCGCTTGTGTCGAATCGTCACCACGCAAGGGGAGCGACGCAACTTCCTCGGAGTCTTTCACGAACCTTCCGGGCGCCACCCCGAACGAGAAGCGGGAATCGAACAGCACCTCGTCGCCGGTTTCTGCGCTCACCCGGCGGGTATATTCGCTCAAGAGCGCCGCGAGTTTGCCGTAGGCGCGTCGTGCGCTCGGCAGCGAGTCAGCCTTCGTCACGGCCAACTGCTCGTCGCCATTCGCCAAAACGGCAACGCCCGAATCGGCGTCGGCGGGCGCTTCCGCGTCCTGCCCGCCGAGATTACCCCAAGCGATGCTTGCACAGGCGAGCGCCACGAAGAGAAGCGCCGCGCCACCAAATACCCGCTGCGGGCGTGATTCGCCCGGCCGCCGTCCCCGCTGGTATCCGGCGCGAAAACTTTCGCGCCACTGACTATTGCGCCCCATTCCCCCTCGAATCCACAACGCCAAACAGCGATCGAAGCTCTCTTCGAGCGCCGCGCGGCGGCACATCGAAACCAACAAACGCGTAGGCGGGCTTAGGAAAGAAAACGCGCGACACCCCAACCCCCGGCCGTTCTGCGCAATCATTTGGGCGACTTTGAGTTAAACGCCGATTAAGCCGATTATGGTCGGCTCATGGTTAACGCCCAGTAAATTGCGATTTGGGGGTGAGTCGCTAGGCCAAGTGTCCGGCTTATCCTCCTGCTAATGCAGGCGGAATTCGCCGTCGATGGCGCGGATTTCGGCCGGCTTGATCAAGCGCGCGTGTGCCACGATCACCGAATGCAGTGGCCCCTCAAGCTTTTCCAGCCAGAAATTGAGGAATTTGTTTAGCTCGGGGAAGCGCGGGCAGAGATCGTAATTTTGCCAGACATAGGTCTGCAACAACCAAGGATGATCTGGCCGCCGATACAAGATATTGGCTGTGGTCAAGCCGTATCCGTCGAGCTGACGGCGAAAGTCTTTCGAAGCTTGCGGATCCATAGTACCTCCGTCCCATCCGAGGACATTGTTCCGAGACTCGCCTCGTTATTGCAAGCCTCAAAAGTGAAGAACCTGTTTAGTTTCAGGGCACTAGCAGCATCTGCGCGCCCGTGCTAACAGCTCGTCTTCGCTCGCCTTACGGGCGCGGTTTCCGGTGCGGAACACGAATATTTTTGTACGCCCGAGGAACCTTAGGGTCGTCGGAGGTCGGCTTCGACGCGGGCAAGTTTGGGGATTATAACCTTGACAAAGCAGATGGCGATTCGTAGGGATTGCCGACAGGCCGACGCTCGCAACCGCGACTTGATCAAATTCGCGGTCTCTAAAGGCTCCCTCAAAAAGGGAATGATCGTGGAGTCAGCGGAAGGCTCAGGATTTATTTTGGGAGGGGGCTCTCGACGAGGAAAACTTGCACGTTCGCCTGGTCGGAATCGGGTGCGGTAAGGTTGAGCAGCGCCATGAAATGAAGTTGGTTGCCTTTACGGCTCATTCTGTGGGCCGACATGAGATTGATTAGTTTCTGTGTCCAAGAAACGATTTCACGATACGGACGATCTTCCGGCGTCATGTTTATCTTCAAGAAACGGCGCAACGTTCCCTTGTGAAGGACTGATCCACATTTTGCGTAGAGAGCGATCAACTCGTTCTTTTTCAAATAATCAGCCTTCATAGGGGCTATTCCTAATCTGCCTTTTGGGTGTTCGGGAGTGGGAGCATCGAACATCGGTGTAAAAGGAATTGGGTAAAAGTCTGCATGCAACTCTTCCAATTTCCGCAAAATATCATCTGCCTTGTACGCTTTGTTCTGGAAGTAATTCGTATTCGTTACATCGCCGTGCGCTATCAAGCAGCCGAGCGCAATCAACTCGCAAAGCATGCGAGCTTGGAGGTAGCAGTATTCTCGGAGAAGCGGTTGAGGGATTTTAGTTAGCGTCTTGATGGCGGTGTTGATGCTGAAGGCGCGAATCATCACCTCTTCCATAATTTCAGAATAGAGGTCCTTCGCTTTTTCATCCGCTTTTGTTATCATGGCCATTCAGGCCCTGTATTACATTTGCCTATGAGCACGAAAGCAAAACAGGACATAATCGAACTGCGATCCGATTCATGGTCGCGGTTTGAGCGCGCGATTGAAGTCGTCGCTAAATCGCCGCCGCAGCATAGGACGAAAGAAAAGCGCGAGGCGAGTCCGGTAACGAAACAAAAACGGACAAAGAGGCTGCAGCCAAAATGACGTTCACTCAATTCAAAACCGCGCAAGAGCTTGGTTCATTGATGCTGGGCGAGGCCCGTAAAAGCAACAAATGTCCAAACCTTCAGAGCGTTGTAGTCCATGCCGCGGGGCATCCAGGCGATTGGGATTATAATTGCGGGTGGTCTGGGCCGCTGCGACCACCGGCCTGCGAGCTAGAACTTCTCGATATAAAAGTGCGGCTGAAAAAACAGGGATTCGGCTTAAAAACGTAAGCTGCCTGTTGCGCTAATTGGTCGGCGTGCGCTTGGCCGCTTCTCTTCTTGCCCTAGCCTCCAAATACCGCCGTTGAACTTCAGGCTCGGCTTCGATCCCTTTGTTATTGAAAAAATGCCGCAACGCTTCGGTGAGCGCCCGATGCGGTGGCGCGCCGACGTAGCCCTCGCACAAATCCTCTATGTGCTCGACCATGTCGTCGCTGAAGCCAAATAGTGCGAGCGACGGCGGTTTTTTCTTTCGACCACGTGTCGCCATTGGGAATTACCACTGCAATTCCGGTGCAATTCAATGCAATTATCGATCAATTTCGGAGCATTTAAGCCTTTATTAGCCGTTTAATAGCACTGTGTCGCCAACAAAAAAGGGCGACCCGAAGATCACCCTTGTTTGCTGCTAGTTTTGGGTACTCGACAGGATTCGAACCTGCATCTCCCTCGTCAGCCCCTGCGCCCGAACGCTTGGCTTTTCGAGTAACGAGAGTGTTCTATCCGGTTGCCACTACGAGCCTACCGAACATCGCAGCCGAGTCTTAACCCGACGCTAATAGTGAACGCGCGTCAGGCGCTTTTCCACACCGCGAGTAACCGCCTATTAGCGTTTGGCTCGCCAGCGCAGGAAACGCTTCGCTTCCTGCTCAATACGGATACGGTTGAGAGATTTTGTAAGGCCGTCGATAGGTCAGGCGCTTGCCTTTGATCGCGCCCGCCAATTCTTCAGCGCGCATCAGGTCATTGTAGCCAAGCGCGCTGCGCGTGTTGTAGCGGAAATCATATTCCGCGAGATAACGGTGCAAATGCTTCTCGCCGCAATGCTGATAGATGCCTTTCATTCCGCGTTTGAAGATTGAGAAATAGCCTTCGACGGTGTTCGTGGTCACATCGCCGCGCACGTATTCCTTATCGGAATGTTTGATGGTTTCGTGTTTGGAAAACTGCCACGGCACGACGTTGTAGATATGGCTTTCGTCAGTATGGATGCGTGTTTCGCGGGCGACGTTCTCGCGCATGATCTTGCTGACGGTGTTCTGGTCTGCGTTGGCGATATGGAACGTGCGCGCTTTGCCGCCACGCTCGACTAGAGCAAGCACGGCGCGATGGCCCGGACGGCGGACGCCAGCGCGACGGCCACGCTTGCCGGTTTTGGGCATCAACTCGGCTTTCGGAATTGTGTGGAAATAGGTCTCGTCCGCTTCGACGGTTTTATCAGCGCCGCCGATCGGCGGCAGTAAGCCGCCGGAACGCATAGCTTCGCGGAGCCTGTGCATCATGAACCAGCTCGACTTGTAGGAAATGCCAAGCGAGCGATGCACCTGATGCGCGGAGACGCCTTTCTTTGAAGCCGTCAGCAAGAACAAGGCGGCTAGCCACTTCGACAACGGAATTTTGCTGCGCTCGAACACGGTTTTGACCGTGACCGTGAATTGCTCGCGGCAGGATGAGCACTGATAGAGGCCGGAACGATGAGCCTTCCCGTTAAGCGCCGTCACGTCCTCGCCCGTAGCGCCACAATGCGGGCACACCGGGCCATTCGGCCAAACCCGTGCTTCAAGCCACTCCCTAGCCTTGGTTTCGTCAGTGAAGATCGGGTTTTGCAGGTTTGCGGTCATGACAGGCGTCCTTTCGCCTTCTTTTACTAGCCCTTGTGGCCTGCTTTGTCAAGGTTATAATCCCCGCAAGTTTGATGTTGGCAATGTGCTGGATTGAGTGCTAATTAATTTGCCGGGGCCTCTTGCAGGCAAAAAAATACCACCCTATGTCGCGGCCAAGCGGCCGCCAGAGGGAAGCTCGCTGGGACCGCCAAACCGTACACTGCAACAAATTCAATAACTTAGGAGGGTAGCATGAAGTTTCGTCCGCTTCACGACCGCGTCGTCGTTAAGCGCATCGATGCCGAGGAGAAATCATCCGGCGGCATCATCATCCCGGACACCGCAAAGGAAAAGCCGTCCCAGGGCGAGGTCACCGCGGTGGGCCCCGGCGGCCGCGACGAAGCCGGCAAGCTGATCCCCGTCGACATCAAAGTGGGCGATCGCGTGCTGTTCGGCAAATGGTCAGGCACCGAGGTCAAGATCGACGGCCAGGAACTCCTGATCATGAAGGAGTCCGACATCATGGGCGTCATCGACGAGCCGGTCGC
>Ga0302324_100011091_pt1 | contig 18559 bp, 14 predicted proteins | sample Palsa_T0_1_FD_201949 | JGI IMG/M metagenome (GOLD analysis project Ga0302324, IMG submission 201949) | Peat permafrost microbial communities from Stordalen Mire near Abisko, Sweden - Palsa_T0_1 | ecosystem: Environmental > Terrestrial > Soil > Palsa > Peat permafrost | place: Sweden: Abisko...
TTTCTGAGACGGCGCCAGCAGGTGTCCTCGCAAGGCACCCATCAGTTCCCCGAGGAACGGGTGTTCGGCTCCCTGGGCGTGGTTCGCCTGCAGGGGCCGATGGGCACGCGTTTGTGAGTCTACGATGCAGCCAGTCGGAAAGCCGGATGCCTGAGATAGGCACGTCCGGTTTGATGAGCGGGGATGGGAAACGGGGCGGCGCTCTGCGTCAGTGCTCGCGCCCATCCTCGACTCTACCCAATGTCACTTACTTTCGCCAGTGAAGCGATTCTGCACAAATAGTGGGGCAGGCCCTCGGCCTGCGGCGGCCTCCCAGGCCGCCATTTTCCCTCCGCGCGGGCTCGATTTCGGCCCAAGAAGCGGGTCCAAGGGACCCGCGCAGGCCAAGGGCCTGCCCCACTATTTATGCAGATCCATCGACGACTCTAAAGTAAGTGACGTTGGGCACTTGTGCCTGCCGCGCGAAGCGCGCCGAGGCCGGCTTAAAAGCCGGCTGCGGGCAGAATTGCCCGCCCAACGGTGCAAGAGCGAGCCCCGTATAAGTATTTCTCCGTTTAGGGTATTATTCTAAGGGTAAAGGATTATATGAAACTCCGCGAATCCCTCGCCCTGAAGCTCTGCTTATTTTTGGTTGCAGCGGCGCCTGCCGCCACGCCGGGCACGGCGCCTGTCTTGTCGGCCAATCCCAGCGCCGTGGATTTTGAATACAGCTCGAACGAGCCGGCGCCGCAACCGGTGTTCGTGACTGTGACGGCCAGCGATGCGAGCACGCCGGTGATCGCGGTGACCGTAACGCCTGGAACGAATACCCCCGCCGCGCTGTTCCCCCAGCCGCCGGTGAACGGCCTCACGTTCCAGGTAGGAATCGATATCAACACGCTGAATTCGCTGCTCAGCCAGCCGGGCACATATACGGCGACCATCACCGTGACCGCGGCCGGGTTCGCGCCCTTAAGCGTCCCGGTCACGCTGGGCGTCAACACCCAGCTTTCGCTTGCGGCTTCGCCGTCTTCGCTGACTTTCAATCCGCCAGTAAGCCCGACTGTCCAAACTGTCAGCCTCACCGGCCCCTCGGTCAGCTTCGGGCTAACTGTCGCCACGGCTTCGGGCGCCAATTGGTTAGCTGCGAGCAGCAGCGAAACCTTCACTCCGGCGACCCTCACCATAACTGTGAATCCGCTGAATCTGGGGGCCGGCACCTATACCGGCACCGTCACGGTCAACCCTTCGGTGGGAACGGCATTGGCCATCCCGGTAACGCTGCAAATGGGCGCGAATACACTTAGCGCCAGTCCCACGTCGTTCGGGTTCACTTATACGTTGGGAGGAACCACGCCGCCGCCGCAAGTATTGCAGCTTTCCAGCACGCTTTCAAATAATACTTACGTGGCGCAAGCCACCAGTTCGGGAAACTGGCTACTAGTGAACGGAGTTACGGCGAACGTATCCGGAGCGCTGCCCGCGAGCTTGAATGTCACGATCAACCCGGCCGGGTTGACCGCGGCCACATATACCGGTACTATTTCGGTGACCGACGCGCACGGGAGCGTACAGAATATCGGTGTCACGCTGGTGGTCAGCGGCATAGGGTCGGTCGCAAATCCGTCGTCATTGACATTTGTGGCGCAGGTAGGCGGAGCGGCGCCCGCGCCGCAGACGTTGTCGGTGGGTGAGTTCGCCAACGTCACTTTCACGGCTACTACTAACCAAACCTGGCTCTCGGTTTCTCCGGCCAGCGGCCCGACTCCCGCTCAAATCACCGTAACCGCGAACCCCGCGGGCATGGTAGCCAGCACCTACACGGGCAACATTGAGGTCGGCGTGAGCGCGCATCCGCAGACTATCCCGGTTACCTTCGTGGTGTCCGCGAATCCGGTGCTCACCACCGACATAGGCGAAATCACTTACAATTATCTCGGCGGCAATCCTTCACCGGCGCCGTTCACGGTCAACGTCAATGTCAGCAGTGGGTCGCCCCAGCAGTTTAGTTTTGTAACAGCCGTGCCGTCGTGGTTGCAGCTTAGTTTGACTTCAACTACCACCCCGGCGGCCCTCTCTGTCAGCCTGGCCCCTCAGAGCTTGCCCAACGGCACCTATGTGGCGGACATCATTCTGATACCGTCGGGCACCGGCGGCGTTCCCGTCACCGTGCCCGTGCTGCTGGAGGTGGCAGGGGCGCCACCGGTCGTTCCCAGCCCCACCTCGTTCACGTTTACGGCCGCCGCGGGCGGTGCGCCGCAAAATCAGTCCCTCCTGGTTACGGCGACCGCAGCCACGGTGTTCACCGCCGCTGCGAGCACGACCACCGGAGGGCCCTGGTTGTCGGTATCCCCAACCAGCGGGACCGCCAGCACCGCCCCGACATCGCTTACCGTGACTGCCGACGCCACCAATCTCGCGCAGGGGACCTATTTGGGAGCCATCACGCTTACCAGCAGCATCGGCGTGGTCACCGCGGTACCGGTGACGTTCAGCGTGGGTCCCCCGGGTGTGGCCTTCACCATCGCGCCAACCACGCTGGCATTCTCTTATACCCAAAACGGGGCGCTGCCGGCCGCCCAAAGCGTGCAGATAACCGGCTCGCAGAAGTTCACCGCCAACACCGCCACCAACGGCGGCGGACCGTGGCTGTCGGTCACGCCAACCTCTGGCGCCGGAAACACTACCTTGAGCGTAATGGTAAATCCCGCGGGGCTGGCAAGCGGTTCGTACAGCGGGACGATTACCGTGACTCCGGCGGGCGGTACGGCGCAAACCGTCACCGTGACACTGACTGTGACCACTGGCACGCTCACTGCCACGCCGGGGTCGCTGGCCTTCTCCTACACCACCAACAATCCCACGCCGGTCACGCAGACACTGACTGTCACCGCGACGGGAGGGCCGGTCACATTCACATCGAGCGTCGCCAGCAGTGGATGGTTGTCGGTGACTCCTACCTTCGGCACCACGCCCGCTACGCTTACGGTTGCAGTGAATCCCGCGAGCTTGTCAGCCGGCAGTTACAGCGGCTCTATTGCGGTGATCGGCGGATCCGGCGCCGCAGTGAACATCGCAGTGACTCTAACGGTCTTTCCCGCGGCCCTGCCCCTCATCGACCGGGTAGTCAATTCGGCCAGTTACGCGGGCGGCGGCATATCGCCGGGCGAGATCGTGGTGGTATTCGGCAGCGCGTTGGGGCCTGCTACGGGCGTTATAGCCGCGATCGACAGCAAGGGCTACATCGAAAGCAGCCTGGCTAACGTGCAAGTGACTTTCAACGGGTATGCGGCTCCCATCCTGTACGCCAGCGCGGCGCAGATCAACGCTATCGTTCCGTATGAACTCGCGGGGCAGTCCAACGCATCCGTGGAGGTGATGTTTGGCAGCGCCAGATCCAATTCGCTGACGCTGCCGGTGGTTTCGAGCGCGCCGGGGATCTACAGCGCGGATCAATCCGGCACGGGTCCGGGCGCAATTCTGGACGTGAACTATCACCTGGTGACCGCCAGTAATCCGGCGAGCGCGGGCGACATCGTTCAGGTTTTCGCCACCGGACAAGGACAGACCTCGCCGGCGGGCGTGGATGGACTGATCGAGCCGTTGACGCCGCCATGGCCTACGGTGCTGCTGGCTCCCGCCGCGACGGTGGGCGGGATGCCGGCTAACATTCAATACATCGGCGCGGCGCCCGGCTTGGTGGCCGGCGCGCTGCAGGTGAACGTAGTGATTCCCGCGGGGCTCGCACCGGGGCCCGCGGCGCTGGTCATTTATGTGGGCGTCAACGGCAGCCAGAATGGGCTGACGGTGGCGCTGCAATAATTCTTCGTGGGGCAGGCCCTCGGCCTGGATAGCGTCGGGATAAACCGGCGCGAAGTAGTGAATGAAAGAGTCATACAGGAGAAGGAATAGCGAACCATCCCGACACCAGGGAAGCGCTCGAACGAAAGCAGAACGCGGCAGAGCCTGACCCGTGCCGGACGCAGAGTCGGGAGAGCGGGCCCAGCGGGCTGGACCGTGTACGTCCAGCAGCCAAAAGGGACAAGTAATCGACGTTCACTGCCCTGCACGTGAATATCGAACTGCTCCGCAGCAGCTGCAGGCCAAGGGCCTGCCCCATCATTTATTTATGTCAGCCCGGCTAATCCTGCAAGCGCGCGGTATTTGCGGAGCAACTCGTAGATCGCCACGCCCCCCGCGGTGGCCACGTTGAGCGAATGCTGGATGCCCAGCATGGGGATGCGCACGTGCGTATCGCAGCGCTCGGCGATCTCCGGCCGAATCCCCTCCACTTCGTGCCCAAAGACCAGGCAAACGGGGAAGCGCGGCCTCCAATCGAACAGGTCCACGGCATGCACGCTGGTCTCGATAGCCGCGATCTCATAGGCGCGCGCACGCAGCCGCTCGATGAACGGCAGCGGTTCCCAGGCATGTTCCCAGGGTGCGCGTTCTTCGGCGCCCAGGGCGGTCTTGCTGATGGCCTTCTTTGGCGGATGGCTGGTGATTCCGCAAAGGTACAGTTTCTCGACTCCGGCGGCATCGGCCGTGCGAAAGAATGCGCCCACGTTGTACATGCTGCGCACGTTGTCGAGTAAGACGGAAACCGGCAAACGGCCGATGCCCTGGTACGCCGCGGCGGCCTGCGTCACTTGAAATGGGATGCGCTCCATGGCCTCCGGGAGCGGCTTCACTCGGGATGCACGTCGCGGACGATCACATACTCGGCTCGGGCAACTTTCAGCGTCATCCGAAACGTGACACTGCTGTGCGGCGCCAGGTTCTGTACGTCGGTGGTGTCCGTGCCCACCAGGCTGCCTTGGTTATCGGCCAGGTAATAGCTGACCTCCGCGGAATCGACCTTCTCGTTCGTGTTGTTGCGCACCACGCCGGTGACCATCGGAGGATGCGCGTCCTTGGCGATCCGGATATTAACTACTTCCAGGTCGGCGACCGTCAGCTTAGGTTCTGGTAGACGCTTCTGGGGCGCGACTGGCGGTGCAGCTTCGGTGGGGGGACGTTCGAATGGGTCCACCGCGTGGATGCGGAACAAATCCAGCACTCCGATCATGACCAGTGCAGCCAGCAGCACAACGGGCAGGCCGATCAGCGCGGCAAGCTTCAGTCTCTGCTTTAACGACCGATTGGTGAGGTACAGCGGATCGTCGGGCGGCGGGCCGGCGATGAACTGCTCAATGCGCGCGCGCAGGCGGTCGAAGCCCTGGCGCAAGCGATCGAGCTGTGGGAACCTTACTGGCATGCCCGCCTCTCATTATAGCTCGCGGCCTCGTGGCCAGCGAGCCTGCCTTTGTCCCAATCGGTATCACAATGTCTTATTATCTTAAACAGGAGGTCCGTATGTACGTGGATAGCCTTCTGCGGTCCCAGTTCGGCAAACCGTCCGGCTTGTTTGGCGAATTGTTCATGGGGCCGATTCTAAACCTGTCTAACACCCGGCTGGTGAGTGCGGCGGTGGAACTGCTGGATCCCCAGCCGAACGATACGATCCTGGATATCGGATTCGGCGGCGGTCATTCGTTGGTGGCTTTGGCAACCAAGGCGCCGCGCGCGAAGATTGTGGCAGTCGATTATTCCTGCGAGATGGTGGACACGGCGGCCCGCCTGATCCAAGACAAGCGGCTGACTGCGCGCGTGGCCGTTCAGTGGGGCGACGTGGCGAAACTGCAGTTTCACGCCGGCACGTTTCACAAGGTGCTGACGGTCAACAGCCTGTATTATTGGCCGGATCTGCCCGCCAATCTGCGCGAAGTGGGGCGAGTGATGAAGCGGGGCGGGCAGTTGGCGGCCGCCTTCCGCTCGGCTGCCAGTTTGGGGCCGCTGACGCGGGACTGGGAGGGCTTCCGATTGTACGAGCCGCAGGAGTTTGCGGACATCATGCGCGGGGCCGGATTTGAAGTGCTGCGCGTGGAGCATCGGGACCAGTGGCAGGTGCTGGATACGGTGGTGGTGGTGGGGCGGAAGCTGTCCGCCCGCCGGATTGCAAATCAATCGATGCCGAAATCGTAGATGCGGCCCGTGGCCTTCTCCAATACGGGACCCGCAGCGATGTAGAACCCATATTCGCCCAGGTCAAGCTCGCCGTTCGGAGTGAGCAGATAAAGCCTGTTCTTGACGCGTTTGTAGGTGAAGCTTATCTCTTTCGCGTGATCCACACCCACCTGTTCCTTCCAGATGGTCTTCTCGCCAATTTCGATCTGCCTTACATCCGGCCGTTGCGCGAGCCGGAGCAGGAGGTAGTCCCCGATGCTGGCGTCTTCGGGCAGATAGAAGTAGAACTGCGGCTGGCGCTCTTTAACCCGCAACTGAGCGTGCGGCCCATTTAGTTGCGCGTTGACCCTCATCCGTTTAATTCCTAGCGTCATCTTGCTTGCAAAAGTGCTGCCCGTCCGGCGGTTGCTAACGGCAATTCCTTCTACCCGGTGCAACTCTCCGTTATGTTCTGCCCAGTATACGCCGACTTCGTCGGGAATCCCCGGCGTTGGCGCAGCCGGCGCTGTTGTGGTAGCCGGTGCGGGCGCAGCCGGCGCAGGTGCGGCAACGGGGGGAGCCGCGGGCGGTGCAGGGGCAGGCGGACCGGGATCCATCATGACACTCAGAATTCTGTCGCTCGCTCCGGCTTTCTTCAATTTCACAAGATCGTCCGTACTGAGGTCGAAGGCCTTGCCGTTCTTGCGAAGTTTGGCAATGATCAGGTCGTCGGAAATACCCGCCTGGACCAGGCGGCCGATATCTTCCACCGTGAGCGTGGGAGCCGGCTGCGTGCCGTTCGGTGTCTGGCTTTCCCGTGCGGAATCGGGGGATTGCGCTCCTGCAGGAGCGGCGGCCATCGCACGGCCGATTGCTAAGGCCAGCACCCAACATTCCAATTTAAGTCGCAACGCCTGTTCCTCCTGAACTAACTCTTCGGTAGTGGGTCAGTTTGGTTTGGAGGGCGGGCAATTCTGCCCGCAGCCGGCTTGGGCCGCCTAAAAGGCGGCTGCGGCCAAGATTGGCCGCCCTCCAATTCAAAACTGACCCACTACCCACAATTCCAATCCGCGAATGTGAGAAACGGTACAACCGCAATCAGTTTATCACCATCGGGGCCCATCGAGGAAAAAACAGGAGACAGTCCGGCTGGCTAACCTTCCGCTAATTCGAGGTTTACGACCGTCCAAAACGGTAGCCGAGGATCATCTTCACCAAGAGATGATCGGTCCCGCGCGTGACACCTACTCCGACACCGAAATTGAATTCCCATTTTGGATTCAGATTCAGGTCGATGGCGGGCAGAATCTGCTGCTCCTGCTCGCGCAGCGGATCGAAACCTGTTACCGGACCGAGCGCACCGTAATACTCCAGCCCGCCGGCGATCTTAGGAGTCACATCGTAACTGATCTTGAAATTCGGCGAGAACTCCAGTCCGCGGCGGGTGTCGGGACCGTGAAAGGCCCGGTCGAGCGACGGATTAAACGCGCTATACCAGCGGCCGAACTTCTTATCGACGATGGGACGGATTTCCCAGGTCCAGGTATCGGCGGAGAAGATGGGACGCTGGTAGCCGATTTCGGTCGACAGGCTGATTCCCACGGGCAAGTGATAGCGTTCCGGGATGGCTACGCGCGGGCGGATATGCGTGCCGACCCACATCCAGCCTTGATTTGGCTGGTGATTCGAGAATTGATAAAACCCGGTTTCGAACCATTCGCTGAACCCGTGGGTGATTTCGAGAGTTTCGTGCTCCTGGTGCTCGGTGGGCAGCATGCCGTCGATAATCGTCTTGCTTCCCTGCACGGTGAAGTTGGAATGCAGCTCCACCATGGTGTCGTGTGGAGGGACCAGGTCCGAGCCGTACACCTGGATCTCGTAATTGCCTTGCGCGCGCGCGGCAGCGATGGCCAGGGCGAAGAATGCAAACGGGAGCCGCAATACACACTGTATCGTACCGGATAAACTGTGGGGGTGCGACGGGGCTGCTAGCAAGCTAGCGCATGCCATTGAACAGCGTGGCGTTCTCGCGCAGGATGCGATCTGTGGTGGCCGGGTCTGTCTGCGTGTCCCATACGCCGCGCTCGTGGCTGCCGCCCAGCAGCACGCCGTCGCGGCGCGGAAACATGTAGATATCGTCCGGACCAACCGTCATGTAATCGATTTCGGGTTGTGGCAGCAGAAACGACAACTGCCCTCGGATGGGGATCAACTCTTCGTCGTGGAATAGGTCGCGCGATCCGAGGCCCGTGCAATTGAAGAGCAAGGTTTCGCGCAGCGCCGCGAGTTCGCGCGTATTCCGAAATTCACGTACGATCAGATCGCCCCTGGCGGTTAGGAAATCCCGCAGCAGCGCGTTCAAGTAGATGGCCGGCTCAATGAGCATCGTATATCGCCGGTAGACGTATGGCACATCGAAACAGTGCTCCGTCCGCGCAAGTTGCCGGGCTTCGGGATAAAGCGGCTCGGTCTCGCTGTAGGCACTCTCGGGTGGCGCAGGCTGATGCGCGGAATCGCGCGACAGCCTGTATAACGGCAACCAGCGCACGCCATAGGCTTCACCCACCAGCGATTGGTAGCGGCGGAAGGCAAAGCGGCCGGCCTCCCCGAACTGGCGGCGAAATTCCGGCGTGACCTGCTCGTGATCGTATGACGTTACCGGGTCCCACAGGCCGCCGGCCACATTGGAGGTGGTATCCGGCGGCATGGCTTTCGCGTAGATGGTGACGGCATAGCCGCGCTGCTGCAGCAGGCGCGCCGTCGAGAGTCCGGCGACGCCACATCCGATCACGGCCGCCTGGCGCGTCTCCGTTTGGGCCGCCTCCCTGACCGCAAGCTGTGCCGTGCCCCACGCGAGCGTAATTCCCGCGCCGCCGTGGCCGTAATTGTGAATGACGATCTTTTGATCCAGCTTTTCGCCGCGGACGACGAAGCCCGAAGGGCGGAATGGCCGCAGGCCGGCGATGGTCCGGATCACGCGTTCCGGCGCCACCCGCACGCGGGCCAGTGGCAGCGAAGCCGGCGGAGCGATAGGGCTACGCCGCATCGCGCAGCCGACCGTCCACAGCGACGCGGATGCCAGCAGTGCGCGGCGGGTAAGCGGCATTTCGCTATGGTATCGCGGCGGGCCGGGATCAGCTTTCCAGGTCGGTGAGGCGGCGCTAGTGGATTTCGGCGATGCGCGCCAGGGCGCGGATGTTCTCGGCGTCGGCTTGGACGGCGGCTACAAGGGCTTCAGCCGTGAGCCGCGTTTCGCGTACGTCATGGGTTAGGATCTCAAGGCTCTGGGCCAGCGCTTCATGGCGTTCCGTCAGCCGGTCCAAGCGTTCGTCGATGGTCATGGCTGTCTCCATTGTAACGTGAGTGGCATTCGCTAAACTACAGGGATGCCCTCACGCCGATCCTTCCTTCTCTCCGCGGGCCTCGCCCCCGCCGCTCTGTCCGCCCTGCCGGCCGCTTTGCCGATCGCACAACTCAAGAACCGGCGCGGCGAAGCGCTACCCATCACCGCGGCAGAGCGTCGCACCCGCATCGAGCGCGCACAACGCTTGATGGTGGAGAACAAGATTGGCGCCATCTGCCTGGCCGGCGGCACCTCGCTCAACTATTTCAGCGGCGCGCATTGGGGCAATAGCGAGCGCCTGTTCATGATGATCATTCCGGCGCGCGGTGACGCTTTCTTTGTGTGTCCCGCGTTCGAAGAGGGCCGCGCCCGCGAGCAGATCGACGCCGGGCCGATGGTTGGCGCGCAGGTCCTGACGTGGCAGGAGGACGACAGCCCCTACAAGCTGGCCGCATTCGGTCTCAAAGAGCGTGGTCTCATCACAGGTAAGATCGGCATTGAGGAGAACACGCCTTTTGTCTTCGCCGACAGCATCGCGCAGGCGGCTCCCGCGGCAACCGTGACCAGCGCGACACCCGTTACAGCCGGGTGCCGCATGATCAAGAGTCCCGCCGAGATGGCGCTGCTTCGGCTGGCCTCCAGCGTGACCATTCAGGCCTACGAGGCGGCCTGGAAATCCATGCGCGAGGGCATGACGGCGCGCGAGTTCGGCGACTTGATCGGGTCCGCTTATCAGGCGCTCGGCTTTCCGGGCTTCGCGAGTGTACAAGTGGGAGAATACTCCGCCCTGCCGCACGGCTCGCGCCAGCCGCAGATTATACGCGAAGGAACCATCGTGCTGATTGACGATGGTTGCACGGTGGAAGGGTATCAATCCGACATCAGCCGCACGTTTGTGTTGGGGAAAGCTTCGGACAAGATGAAGCAGGTTTTCGAGATCGTGCATCGGGCGCAGAGCGCGGCTTTGGCGGCGGCCCGTCCGGGAGTGCCGTGTGAGGCGGTGGACGCCGCGGCGCGCAAGGTGATTGTGGATGCGGGTTATGGACCCGGGTACAAATACTTCACGCACCGGGTGGGGCACGGCCTGGGGATGGACGGCCATGAGTGGCCCTACCTGGTGAAGGGCGATAAGTTGCCGCTGGCGGCTAACATGACCTTCAGCGATGAGCCGGGGATCTATATTCGCGGAGAATTCGGTGTGCGGCTGGAGGACGACATGCATATTACAGAGTCGGGCGCGGAGTTACTCACGAAACAGAGCCCGTCGCTGGAACAGCCGTTTGGTTAGCAAATGTCTCAGTGGGGCAGGCCCTCGGCCTGCGGCGGCCTCCCAGGCCGCCAAAGCGGGTCCAGGGGACCCGCGCAGGCCAAGGGCCCGCCCCACAAATCACGTGTGGGCAACCGAGCTATGACGGGCGGCGCGCGCTACGAACATCGCCAGGTCGCGGAAGATTTCTTCGGCTCCGGCTTCGCGCTGCGCTTGCGGCAGAGCCAGGTGTGCTTCCACGCGGCGGCGCATGTCATTGTTGGGGAACTGCTCGAACAGCAACCGGTGCGCGCCCTTGCGCTCCATCACCTCCAGCCCGTCCAGGATCTGGCGATGGCAGGTGCCCTCCCAAATAGTCAGCACCATGGCCTCGCGGAACCAGCGTTCCACTGGGAATTCCGCGAGCACGCCGAGCGCGCCGTGTACCTCCATGGCCCAACGCGCGATCTGCGGCGCGATATCCGAGGTCCAGTATTTGGCCAGGTGCGCGACCAGGCGGAACAGGTGATAGCGGTCTGAATATGGCGGCTTCTGGCGCCACACTTCATCCAGACGCACGATGCTCTCCCAGCCCAAGGCGAACGCGCCCTGTAGAGTTTCGGTATGCGCGTCGAACTGTTTGCGCATGAGCGGATGATCGAGCACCGGCTTGCCGAAGGCGATGCGCTGACCCGCGAAATCCGCCGATTCAGCCAGGGCGCGCTGCGCGATGGCCGCGCTGCCGAGCGAGTTGGTAGCCCGCGAGAGATTCAACACTTCCAGAATCAGATGCGCGCCATGATCCTGCGAGCCGAGCATCCATGCTTCGCTGTCGCGTAGTTCCACTTCGCCGGTAGGCACCGAGCGCGTCGCCACTTTGTCTTTCAGGCGGCGGACCGTATAGTTCAGCTCGCCGTTCTCGCGCCGCTTCGGCAGCAGGAAAAGTGCCAGGCCGCGCACGTTTTGGGGAGCGCCCGCGGGCCGCGCGGCCACCACCGCCAAATCTGCGCCGGCATTGCTGGCGAAGTATTTGTCGCCGGTGAGCAGCCAGCGATTGCCGTCCGGGCGCGCGACAGTTTCGACGTTGGCGCCCAGGTCGGAGCCGCCCTTGATCTCGGTCATCCAGGTGGCGCCCTGCCACACGCTATCGTCGCGGCGCAGCAGCGGCGGCAGAAAGCGTTCCTTCAGTTCCTCGCTGCCGTGTTGATCGAGCGCCACGGCAGTCGCCAACGAGATGACATAGGGACACGTCAGGCCCGGATCGTAATAGCAGGTAATGTAATCGAGCAGCGCGCAGGCTGCCAACGATTGGTCCTCGAAGGCGCGCCACACCACGCCGGCCTTGAATCCCTGGCGGAGGCTGCGCCAGTATTCGGGCGCAAACAGGATTTCGTCCACGCGGCGCCCGGCGCGGTCGAACATGCGCAGCCAGGGCGTGCCGGCCCGGTCGGTAGCATCGGAGATGTGCTTGCCCTCGGTCTCCCACCAGGCTTCGTAATCGCGAAGCGCACGCTCGTGCGGCAACGGTCCGAGCATGTGATGGAGGAATTCGACAGGCGAGCGGAGGATTTCAATTTCCATGATTAGGCTATCCGGATTTACTATGGCGCGATCCGCCGGTTTTGGCAAGGCAGACTTGCTATCCTGCTGGTGTTGATCGCAAACATCAAGTTACTCTTGCGCGTGTTCGGGCAGCCGGCGGCGGCCATGAGCGCGATACTCGATCAGGGCAGCTTGCTCTTCGCCAGTGTCTCGGCGCTGGCCGTCGCGTTGCTTTTCCGGTCGGCGTGGGCCATCGGCTTCTACACGCCGCTGCTGGTTCTGGCGGTAGTTTATGTGCCCGGGGTGCTGCTGCTGGCCACGCTGTTGGGCGGGCTCGGCGGAGGATTTGGCAGCGTCTTCCGGCGCGACTATTCTCCGCTGTTGACCTGCACGGCAATGGCTTGGGCCGCGGCGAATCTCCCGCTGGCGCTGGTCGCGTGGATGCTTCCTGTGCCCGTTTTCCCGATTGCGCTGGCGGCCACATACCTATATTTCATGATCTTGATGTTCTTCGTGGTGCGCACCGTGTTCGGCACCGAAAACAGGAACGCGGTGGCGATCGTGTGCCTGTCGTGGATTCCGTTAGTGGGGGCTGCGTTCCTATGGGGGCCGCTGCGCTTTTTGCTCAGATGGGTGGCGTCGCCGTTCTTCCTGTTCTATGCGTATTACTACCTCGGCGGAGAGATCGGCAACCTGGGCGCGGGCTTGCGCAGCCGCCAGAACTTCCGGCGAATGTTAGCCGCGGCGGCCGTGAACCCGCACGATGGCGAAGCGCAATATCAACTTGGGCTCATCTATCAGCAGCGGCGGAATTTGACGGAAGCGATTCAGCGGTTCAAGAACGCGGTGGCCATCGATCCGCGCGAGACCGATGCGCATTTCCAGTTGGGGCGCATCGCGCGCGAACAGGGCCGCCTAAAGGATGCGCTGGCGCACTTCCAGACGGTGTACGACCAGGACGACAAGCATAGCCAGAACGAGATTCTGCGGGAGTTGGGCGCGGTATATCTGACGGCCCATCAGTTCGAGGACGCGCGCAGGTTTCTGGCCGACTATATTGAGCGGCGTCCTTACGATCCGGAGGGACTGTACTATTTGGGGAAAGCTCTGGAGGGACTGAGCAAGCCGGGTGAGGCGCGCGAGATGTACGAACGGTCGGCCGAAGCCGTGCGGACTGCGCCGCGTTACCGGCGGCGGGTGGTGGCTAAATGGAGCCGCTTGGCGCAGAAGCAGATTGGAAAGCTGGCTTAGTACGCCGTTTCAGAAGTTAACTGAGTTCGAAGGGCGGCCTGGGAGGCCGCCGCAGCGCGGGGCGCTGCCCCACAAATAGAAGGCGGATTATCGCCCCGGCTCGCCGATTCGATCCACTGCCTTGCCGAAATCGGCGGGCGTACGAACCAGCAGAACCCTACCCTTGAGTTTGCGGATCACCGCGGCGATGGCTTCTGAATCGGAGCCGGTTCTGCTGGCTTCTCTTATAAGGGCGGGCGGGGCGGTTGTATTCGGGGGCGTGGGGCCACAGGGATCCGTACTGACATTTTGGCAAGGAATCGGTGGGCGAGGTTCGATCATGATGCTCGGCACGGCCCTTGTGGCAGCAAAGAGCGGCCCGTCGGATTGAAACTGCAGGTAGAAAAAGCGCTGCCCCGGCGCGGGCGTGTCCTCGGGCGCCGCTGGATTGTCGCGGCCGTATGACCCATCCGGCCCTATAAAAATGACGTTGCTGGAACGGTTCGCCTCGTTCACCTCGCGGTGGATCAGATTGCGAAGCACTTCGCGCTCCGCCTGCGGACGCTGTAGCGCCCGGTAATCCACCATCCCCAATTGCATGCTATCCAGAACGCGGGTCACCTGTTCCAGGTCGCCGGCGGTGAACGCATCATTCCGGTACAGTTCGTTTTCCATGTGCAGGTTAAATATCACCAGCCGCACGGAGTGGGCCGGCAGTTCTTCGAGGAGGGCTGCCAGGGAACCGATCATGGTTACTACGTCGCGCGCCTGCAGCTTAAGATTGCCGGGATTGAGCGAGGCTGCGTGCAACAAGATCGTCATCCGATTCGCGGGCCCTGGCGCGCCTGATTTCGGCGGACCGGACCCGGCCGCGGAAATGGCCGCTACCTCGTTCGGAGGAATCAGCAGTCGATTGCGTTCGGTGCGGCCGGATCTCACCTCGATCCGCCAGTCGCCGTGGCAAGCCCGGTGGATGTCGTCGAACAGGATGGCATTCGATTGATAAATTCCCTCTCCTACGAAGAAGCCGCCGGCCAGGTCCGCGGCTAATTCAGTGTCGGGAACGTCCGGCAGATCGAAGGTGCGGAGCAGGTAGATGGGCTGGGATCCAAACGCCGGAGTAACCCGGATGAGCATCGAGAGCGAGTGTCCCGGACCGTGAAACTGGTGGAGCGGGACGCGCGCCAGGTAGCCGGCTTGGAACCGGAAGCTGAATGTAAGCGCGGGCGCCACCGGCATGATCTCACATTGCAGGGAGTTGTTCGCCGTGGGGTCCAATTGAGCCAACAGCTCGGCCGCGCGGCGGGAATCGACCACTACTTGAGGGGAGGCTAGGGGACAGATCCAGATGGCCAACGCTGCCAGCCGCGGCAAAGTTCCCATACGTTCAGGTTAACTCCGCGGGACGCGTTAGAATCGGTGGAAGCTTTATGGCCTTGTCCGCTGGAACTCGCATCGGTCCCTACTCGATCGTCTCGGCTATCGGGGCGGGCGGCATGGGGCAGGTCTACAAAGCGCGCGACGTCAGGCTTGACCGTATCGTCGCGCTGAAAACTTTGTCCGCGGAGAAGGTCGCCGACGCCGATCGCAAGCGGCGCTTCTTGCTGGAGGCCCAGGCCGCTTCCAGGCTCAATCATCCGAATATTGTCACGATCCACGACTTCATGGAAGATAACGGCGTTTGCTTCATCGCTATGGAGTATGTGGATGGCGCCACACTGGAGCGGTTGAATGCGGGCGGTGGTTTGCCGCTGCAGGATGCCTTGCGATATGCGGCCGAGATCGCGGATGCGTTGGCCGCGGCGCACGCCGCCGGAATCGTTCACCGCGATCTGAAACCCGCCAACATCATGATCGCGGGCCCCGCCAGCGGTTGCCCCAGCCGCGTAAAGCTGTTGGACTTCGGACTTGCGAGACTCATCGAGCCGGCGGCTCCCGGACCGGAAACCGCAACCATGCGCACGCTCCCCGGATCCATCATGGGGACCGCTGCCTACATGTCTCCGGAGCAGGCGGAAGGCCGCGAGGTGGACGTACGGTCCGACATTTTCTCGTTCGGTTTGGTCTGGTACGAGATGCTAACCGGGCAACGCGCGTTCCGCGGCGAATCTTGGATTTCCACCCTGGCGGCCATTCTGCACGAGGAGCCGACGCCGCTACGCGACCTCAATGCGGGCATTCCTGCCTGGGTCGAGCGCCACGTTATGCGCTGTCTGCGGAAGGATCCCGGACAGCGCTTTCAGACTATGCCGGAAGTCAAGCAGGCGCTGGCGGAGCAGGCCTTACCGGCCGCAACGAAGGAAGAATCGCCATCGATTGCCGTACTGCCGTTCACGAACCTGAGCGCCGACAAGGAGAACGAGTACTTCGGCGACGGCTTGGCCGAAGAGATTATCAACGCCCTGGCAAAGGTGCCGGGATTGCGGGTGATCGCGCGCACTTCGGCATTTGCCTTTCGCGGCAAAGAACAAGACCTGCGCACGATCGCCCAGCGGCTGGGAGTGGGCACCATTCTCGAAGGCAGCGTGCGTCGCGCCGCCAATCGCATTCGGGTTACCGCGCAGCTCATCAAGGTAGCCGATGAATCGCACCTCTGGTCGGAACGGTATGACCGCGAACTGACAGATATCTTCGCCATACAGGACGATATTTCGCAGGCCATTGCGAATGCTCTGCAGGTGAAGCTGGTTGCCCCCGCCCGCCGCGCCGCGAACGTGGAGGCGTTCCAGTATTACCTGCAAGGATTGTATTGGTATCAGCGCTACACCGCGGACAGTCTGGCCAAAGCGAAGGAGTCGTTTGAGTGGGCGCTGGTGCACGATCCCGGTTATGCGCCGGCACACGCCGGACTGGCTGTATTCTATTACGGCGTGGGCGCTGTCGGTATTCGCCGGATGACGGAGATGGCGCCGTTGGCTAAGTCCGCCGCGGAAAGGGCGCTGGCCATCGATGGAACCCTGAGCGAGGCGCATAGCGTGCTGGGGTTGACGGCCGGCGCCGTCGAATTCGATTGGAAATCGGCCGAGCGTCATTTTCGCGCAGCGATGGCGGCGGACCCTGTGCCGCCCCTGGTTCGCGTGCGCTACGCACTTTACTTCCTGACGCCGCTGCGGCGGTTCGATGAGGCGGTAGCGCAGTACCGGCAGGCGCTTGAAACCGATCCGCTCTCGATGATGGTGCACTTCGGGCTGGCATTTGCTTTTTACTGCCAGCGCCGATACGAAGAGGCGATCGAAAATGCGGCCAGGGCGGTGGACCTGTATCCGGATTACTGGCTGGTACACTTCGCCATGGGCTTGGCGCTTGGCCGGAAGGGATCCGTAGACCAGTCGATTGCCAGCCTGGAAGCGACCGTGCAACTTTCGCCTTCGTTTAGCTTGGCGGCTGGTTTCCTGGCCGCCGCGTATGCCAGGTCCGGCAATCCGGGCCGCGCGGATGAGTTGATGAAAGAGGTGAGGGAAACAAGCGCGACGCGCTATGTCTCGCCGGCCTGCTTTGGGATCTACCACGCGTCGCTGCGACAAGCGGACAGGATGTTCGAGTGTCTCGAGGCGGCGCTGGAGGAGCGCGACCCGTACCTGACGCGCATAGATGCGGAGCCGTATTTTGAGGCCTTCCGAGGGGACCCGCGTTATCGGAATTTGATGGCGCGGATGAATCTGGGTTAAGGGCATCACGGCCATTGAATCTGTTCGAGCAGCGTGCGCAGACGTTTTCCTTTGACCCGGTTGATGGATTCCACGAACGCGACACGCCCTTCCAGGTGTGCGCGGAAGCTCCGGTGCGCATCGCGATTCTGGCTTTCCGGGCCCCGCCGAACGCAGTTGGTCACTTGAGTGAGCCGATCATAGTCGGATCGAATCACGTTGGCGTGCCGGTTGGCGACCAGTCCCGCCAAGCGCTGTCGCACGCCCTGGCGCATGATACGGCTCTTGCGGTGATGCACCGTGAAGCCCTCTTCCAGCAGAATAGCGGCCACGTGCGTGGAGAAGCGTTCCCGCATGCGCGAGATCGGTGAACCAATTCCGCAACCACGCGTGTCGGTTGACTACGTCGAAGTCGCCGCGTGACCAGTTGCCGTCATGACGCCGTGCGCGCCACGGAGTTCCAGCCCCATCAAGGCGAGACGCCCGCATAAACCGGCGCCGCACCTCGCGCCACGCTCTTATACACCACGCCGCCCTTCATCACAAATACAACCCGCCGCACCGCCGTAATATCTTCCAACGGATTCCCATCGAGCGCGATGATATCCGCCTGCAGGCCGGGTGCGATTGAGCCGATCCGATCGGCCATCCCCAGCGCTTGCGCCCCCAGCGAGTTGGCCGAGACCATCGCCGCCATGGGGTCCACTCCGCACTCGCGCACGCGGTCGATGAACTCCTCGGCGTTGCGGCCGTGCGCGCCGGCCACTGCGTCCGTGCCGAAAACAATCTTCAGTCCCGGTATCTTCACCGCGCGTTGCATCAGTTGGCGGTGCAGCGGCAGCATCTGCTCCAACACCGCAAAAGCCTCTTCGGTGTAATAGGGCGGAGCCAGATACCTGTCCTTGTTCCGGAGGTAGGTATCGATCAGCAGACCGGTTTGCGGGTCGAGATACGTGCCTTTTTCGGCCATTAATTTCAGATCGTCGTCGGTGGCGCCAAGGCCGTGCTCCACTTCCGTACATCCTGCCAGAGTGGCGGCGCGTACGGCGTCCCGATAAGCGTGCACGAGTGTCCGCAAGCCCTGCTTCCTGGCTTCGTCGCAGGCCGCGTTTAATTGCTCCTGCGAAAGCGTCATGGGGCCCTGGCGCATGCTCCCCGACGCAAAGATTTTGATCAGGTCCGCGCCGGCTTCCTTCTGTTTCCGGACAAAGGCGCGGATCTCGTCCGGCGTCCCGGTCCGCTCGCCTTGCCCCATGATCGGCTCGACGGCCGTCAGGATGCGCGGGCCGGGAAGCATGCCCTTGGCGATGGCATCCCGCAAAGGAACATCGGTGGGCGATCCCACGCTTTGCACCGTGGTGAAGCCCGCCATCAAAGTCACCCAGGCATTCGAGGCCGCGGCATAGGCGGCCTCCTGCGTGGTGCCGCCCGCGCCCGCATTTTTCCCGTCCTTGCCGAAGCTCCAGGTGATGTGGACGTGCGCGTCAATCCAGCCCGGCAGTACGGTCGAGCCGCGCAGATCGTAGTCCACCGGGCCGGCGTGGGCATCGAGTGCCACGATCCTGTCGCCCTCGATCGCGATGCGCG
>Ga0302324_100011093_pt1 | contig 18553 bp, 11 predicted proteins | sample Palsa_T0_1_FD_201949 | JGI IMG/M metagenome (GOLD analysis project Ga0302324, IMG submission 201949) | Peat permafrost microbial communities from Stordalen Mire near Abisko, Sweden - Palsa_T0_1 | ecosystem: Environmental > Terrestrial > Soil > Palsa > Peat permafrost | place: Sweden: Abisko...
TCGTTCCTCATGCCGCCTACCACGGTCGAGCTCAAGGACCACACCGTCGTCGACATCTCGCACGAGAGCTTGATGCGGATCTGGACGCGGCTCGACGAGTGGGTGAAGGACGAGGCGCGTTCGGCGCAGATCTATCGCCGGCTCGCGCTGGCCGCCAGCCTGAATGCGGAAGGGCGCGCGGCGCTGTGGCGCGATCCCGATCTGGCGATCGCCGAGGACTGGCGCGAGAAGGCGGCGCCGACCGCAGCCTGGGCGGAGCGCTACGCGTGAAGGAGACCTTCGAACGCGCGATGGCGTTTCTCGACGCCGGGATCGCCGAGCGCGAGCGCGAGCGCGAAGCGGAGCGCGCCGCCGCCGAGGCCGCCTTGGCGGCGGAACGCGAGCGGCTCGAGCACCAGGCGCAGGTGCAGCACATGCGCGCCGAAGCGGCGCAGCGGCTGACCCGCCGCACGCGCTTGGCGGCGCTGGCCTGGGCCTGGATCGCGGTGATCGCGATCGCGCTGGGCGTGTACGGTTGGTTGTCGGCGCACCGCGCCCAGGTCGAGGAGATTGCGGCGCTCAAAGCCGAGCAAAGCGCCGCCGACGCGAAGGTCGTCGCCGAAGGACAGCGGCAGCAAGCCGAGATCCAGCGCGAGAAGGCCGCCGCCGCCGGCGATGCTGCGACGAAAGCCGAGAAGGTCGCGCTGGCGCAGCGCGCCGAGGCGCTCAAACAACGCGGCGAAGCCGAACGGCAGAAGCACGCCGCCGACAGCGAGCGCGGCGTCGCGCAGGCGCAGACGTCCGTCGCGGTGCGCGAACGCGGCGAAGCCGTCCGCGAGCGCGGTGAAGCGGTGCGCGAGAGCGCCGCCGCCGCCGCGCAGGAAACGATCGCGAACGCGCAGCGGCGCGTCGCCGAGACGCAGCGCTCGGCCGTCTTCATGCAGTCCGGTCGCGAAGCGTTGCTGAGCGGCGAGGACGACAACGCCGCGGTGCTGCTGGCCGCGGCCTACACGCACGATCCCAACAACCCGGCCCTCGCGCTGATCCTGCGGCAGGCGCTCGACAAGCTCAAGATTCGCGCCGGCTCGTTCGCCGCGCAGGGCGATACGATCAGCGCGCTCGCCTTCAATCCAGCCAACGCGCACCAGTTCGTGACAGCCAGCGACGACGGCTCGGCGCTGTGGGATTCAACTGGACATCTGCTGCACCGCTTCGACGACCAAGAGGTGATCACCGCAATCGCCTTCGATCCGGCCGGTCGTCACCTGGTGACGGCGGGGGCGGACGGCTCGGCCAAGATCCGAGATCTGAGCGGCATCACGCCGTCGTTCGCGCACCCGCCGCTCGCGCTCAAGGGACACACGCGCCGCATCAACTCGGTCGAGTTCAGTCACGATGGCGCGCGCGTGCTGACGGCCGGCAGCGACGGCAAGGTGCGCGAATGGGCGACGGCGAGCGGCGAGCTGCTCGGTGATTTCGGTCCCGGCACCTCGACCGCGTACGATGCGCGGTTCACGCCCGACGACAAGCTGATCGTCACCGGTTGGAGCGACGGGACGGTGCGGGTGCTCGACGCGCACAGCGGCACCGTCGTCGAGAACCTGCCGGTTGCGCAGAACAGCGCCGTGCTGCACGTCGCCGTCGGACCCGGCGGGCGACGCATCGCTGCCGGCACCATCGACGGCAGCGTCCTCATCTACGACATCGTCGCGAAGAAGCAGCTGGCTCTGCGCCACGACGATTACGGTACGATCAACGCGATCGGCTTCGATGCGACCGGCGCGCGGCTGCTCACCGGCAGCGACTCGGGATCGGCGCTCCTGATCGACGTCGCGTCGGATGCATCGACGCCGCTCCAACCCTCGAGCGGCGGTGAAGCGGTGGCGCACGTCGCCGCGATCCAGACGGCGCTGTTCAGCCCGGGCGCCAACTGGATAGCGACGACGTACGCCGACGGCATGGTCCGGCTGTGGACGTCGGCCGGCGTTCCGGTCGCGGGCTTCCTCCAAGGTGGTCGCGGCGGGCGGGCCGTCGCCGCGGCGTTCGACGGCCCGGGCGACACCCTCGTCACCGGCGGCACCGACGGACGCGTCGCGGTCTGGCATCCGCCGACCCTGCTCGTGCCGGCCGACGCGGCCCAAACGGGCGCGATCGACGCGATCTCGATCGACCGCAAAGGTGACGAGCTGCTCACGGCCAGTCGCGACGGCACGGCGACGCTGTGGCGACTCGGCGACCCGCTCGCGCGACTGCGAACGTTCGCGCATGCGCCGGGCGTGGCTTGGGTCGCGGCGGCGCGCTTCAACGCGGACGGAAGCCGCATCCTCACCGTCGGCGGCTCCGCGGTCAAGGTATGGAGCGTGAACGGTACGCTGCTCGAGACGATTCCGGCGAGCGCCGCCAACAAGCGTTTCAGCGACGCGACCTTCGTCGGCGACCAGCTGCTCGTCGCGGAGCGAACGTTTCCGCAAGGGAATCAGGCCGGCGTCAAAGACCACTGGCGGCTGCTCTCGCCCGACGGCAAATCGATCGTGTTGACGCAGCCCGACTGGGAGAACGAGATTCGCGCGGTCGAGGTCAGCGCCGACGATCACGTTCTGACCCTGACGTCGCTGGGCGAGATGTCGTACGACGCGCTTCGGCCCAATGCCAAGCCCGTGTACGATACGTACGTGACCGCTGCGACCGTGTCGCACCATCGTCCGTACTACGCCCTCGGTTGGGCGAACGGCGTGGTCGGGCTGGTCACGCCGGGCCGGTCCTCGCACGCGTTCACCGGCGGCGAGGGCCGCGTCACGGCGATGGCGTTCTCGTCCGACGACCGCTGGCTCGCGTCGGCCAGCTCCGAGGACCGTTTCGGGAAGGTCTGGGACGTCGAGCATCTTCGACTCCACGCCACGCTGCGGGGACACCAGGGTGAGATCACCTCGATAGCGTTCTCGCCGGGCAGCGGTGCGTTCGTCCTCACGACGTCCGCCGACGGCACCGCGAAGCTGTGGGACCGTGACTCCGGCGGCCAACTGGCCTCGGCGTCGGTGCCGGGCTCGCAGGTGCGCAGCGCGCGGTTCACGCCCGATGCGCGCGAGGTCGTCATCGGCGCGGCCAACGGCAGCGTCTACCTGTGGCACGTCGGAGGCGCGCCGCCCGCGGCCGGAACCACCGCCCGCGCGGTGCTCGCGGCCAGCGCGCACAACGGCAACAACACCGACTTGCTGCTGACCCAGGCGCTGCAGACGCTCGAGGCCGCCGCGAAGGGTGGTCGATGATCCGTCGGCTGGCGTTCGCGCTCATCGTGACGGCGGTGGTCGCAAGTGCCGGCCGGCCGGCGGCGGCCGAGGTGACGCTGGGCAACGGGAACTTTTATTTGGAGTTCACCGACGTCGCGGCGCGCGGCGGGCTCGCGATGAAGATCGACCGCGTGTACAATTCCAAGGCCGAGTTCAGCGGCGTCTTCGGCTCACGCTGGAGCTTCCGATACGAAGAGTACCTGCAAATCGAGGACGACGGCTCGATCGTGGTTCACGAGTACGGCGGCGGCGCCGCGAACCGCTTCGCGCCGGTCACCGCGAAGCCGCGCTCGATCGACGCGATCTGTGACGAGTTGACGGCCGCGGCGGAGAAGCTGGGGCAGTTCTCGAGCGCCAAGGAGAAGCAAGAGTACCGCGCCTGGGTCGTCGATCACCACGAAACGGAGTTCGAGCGGTTTTGGCGGCTCGGACTGGTCAAGACCCCGTACTTGGGGATCGGCCAGGAGTTCCGCAGCCGCCGCTTCGGAAACGAGGAGCTGTCGTCGGTTCCGGAAGGTTACCAGCGCACCACCGACAGCGGTGAGTTCGAGGAGTTCAACCTCAAGGGCAAGCTGGTGCGCGTGTGGGACGCGAACCATAATTTCATCGCGCTCCACTACGACGCGAAGGGCGAGCTCGCGACGATGGAAGACGGCGTCGGCAACCGTTTCGTGTTCACTTTCAACGACCAGGGCCATGTCGAGAGCATCGCGTCCGGTAACGCCGTAGCCCGCTACACGTACAAGGGCTCGTATCTGGCGGCGTCGACGTCGACCGACGGTCACACCTACCAGTATCACTACGATGCCGACTACCCGTATTACCTGACGGGTGTCCACTACGCCGACGGAACCGATCTCAAGATCGCGTACTATCCGCTGCTGGAGGACGCGACCGTCAAGGACGTCACCGAGCGCGACGGCACGGTCGTGTCCTACCAGTACGATCGCTCGGTCGACGACCGGTACGCGGTGACCGCCACGACCAAGAGCACGGACGGAAAGGTCGTCGTCAACAAATACGAATACTACTACGGACATACCCCGTCGGGCGACACGTACAACGCCCGCATGGTCCAGTCGCTCAACGGCGACGTCACCGACACGACCTACAATCCCGACTATCAGCCGCTGTCGATCACCAAGAACGGCGTCACGACCCGCTTCACCTACGACGATTTCGGACGCCTCACGCTCAAGCAGAGCGCGACGCAGACGATCAGACTCGCCTACGATCCGGTGGTCGGCAAGGTGACCAGCGCGACGACGATCGCGGACGGGAAGACGACCGTCGTCAGTTTTGCGTACGACGCGAAGGGCAACGTCGTCGAGGCGACCGATCCCGACGGCCACGTGGTCACGGTGACCTACGACGACAACGGCCACGTTTCGTCGATGACCGAGAAGACGACCGGCTCGATGCGGCTGGTGTGGGACCGGAACTCCCGGATCGTTCAGGTCGTCGTCGACGGCGTGGGAACCCTCAACGTCCTCTACAAAGCGAACGGCGACTTCGACAAAGAGACGAGCGACGGCGGGAACGCGGTGACGCTGAAGATCGACGCGATGTACGTCCGGATGACGAAGATGATGAAGCCGCCGGTGGTCCCGCTGACGTTTTGAACCTCATTCTAAGATCGGGATCGTCTCGAGCGCGAAGCCGCGCCGCCGCGCGGCGTTGACGAAGTCCTCGGTGTAGTCGGTGCGGCCGGTCAGCGGGCCGTCCCACACCGCATAGACGAGCGGCGGCGTGTGCGTCGTCTCGTGCGCCAGCGTCTCGGCTTCCTCGATGATCGCGGCGTTCGTCCACTCGAACGCGCGCGGATCGTCGGGCAACAGATCGAGCACCAGCAGGTCGCCGCGCGCGGCGACCTCCGCGATCGTGCGGTCGAACAGCTCGCCCCAGTCGGCGCCGCGATCGACCACGGAGCGCCGGCGAAACTCGTCGGGCGCGTACGGCAGGATCACGTAGCGGCGAATCCCCAGTTCGGCGGCCGCGGAGAGCGCCAGCAGGTCGGAGCCGCAGGCGGCGGCGCAGACGAGCGTGCTGATCTCGGCCGCGCGAAACGCGTCGACGAGACGACCGTGCACGGCCGCGTTGCAGCGCGCCGGAAAGCGCGCGTCAGCGGCGCCCTCGGCGTCGCTGCGGCGCCCCGCCAGCGCCGCGACGTGCGGCGAAGGGGCGAACGGGCCGAGCTGGGCGAGGTCGAGGCGCTTGCTGAAGGCGTCCCCGACTGCCCTGAGCTCGTCCACGTACTTGCCCGAATCCAAGATTTGGACGTGCAGCGGGTCGACGTTCGGCAGCCCGAGCGCGACCAGACCCTCGCGCGTGATCTGCGGATCGTAGCGCACGTAGGTGAACTTCTTGGGCGCGAACGGCCCGTGCGCGCACTCGCCGACGGCGTCGACGAGGTCACCGATCTCGCTGTCGATCGGCGCGCCGAATCGGCAGCGCCCTACGATGCGGCACAGCAGATCCTGTTCGACCAGCGCGCCGCCGATGAGCGCCGACGGGATCGCGACCACGTTGAACAGGAGGTTGAGCTGTTTGCTCGTCAGCTTCGCGTTGGCGCTGCTGCCCGCGCCGGTCCCGACCGAGACGACGAGCACCTGATCCTCGCCGACGTTCCAGCCCAGCCGGTATTGCGGCAGCGTCGCCATCAAGAACAGCAAGAACGCCGGGTTGTTGTACGGCGTCACCGCGCCGTCGACGAAGATGAAGCGCTGCGAGCCGACCGTAATGTCTTCAGGCGGAAAGTAGATCGGCGCGGCGGCGCTGGCGCGCACCAGCTTCCACAGCGGCAGCTCGAGATTGCAGCCGTCCACGTCGGGCGCGTTGTAGAGCGCGTTCGGGTTGTTCGACAGCGGCCAGGGCGAGTCGGTGGTGACGTTGCGCATCACCAGCATCAGCAACGTGCGCAGCGCGGGGTCGCCGAACGTCGTGTCGGCGCCGAACACGTCGCGCAGCTTTGCCGACAGGTCCTCGGCCAGATTGCGGTAGTAGAACTGGCGGAACCACGGGGCGCGCCGGAACATCGTCTTGGTGCCGTCGACGTAGAAGTCGCGCAGCTGGGACATCGGCATCCCGCGCGCGATTCCGGCCGCCAAGATGCCGCCGGTGCTCGTTCCGCCGACGTAGTCGAAGTAGTCGGCCAGCACGAAGCTCTCGTCGCGGCCGAGTGCCGCGCGCAGCAGTTCCTCGAGCTTAGCGAGGACCTCGATCGCGATCAGACCGCGAATCCCGCCGCCGTCGAGCGCCAGCATGCGCTTCGGCCCAGGCGCGCGGATGCGGCGCCGGTAGCCGCGATCCGATAGCTCGATCATCTTCAGGCGCCCACGTGGACGACCCGGATCGGCCGCTCGCGCTGCGCCAGCAGCCACTCGGCGTGCTCGGCCAACGCTTCGCGCCCGAGCTCGGCGGCCAGCTCGCGCACTTCGACCAGCGGACGCCCGGCTTCGCCGGACAGCCACAGTGACGCTTCGTCGAACATGAGGTACATCCGTTCGTAGCGGTTGGCGTTCTCCGAGAAGCCGCGGGTGCGCGCGTAGCTGTGCAGCGCCGTCGCCGACAGCGCCGCCCATCCGGCGAACGTTCCGACCAGGATCTCGAGCGTGTAGCGGTTGTCGGGCGTGCTCAACCCGGGGACGACCGGATTGATCCCGGTGATCGCGACGAACACGAAGATCGCCACGCCGAGGATGGCGTTGACCGGCGTGAGCAGCGCCGCCCAGCGGGTGACGGTGCGCTCGCGCCGTGCCTCGCGCTGCGACGCGTTGCGAAAGTACGTGCGCTGTCCGGTTACCCAGGCAGCGACGGCCTCGCGGTCGCGCGCCGGATCCGCCATCGCGCGTCGCTGCAGCAGCGCGACGGTGCGCAGCACGCTGCGGATCCACTGGAGCTCTGTCTGCTGCATGCGAAGATATGCTTCGGCGACCGATCCCGCCACACCGGCGCGCGACCAGGCACTCTGCACGCGCAACCCCTCGCTCAGGGCGCGACAGTCTTGGTAGCGTCCTTGATACTTCGCCGGCTGCGCGATCAGATAGGCCGCGAACGCCACCGCGACCGTTCCGATGTCGATCAGCGCAGCAGCTCTCGTCTTGGGCAGGATGAACTGCGCTGTGGCGGCCACGAAGGCGGCCCAGTACAAAAAGCGCTGCCAGAACACGACGTGCGCCTGGAGTTCGTTGGCGTATGCGTCGGCGGCGAGTTCGAGCGACTCCGACAACAGCGAGTCGTCGTCCGGCGCGCCGGCGCGCACGTCGGCGTTGAACTCGTCGAGCCGCCGCAGCGCGAAAGCGGCGTCTCGCTCGCTGGTACCGTCGCCGGTGTAGCGCGCCGGAAAGAACCGCTCCACCGCGTACGTCTGGTCGGGTCCGGGAACGACGCGGCGGTACGGTCCGACGTCGGGCGGGTCCAAGATGCGACCGCGCGCGCGCCGGCCGGGAAACCGTCCGCGGTCGCGCAGCGTGACGACGGCGGCCAGCCGGGAACCGTCTTGCGGCGGTGCGCCGAAAGCGACCAGCAGGTCGCTGTAATGCGCCACGTGCGCTTCGGCGGCGTACGGCGCATAGTGCGCCTCGAAGCTCGGATCGGGACTCCACCGGTCCTGGCAGGCGTCGAGCAGGTCCGCAGGCGGGGCGGAGATCGTGTCGCCTGCCGGCGGCGCCAAACATGCGATCGGAATGCCCAACGCGAGCGCGGTGCGCGCCGCGACGAGCTCACCGGCCGAGGCGAGGGTGCACAACGCCAGCAACGGGGTGTGCGGGTGCGCCGCGCGCAGCTCGGTCACGATCTCGCTCAGCGCGGCACGAATGTAGGCTTCGCATGCTTCAGCCGGCGCGTCGTCGGCCGCCAGCCCGAGCACGAGCGGTACGACGGCCTTGCGGTCGGCCATCTAGGCGGGCTGGTTCTCGCGCAGCAGACCGAGGATCTCGTCGAACGCCGCGGGTTCGATCCCGGCCGGATTGCGCGCGCGAATCGCGCTCAGATTGCTCAGCGTCGAAGTGATCTTGAACGTGTCCTGGTCGTCCACGGTCAGCCCGATGATCCGCGGCACGGCGCGCGTGGCGGTGTTCCAGTCGTTGGCCAGGATCGCCAGCTCGAGCGTGGTCGCGACGACCCAGTAGTCATTGGACTTCAGGCCGCCCAGGCGCGTCACCGCAAAGGTGACGGCCGGCAGCGTGCGCTTGAACTCGGCCAGCGCGTCGTCGCTGCCGTCGAGCAGGAGCAGCTCGAGCAGGTTGATCCCCGGATAGTAATCGCGCGGATCGGCTTCGAAACCGTCGCGGTAGCTGTCGATCGCGTTCTCGAGATAGTTCGCCGCCAGAACCCGGCGCCCGTTCGCCAGCGCGTCGTAGTACTGCGCCTTGTAGACGCTGCCGAGCAGCCCCGCCGTCTCCGACGACGTGTCGCTGCGCTCCGCTTTGAGTGCCTTGAGCAGCTTGACCGCTTCCTCGCGGTCGCCCGGCCGGTTGCGCTTGTTGAGCGCGAGCGCGTACTGTTCGCGCAGCGCGACGCTCTTGCGGCGAAACTCGTCGGGGACGCGCTCGGCGAAGGCGATCAGCTCGTCGAACGCCTGGAGCGCGCGGTACGCGAAGATCACGTCCATCACCAGCGCCGCCTGCACGCCGCTGGGCGAGACGATTCCGGCGGCGAGCTCGGCGACCGCGGCCAGGCCGGCATCACGGCCCAACGAGCGCGACGACGTCAAGCGATCGCGCACCGTCTCCAGCTCGAGCGCGCGTTGTTTGAACTCCGGGTCGATGTCCTCGGGATTGACCGGCACGCCCGGGAAGTTGGTGAAGAGCTGAAACAGCGGGCTGTCCTCGTCGCTCGCGCCCAAGGCGATCGCGTCGGTGACGCGGTTCCGCAGCGCCGTGACGAACGCCGCCGCTCCGCTCTCGCTGAGCCGGCCGTCCTCGAGCTCGTACGGGATGGCGCGCAGGTTGGCGATGTCGAACGGTAGCGGGCCGTTCTTCCCGCTGACGATGATCGTCGAGCGCGGCTTCGCGCAATGGCGCACGCCGAGCTCGTAGAACACGTTGGCGTTGTCGATCGTCACGTCGACGATCGCGACCTCGGCCAGCAGCAGGCGCGCGAACATCGGCACATGGATCATCCCGCCCGTTCGTTCCTCGTCGGCGCGGATGAAGTCCACCTCGAGCCCGCTCAGCGCGGGCTTGATCCCGTTCTCGTAGATCGCGTCGAAGTCGATCGTTCCGATGTGCATCGAATCGGGCTTCGTGCCGAACGGCATCGCCACGAAGACGAGCGGACGAACGACCATGACGCCGGGTTTCGCCCGGTGACGCGATGGTTCTTCTAGAGCATCCCTAGGTCACCAAGAGCAGAAGGCGCGGGCCACGGAAACCTTGGGGTCGAGGCAGTAGACGTCGAGCTGCTCCGCGAGGAGGTGCCCGATCGCGTCGTCCGCCGCGTGGACGGTGTGGAAGTCGGGATTCGCCGCCGCGCCGATCGTGCTGCCGAGCCCGTTCCCGGAGAACGCGCCGAGGACGTTGCTCTGGACCACCCCCGAGCTTTGGCCGTTGAGCACCGTCCCGTCCAGAGTCTGAACGCTGCTGCGCGCGCCGTTCGAGGGAAGCGGGTTCGGGACGGGGTACGCGACGTTGGTCGTCGTCTGGTACGTGCGCTGGGGCGCGAACGCGAGATACATCGAGGTGAGCACGGCCAGCGGAAAGATCTCGACCTGCGAACGCCCGAACTTTCCGGTGGCGGGCTCGGAGGCCCACACGACCGACGCATTGTCTCCCGGCCGAGGAGTCGGTGACGACGGGGGCGGTCCGGCGACGCCGTCCGCCACCGGCGGGGAGCCGCTGTGATCGCACTGCGCGACCATGACGCTGAACGTCACGGTCGTCGTATTCTGCAGCAGCACGATCCAATTGTCGGTGGCGACCCCGCTCGACGGCGGCAGCACGATGAACGCGCCGCGCGTGTGCGCGTCCTGAGCGCACTGCTGCAGGTAATCTCCCAGCGTCCAGTTGCCCTGGGGGACGATCCACGCGTTCTTCACCGGAAGCCCGTGATCGGTGCGAGCTTTCGCCTTGAGCCGCGCAGCCAGTGCGACCGCAATCCTGGCGTCGGTCGCCGGGTCGCTGCCGAGCGCGAGCGCGAACACGACGTCGTGCGCGAAGCGGATCGAGGGATCGGGGGTCTTGACGGGCGCCGCGGCGGGGGCGGCGGCGGGAGCGGCCGGAACTTGCGCGTCGGCGTGCGGCGTTCCCGCCGCGCCGGCAACCACCGAGATCAGCGCGATGAACAACAGGATCGCGCGCATTCGTATGGGTCGCATCAGTGCGGACCTCCCTCCGCTCCACGCTCGTTCGGACGCCGCTTGCCAGCTTCCTACCAGATTTGACAGCGGTCCTTCCGCACCATGGCGCTGTTCGCCGCGCACGCGAACGCCGCTCGAAACTCCGGCATGTTCGACAGCGTCCCGATCACGCGCAGCTTGTCGTTCGGATGCGGGTCGACGAGGGTCAGCTGGCGCGTATACGCCTCGTTCTCGAGCGATCGCCAGACCTGCGCGTAGGCCAAGAAAAAGCGCTGCTCCGGCGTGAAGCCGCCGAGCTTGCGATGCGCCTTGAACTGCGGCGTGCGTTCGAACGCCCGCAACGCGAGCGTCGTGCCGCCCAGGTCGGCGATCGCTTCGCCTTGCACGAGCTTGCCGTTCTCGTGGAGTCCCGGCAGCGGCGAGAGGGCATCGAACTCGTCGACGATGCACTGCGCGCGCCCGTCGAACGCGGCCGCGTCCTTGGCGGTCCACCAATCGGCCAGGTTGCCGTGAAGGTCGTACTTGCGCCCCTCGTCGTCGAAGCCGTGCGTCATCTCGTGGCCGATCACCGCGCCGATCGCGCCGTAGTTCACCGCGTCGTCCGCGTTCGGGTTGAAGAACGGCGGCTGCAGGATCCCGGCCGGAAACACGATCTCGTTGTTGCCCGGATTGTAGTATGCGTTGACCGTCGCCACCGTCATCCCCCACAACGTGCGGTCGGTCGGCTTCCCGATGCGCGCCACGTCGCGCGCGTGGTTCCACTCGCGGATCTGCTCGACGAGCTGCGCGTATGGCACGCCGTCGGCGAGGCTGAGCGTCGAGTAGTCGACCCACGTGTCGGGGTAGCCGATCTTCTTGGTGAACGCGACGAGCTTCTCGACCGCGCGGCGCTTCGTTTGCGGTCCCATCCAGCTCAACGTGCCGATGTCGTCCGCGAGGACCGATTGCAGGTTGTCGACCAGCGCCTTGGCGCGCACCTTGGCGGCCGGTGGAAACTCCTGCGCGACGTAGGCCTTGCCGAGCGGCGTGCGCAGCGACGCGTCGGCGGCGGAGCTGCAGCGCTGCCAGGGCGGCAGCTGTTCCTTGACGCCGTACAGCACCCCGCTGCGGAAGTTGAACGAGGCGTCGGCGAAGCGCTTCGGCAGCGCGAACGCGTACGAGTCGGCGACGTGATAGCGCAGGTACGTCTTCCAGACCGGCAGCGGCGTTGCGGCGAGCTGCGCGTCGTACCCGATGACGTAGCGCGGGATGCTGATGTCGATCGTGCTGAACGCGGGGGCGCCGAACTGCGCGAAGAAGCTCGGCCACGCGATGTGCGGGCCGATCGCCGGCAGCCCGGCCAGCGCGGTGGGATGGTAGGTCGCCTGGGGATCGCGCAGCTCGATCCTGGTCGGCGTCGCCTTGGCCAGCTCGGTCTCGAGCGCCACGATCGCGTTGGCGCCGTTCGCCGCCATCGCGGCGTCGTCACCGAGATTCTGCAGCTGCGCGGCGACGTAGTCGCGATAGGCGCTGCGAATCTTGGCGGTGCGGTCGTCATCCTTGAGATAGTAGTCGCGGTCGGGCAGCCCGAGGCCGCCCATCCCGATCGCGGCAATCGTGACCGACGAGTCCCGGCTGTCCGGTTCCGACGAGAACTGCAAGCCGTCGTTCACGCCTTGCTTCTGCAGCCGCGCGATCTCGGTGACCAGCGACGGCACGTCGTTGACGGCGCGCACCGACGCGAGCAGCGAGTCGACCGGCGCGGTCCCGGCCTGCTCGATCTTCGCCTCGTCCATGCAAGCGCGGTAGAAGGTTCCGAGCTTGTGCTCGTCGCTGCCGGGAGGCGCGTCCGTCGCTTTGGCGGCCGATTCGAGGATCTCGCGCAGTGCGTCGCGATTGCGCTGCGCGAGCTCGTCGAAGCTGCCCCAGCTCGGGTGGCCGGCCGGGATCGCGTGCGTCTTCATCCAGCCGCCGGTCGCATATTGATAGAAGTCGTCGCACGCCTTGCAGGTCGGGTCCAGGTTGGCCGGATCGAGCGTCGGCACCGCGTCGACGGCCGCGGACGACGGCAGCCAGGTCGTGGCCAGCGCGACGAGCGCCGCGGCCCCGAGGGCGCGCACGGCGAAGCGGAACGGATGCACGACGATCTCCGAAGGAAATAGGAAGCCCGCGCGGTTCCGGGGTTGCACGCATCCCGGGCGGGGCCCTTCTGTACGCTGCGCAACGCCGCGTTAACGCTTGATCTGGCGGGCTATGCGGTCTCGAAGCGCGCATCACGCTTTCCAGCGAACCGACGGAATCGGTCGGCGGGAAGTCGTACCGGAACGAAACGTTGTCGAGTCAGAGCGAGGGTTCATATCACCGAGCGCGAACAGCGCGACCCGTCCCGGCGCGGGTGTGATGTAATGGCAGCCTGCGACCTTCCCAAGGTTGACGCGCGGGTTCGATTCCCGCCACCCGCTCCAGCGCGCCGGGCGACGTAGCCAAGTGGTAAGGCAGAGCTCTGCAAAAGCTCCATCCCCAGTTCGATTCTGGGCGTCGCCTCCAATCGTGCTGTTGGTCGCTGCATTTCTGGCGACCGCGATCGCCGGCCCGCTGATCGGCGTCCACCAGCTCGACGCCGCCTCGAGCGCCCAAACGCGTTTGGCCAACGCGCGCTCAGATCTCGACGCACTGCTGCGCGTCCAGCTCGACGAAGAGGCGTCGCTGCGCGGCTACGTGTCGACGCACGATCCGGCGTTTCTCGACGACAAGCCGCTGGTGACCGAGTTCGACACGCAGGCGCAGGCCCTCGAGACGCGCCTGCAGGCCGCCGGGCTGCGGGACGGGATCGCGACCGTGACGGACATGCAGGTGCGCCACGCGACCTGGGAGAGCGACGTCGCGACGCCGCTGCTCAACCGCCCCAACTCGGTCGACGCGTACGCGCAACAGCAGAACGGCAAGCTCATCACCGATCAGATGAGCCACGACTCGGACGCGCTGCGCGACGTGATCGACGCGGCGAGCCTCGGCGTAGAGCAGTCGCTCCGCCGCCGGATCAACGCGACCTTGGCGATCAGCGCGGGCCTCGTGACGCTGTTCGCGATCGTGGCCCTGTGGTACGCACTCGGCCGCGCGTCGGCGGTGGCGCGCTTGGCCGAAGGTCAGGTGCTGGTCGACGCGCTGCAGCAAACGCTGCGCGTCGGCGGGCAGCGGCTCGCGGCGACCGAGATCGGCTCCGCGTATGCCTCCGCGACGCGCCGCGCGCTGGTCGGCGGCGACGTGCTCGACGCGTGGCGCGCGGGACCCGACTACGGCTGGTTCCTGATCGCCGACGCCAGCGGCAAGGGGATCGAAGCCGCGCGCCACGCGGCTTTCACCCAGTACGCGATCCGCGCGCTGGCCGCCGACGCCGACGATCCGGCCGAGGTGGTCGCGCGCTTCAACCGGCTGTTCCTCGACACGTTCGTCGATCCGTCGGTGTTCGTGGTGGTGTTCTTGGGCACGTTCGACGCGCGCACGCAGACGATGCGCTACGCCAGCGCCGGCCACGGCACGGCCTACGTGCGCCGCGGTTCGCTGATCGAGTGGCTGCCGCCGACCGGCTCGATCATCGGGATCGATCGCGATGCGAGGTACGAGACCGAGACCGTGCCGCTCGCGCTGGGCGACCTGGTGCTGCTCGCCACCGACGGCTTGAGCGAGGCGCGCAGCGAGGACGGCGAGTTGCTGGGCGACGACCGCGTCGCGGCGATCCTGCGCGAGGCGCCGACCGATCCGCAAACGCTGTGCGACCTGCTGGTCGCGTCGGCCGACGCCTACAGCGGCGGCGTGCAAGACGACCTGGCGATCCTCGCCCTGCGCGTCGTGCACGAGGACGCGAGCGTCGAAACCGCGTTTCGCACGCTGGGCGGAACGCGCTCGTCCTGACCGAATCCAAAGAGGCAGTATGTTGGCCCGCCGGATCGTGCCCTGTCTCGACATCAAGGACGGCCGCGTCGTCAAGGGCGTGCGCTTCGTCGACCTCAGCGACGCCGGCGATCCGGTCGCGCTCGCCCGCCGCTACGAGGCCGAAGGCGCCGACGAGCTGGTCTTCCTCGACATCACCGCCACGGTCGAGGGGCGTCGCGCGACGCTGGCGGTCGTGCGCGCCGTCGCGCGCGAGCTGACGATACCGTTCGCGGTCGGCGGCGGCGTGCGCGACGTCGACGGCATCAACGATCTGCTGCGCGCCGGCTGCGACAAGGTCAGCATCAACTCCGCCGCAGTGCGCGACCCCCAGCTCGTGCGCGCCGCGGCGCACCGGTTCGGATCGCAGTGCGTCGTGGTCGCTATCGACGCGCGCCGGACGCCGGCCGTGGCGTCCGGATTCGAGGTCGTCGTCGACGGCGGGCGAACCGCGACCGGCTTGGACGCGGTGGAATGGGCACGCACCTGCGAGCAGCGCGGCGCGGGCGAGCTGCTGGTGACGTCGATCGAGCGCGACGGCACGCGCGACGGCTTCGATCTGCCGCTCACTCGGGCGATCCGGGACGCCTGCGACCTGCCGCTGATCGCGTCGGGCGGCGCCGGGACGATCGCCGACTTCGTCGACGTCTTTCTCGTCGCCGACGCCGACGCCGCGCTCGCCGCCTCGCTCTTCCACTACGCCGAGCTCGCGATCGCCGACCTCAAGGATGCCCTCCTCGCGCAGGGGATCGTCGTGCGGCGCGATACGGTGACCGTATGATCGTGCTGCCGCCGATCCGCTGGAATGCCGACGGGCTCGCGCCGGTCGTCATCGCCGACGCGACGACCGGCGCCGTGCTGACGCTGGCCTACACGAATCGCGAAGCGCTGGAGCGCACGCTCGAGACGCGCTCGACCTGGCTGTGGAGCCGTTCGCGCGCCGAGCTGTGGAACAAGGGCGCGACGTCGGGCAACACGCAGCGCGTGGTCTCGATCTCGGTCGACTGCGACGCCGACGCGCTGCTGTACCGCGTGATCCCCAACGGGCCGGCCTGCCACACCGGCGCCGCCTCGTGCTTCGGTGAGGCGATCCCGCTCAACGGCGCCGACGTGGCGAGCGGAACGACCTTCGCCTCCGCGCTGTCCGCGCTGGCGCGCACGATCGAGTCGCGCAAGACGCATCCGGTCGAAGGCTCGTACACCGCGAAGCTCTTCGCCGGCGGCGTCGACCGCATCGGCAAGAAGATCGGCGAGGAGGCGACCGAGGTGGTGATCGCCGCCAAGAACGCCGACAGCGGCGAGCTGGTGTGGGAGACGGCCGATCTGCTGTACCACGCGCTCGTGCTGCTGGCGGAGCGCGGGGTCTCGCTCGATCAAGTGGGAGCCGAGCTATCGCGACGCGCCAAGCCGAAAGAGTAGACGCGCCCGCTCGGCGCCCGGCGGAACTCTCGTCGTTGGCCGGCATCGGGCCGGAGACGGCGGCGAAGCTGGCCGAGATCGGCGTCGAGACGCCGGCCGATCTGCTGGCCTACATCCCGCGCGCGTATCGCGACTGGCGCGAACCGATGCCGATCGCCTCGCTGCGCGAAGGCGAAGCGATCGTCGTCGGCGAGGTGCTGCGCGTCAAGGAACGCCGCGGCCGGTTTCCGCTCGTCAGCGCCGCGCTGCAGGACGCGACCGGCATCCTCGAGGCCAAGTGGTTCGGCCGGCGTTATCTGTCGGGCCGGCTGTCGCCCGGCGACCGGCTGTTCGTCGCCGGGCGGGTGACGCGCGCCGGGCTGCTCCCCGAGATCAACGTCGCGACGCACCGCGTGTTGCGCGACGGCGAGCAATGGCAAGGCGAGATCGTGCCCGTCTACGGCGCGACCAAAGAGCTGCCGTCGCGCACGATCCGCGCGGTGATCGCCAAGAACCTCGACCGGCTGATCGCCGCGCATCCGGACGCGCTGCCGCCGGCGCTGGTGCGGCGGTTCGGTTTTCCGCCGCTCGCGCAAGCCTGGCGCGAGGTGCACGCGCCGCGCGATCTCGACGCTGCGGCACGCGCCAAAGAGCGCATCGTGTTCGACGAGTTCTTCTCGATCGCGCTGGCGGCCGGCCTCAAGCGCGCGCGCCGCGAGGCGGCGGGCGGCGCGCGCGCGCTCACCCTGCCGGGCGGCTTCTGGGACGCGTTCGCGGCGGAGCTGCCGTTCGTACCGACGCGCGCGCAGCGCACCGTGATCGAAGCGATCTGGCGCGACATGACCCGCACCGCGCCCATGAACCGGCTGCTGCAAGGCGACGTCGGCAGCGGCAAGACGCTCGTCGCGGCGGCTGCGATCGTGCTTGCGCACAAGGCCGGCGTGCAGTCGGCGCTGATGGCGCCGACCGAGATCCTGGCGGCGCAGCACGCCGCCAAGCTCGCGCCGCTGCTGCTGCCCTTCGGCGTGACGGTCGAAGCCGTCTTCGGCTCGCAAGGCGCGCGCCAGCGCCGCGGCGCGCAAGCGCGCATCGCATCGGGCGCGGCGTCGCTGGCGGTCGGAACGCACGCGCTGCTCACCGAGAGCGTGACCTTCGCCGAGCTGGGCTTGGTCGTGATCGACGAGCAGCACCGCTTCGGCGTGAACCAGCGCAAGACGCTGCGCGAGAAGAGCACGGCGCCGCACACGCTGGCGATGACCGCGACGCCGATCCCGCGCACGCTGGCGCAGACCAAGTACGCCGACATGGACCTGTCGATCATCGACGAGCTGCCGCCGGGGCGGACGGCGATTCGCACCTTCGTCATCCGCGCGAGCCGCAAGGACGAAGTCTACGCGTTCGTGCGCAAGAACGTCGCTCTCGGCCGCCAGGCGTACGTCGTCGCGCCGGCGATCGACGGCTCCGAGAGCGACCTCACCGGCGCGCTGGCCGAAGCGGAGCGCCTTCGCACCAAGGTCTTCCCTGACCTGCGCGTCGACGTGCTGCACGGCAAGATGGTGCCGCGCGAGAAGGACGCCGTGATGGAGCGCTTCAAGCGCGGCGAGACCGACGTGCTGACCGCCACGACCGTGGTCGAAGTCGGCGTCGACGTGCCCAACGCGTCGGTGATGGTCGTGCTCGACGCGCAGCGCTACGGGCTCGCGCAATTGCACCAGCTGCGCGGACGGGTCGGCCGCGGCGTCGCTGAGTCGTTCTGTTTGCTGGTCGCGCCCGACGACGCCATCGAGGTCGAGCGTTTACACGTACTCGAGGAGACGACCGACGGGTTCGCGATCGCCGAGCAGGATCTGCGGCTGCGGCGCGCCGGCGAGCTGGCCGGCACCGCGCAGGCCGGCGACGCCGGCACGATCGGCAACATCGTCGACGACTTCGCGCTCTACATGCGCGCCAAGGAAGCCGCCGACGCGATCGCCGCCGCCGATCCCGAGCTGCGCGAGCCCGAGCACCGGTCGCTGCTCGCGCTGCTCGACGACAACGCCTCGGCCCGCGCGCTGCTGGTGACGGCGTGACCGAGAATCCGATCGGGATCGGCTTCGACTTCGATCACACGCTCGGCGTCGACCACGGCCTCGAGCTGCGTGCGTTGTACGCGTACGCTGATGAGCTCGGCCGGCCGCTCGACGAGGATGACGAGGAGTTGCGCGCCGCCATCGCGGCGGTGCTGCGGGACTTTCGCATCGGGCTGCTGACGCTCGACTCGCTGGTGTTGGTGTTCGCCGAGCAGCTCGGCGTGAGCGACGCCGATCCGCAGCGCTGGCGCGAGCTGTGCTACGCGCTCGTCGACGAGCTGGTCGAGCCGATCGACGGCGCGCGCGAGACGCTCGCGCGGCTGCGCGCGCGCGGCGTCCCGCTGGCCGTGCTCACCAACGGTTGGACGCCGCTGCAGCAGAAGAAGATCGCGCGCGCCTTGGGTGACGCGGCGCACGGTTTGCCGGTGCTGGTCAGCGACGCGCTGGGCGCCATCAAGCCGCAGCCCGCGGCGTTCGACGCACTCGTCGCGAAGCTCGGCGTTTCGCGCGACCGCGCGTGGTACGTCGGCGACAACCCGGCCGGCGACGTGGCCGGCGCGCTCGCCGCCGGGCTGCGCGCCGTGTGGTTCGACTGGGAGGGACTGAGTTATCCA
>Ga0302324_100011097_pt1 | contig 18550 bp, 10 predicted proteins | sample Palsa_T0_1_FD_201949 | JGI IMG/M metagenome (GOLD analysis project Ga0302324, IMG submission 201949) | Peat permafrost microbial communities from Stordalen Mire near Abisko, Sweden - Palsa_T0_1 | ecosystem: Environmental > Terrestrial > Soil > Palsa > Peat permafrost | place: Sweden: Abisko...
AGCGGGGTGCGTTTCCGGTTCACGGTCAGAAGCCGGTGGTCACCGTTACCGCGGCCGAAACTCCCTGGGAATTCGTCAGTGTTACCGTCACTGATTGCAGCGAGCTGGCACTGCCAGTGGTTACGGAGAATGGCTGCGTATACAGGAACTGGCTTCCGAACGGACTCGAAGCGTCCGACGCATACCAGCTTTGGAATGCCGCAGCCACCCCTGTGGGCGTGAAGTCCGTGGTCTGGATTTGGGTCCCGGCCTGCGCGGCGAATGTGAAGGTGGCCTGGGTGATGTCACGGGTATTGGAATAACCCGTCACTACCACGTTGAACCCCGACGATGCCGGCTGAACGACGGCGCTGAAAACCGGCGGTTCTTGCGGCAGGCTCAGGGTGACCTCCGGACTGTTGGACAGAGTCACCGCGACTCCGCCGGCGGTGGCGGTGGCCGTCAATACGATAGAGCCCGCCACGGTGCCTGTCTGCAACATCAGCGGCGACTGCGCGAAAACCGCGCTGGTCTGTCCGGCGGGAATCTGGAATGTCACGGTGCCCCCGCCGGAGCTGAACTGGATGGCGGGATCCACAACCGGCGTTGCCGGGTTGGGCGTGAACTGCAAGACTAGCTCTCCGGCCAAGTCCACGGGATACGCCTGCGGCAGCGTCAGCGTGATGGGGAGTTGTTGCTGCGGCGAGGCCGGGCCGGACGGCGCCTGAATGGTCAGCGCGAGAGGAACCTGCGGCACGATCAGGGTGTAGGTGCTTGTTGTGGTGTTGTTAGCTGCATCGGTAACGAGTACCGTGAAGGTGAAGGTGCCGGGTGCGGACGGCTTTCCGGATATCATGCCGCCGCTGCTTAGCGTCAGGCCGTCCGGCAATGCGCCCCCGCTGATCGACCACGCAAACGGAGCTCCCGTTCCAGTGGCCGAGAGTTGCGCGGAATAGGTAGCGCCCAGCGCAGGGGACGGCAGCGTAGCAGTGACGATGGCGGGATTCGACGCGATAGTGAGCGCGAACTGCGCGGTGGCCGTCGCTTTATTGGAATCGGTGACCTGAACCGTAAAGTTCGCCGTGCCGCCGGCGGTGGGCTTGCCGCCGATCTGACCGGTGCCGGAATTCAGCGACAACCCGGCCGGCAGCGCGCCTGCGCTAACCGCCCAAGTGTAAGGTTGCGCTCCGCCGGTGGCTAGAAGCGCCAATGAGTAGGTGACACCGGCCGTGCCGCCCGCCAACGGCGAAGCCGTAGTGATCGTCAGTTGCGGGTTCACCGTGAGCTTGAACTGCTGGGAAACCGTTGCCCCGTTGCTGTCGGTGATCTGGATCGTGAAGCTCGCCGTGCCGGTTGTGGTCGGTGTACCGCTGATTAGGCCGCTGGCCGAATTCAGCGTCAGTCCGGCCGGTAAGGCGCCGGCGGTCAAGGCGTAGGTGAATGGCGCGGTTCCGCCGCTCAACGAAATGGTCTGCGAGTAAGGCGCCCCTACCGAAGGATTCGGGAACGCGGCATTCGGTATGCTAAGACCCGGGTTAACGGTGAGCGTGAAAGGCGCGGTCGAGGTTCCCAGGTTCGCGTCCGTGACCTCAACGGTGAAGCTGGCGGCGCCCGCAACAGTGGGGGTTCCGCTAATCGCGCCGGTGGCGGAGTTCAGCGACAGCCCGGCCGGCAGCGAGCCTTGGCTCAGCGTCCAGATGTACGGCACCGTCCCGCCGGTGGCTTTCAGTGCCAGCAAGTACTTCGCGGAAGCCGTGGCGGCCGGCAGCGGCGAAGTGGTGGTAATAACCGGACCTACTGAGACTACAAGGGCGAAGGACTTATTGGCTGTCAGCTTCTGGCTGTCGACGACCTGGATGGTGAAGCTCGACGTGGCGGCCGTAGTAGGTGTGCCGGAGATCTGCCCGGTAGCCGAATTCAACGAGAGACCCGCCGGCAAAGTTCCCGCGGTTAGCGACCAGGTGTAGGGCGGTGTCCCGCCGCTGACTGCCAGGGTCTGCGAATAACTAGCCCCTACCGAACCGCCCGGCAACGGCGAATTGCTGGTAATTACCGGGGAAAAGCTGACGACCAGAACATATACCTTGCTGGCCGTCGCCTGGTTGCTGTCGGTCACCTGGATGCCGAAAGTGTAAGTACCCGAAACGGTCGGTGTACCGCTGATTAGCCCGGTCCCCGAATTCAACGATAGCCCGGCCGGCAGAGTCCCGACGTTTACCGTCCAGAGCAGCGGCGGCGTTCCCCCGGTGACTGCCACGGCCTGCGAATAAGGCACTCCCACCGTTCCGGCCGGCAGCGCAGTTGTGCCGATCGCCGGCGCCGGGTTCACAGTCAACGCGAAGGGCTTGGCGCCGGTGGCGCCATTGGCATCGGCCACCTGTATGGTGAAGTTGAATGCGCCCGGCGCGGTGGGTTTGCCGGTGATTTGCCCGGTGCCGGAGTTCAGCGCTAGCCCTGCCGGTAAGGCCCCGGCGGTAACCGTCCACAATAATGGCGCGGTTCCCCCTGTAGCTGCCAGCACCTGTGTGTAGTTCGCTCCCACCGTGGCGGGCGGCAATGGCGAACTATTGCCGATCACCAGCGCCGAGGCGATTGTCAAAGTAAACGGTTTGCTGGCTGCCGAAGCGTTGGCGTCGGTTACCTGAAGAGTGATGTTTGAAGTACCCGCCGCGGTGGGCGTGCCGCTGACTAACCCGGTACTCGAATTCAACGATAGCCCAGCCGGCAAGGCGCCGGCACTTACGGTCCACACCAAAGGCGCGGTTCCTCCGGTGGCTACGACGGTCTGCGAATAGATCGCTCCCACGGTTCCGGCCGGCAGCGAATTTGTAGCGATTGCCGGCGGCGGGTTGACGGTCAAGGAGAAGGCCTTCTCGCAAATGTTTTGGGTGCTATCCGTCACCTCAATGGTGAAGTTGGTAATGCCCGGCGTGGTGGGAACGCCGCTGATTTGGCCTGTAGCTGAATTCAGCGAGAGACCGGGCGGCAGAGCGTTTCCGCTGGCGCGAGGCCGCAGACGGACATTGCAGTTCAAGCACGGAAGCGACCAATTGTAGCCCCCGCTCCCACCGCTGGCGATCAATGTCTGCGAATAGTTCGCCCCCTCGGTGGCGCCAGGCAACGGCGAGTTCGTAGTTATCGTCAGGGGTAGGTAAGTAGTGATGGAAAGCGCCTGGCTCGCCACCACTCCGTAGCTGTCCGAGACCAGAATCGTGAAGTTCGAAGTGCCCGCCGCAGTGGGTATGCCGCTAATCAGCCCGCTACCCGAATTCAGCAACAGCCCGGCCGGCAGCGTTCCAGTGTAATTCCACACTAATGGAGGGGTCCCTCCAGTGGCTACTACGGTCTGCGCATAGTTCACTCCGACCGTGCCGTTTGGCAGCGACTGGGTGACGATCAGCGGAGGCGGGTTGATGGTCAGGGCAAATGCCATGGTCGCCCCGAGGTCGTAGCTGTCCGTAACCAGGATCGTGAAATTAGAAGTGCCCGGGGCAGTGGGTATGCCGCTGATTTGCCCGGTGCTTGAATTCAAGGATAGGCCCGCCGGGAGATTTGCCGGTTCCTCGCCTTGTTGTACCTGCCACAAGAACGGTGCGGTTCCGCCGCTGACCGCTAAGGTCTGCAAATAGTTTGCTCCCTGGGTACCGGGGGGAAGCGGTGAACCAGTGGTAATTACGGGCGCCGGGTTGATGGTCAGGGCGAACGCCGCGGTCGCCGTGTTGAGACCGGAATCGACGACTTGAAGCGTAAAGTTCGACGTTCCGGAGGCCGTTGGCGTGCCGAGGATCTGACAGACACTGGAGAAGCAATTGGCACCCGAACTCAGCGCAAGCCCATTAGGTAACGCGCCGGCTGTAATCGACCAGGTATAGCCCTGCCCGGTTCCGCCGGTCACCGTTAGATTCGTGGAATAGCCCACTCCCAGGTCGCCGGACGGCAGCGGCGAGCCGGGAGAAATCGTAAGCGGCAGGTCGAAGCCCGAGGCAAACTGGCTCAACCTGGCATTCGGACCCGTTGCCGCGATCGTCTCGATAATGTAAACGACAGGAGCCGTGGCAAACGCGGGCGAAATCATCGGCTGGTTGAGCGTGGTGGAGGCGACCGCCACCTGCGCCAGAGGCTGTTCCGGCAGAGTGCCGGTAGGATCGGTGCATGAGAACGCCAGACCTCCGGCGGTAGGGATCGGGTTGGCACAAGCCGTCTCCGTGACGGTCGCTCCCTGGCCGGCAGTCGATACTTTGATCTGGTTGATGCCGCCCGACACCCGGAACAGGAACAGCTCGCTCTGGGTTCCGAACAAGTTAGGATTGAAACTCACGACGGCCGTGCCCGTCAGGTCCGATGCGGTAATCGTGTCGACGATACCGGAAGCGTCGCCGGTGGTGCCCAAGACCTGGAAATTGTTCATCGTCAGCGCGCCGCAGGCTACCACGGTCCCAGCCTGGACCTGGCCGTCCTGGCCCGTTCCGCTGATCGTGCACGGTTGGACAGCGTCGGCACGCGCGCAAAACAGTGCGGCCGCGCCCAGCATAAACATGACTCTCATGTGGTGTTCTTTGATTGTCTGCGGCACACGATCGGAAGGCACTGAATATCTCCGCTTCCCTGCCTTAATGGGGCGCTCCCACGGTAGGGCCGCCGGGCGACAACGCAATTGTTTGCGCCGCCGTTGAATTCGATTTGCCGCGAGTCACTGCATAGATTGCGCCGCCCGCGGCCGCCGCGCCCACAATCGCCAGCACGGCGATCAATTTAACGGAAATACCTCCCGCTGCCGCTGCTCCAGCTCCCGCTGCCGCCGCGGCTGCGTTCACCTGTGTAATCGTGGCCGTTGCGGTGACCTTCCCGGAGGATGCCGTGACCTTGATTTGATATTGTCCGGACACATTGTTGGGTTTGATGCCTCGGGCCACCGCTTGTCCGTTGGCATCGGTGGTGACGGTGAGCAGCTTCGTGCCATTGACGAAGGTGCCGCCGGCCCCGTTTTCCGGCAGAAGGAAACTCACCGCGGCGCCCGCCACGGGCTTGTGGTTCTGGTCCTCCACGCGTATGATGGGTTCCCGGACGACGCGTTGGCGCAGGTTGTTGACCGCGCCTTCGCCCTCGACAATCACGATGTTGAGCTGCGTGGGAGGCTCGTCCTGTGCCTGCATCGTCTGCGGCGGCAGCGCCAGCAAAGCGCAGAGCAGAAAGCTGACTGTGTGCCAAACAATTGATGTTCTCAACGGCTTCGATCCCCAGACTCGAAACGCCACGATCCCAGCGCAGTTTTGCGCTCTGGCTAGTCTATCACAAGCGACGCCGCTTGTAGCTCACTTTTTTTTGGGGCATTTGCGGCTGTTTTTCGTGGCCCGTCAGGTGCCGGCCGGAGACTTCGGAATGCGATTACGGAAGAATCCGTGTTGTATACTCCATAAAGGAAGAGGGATTAAGCCTATGCGTATGCACACGGGGTTCCTGATATTCATGGCGGCGGCGTGCATCGGGCCGGCGCGGGGGCAGGACCAATCCACCGGGGGCCAGCCCAAGGCGGCCACCGGAAAGCCGAGCGCTAAGGAGATGTTCCTGACCCGGCAAATTCCCTACGTCGACCCGGATGAAACACCAAATCCAAAGCCGAAGGCCAAGTCTGCAAAAGCGAAACAGAAGTCGAACCCGGCCCAGCCGCCCGCCGTGGACCAAGCCCAGTCCGGGCAACCGGCGCAGGGCACCGTGCCGATCGTTCCGGCAAGCTACTCCGGAGTGCCGCTGGGGTTGCGTTACACTGTGCAAAAAACGGACGGCGAGCGTAACACCGACGTTCCGGCCGATACCGAATTCCATTCCGGAGACCACATCCAGCTCAACCTGGAAGTGAACGACACCGGCTTTCTTTACGTTATCGCCAAAGGAAGCACCGAAAAATGGAGAGCGCTGTTACCGTCGTCTGAAATCGAAAATGGTGACAATAGCGTGCAGAGGGGCCACGTCTATACGGTGCCGCCGGGAAAGAGCGTAATTACGTTCGACGATACCACCGGCAAAGAACACCTGTTCGTGATCCTATCGCGGCAGCGCGTGCAGGAGATCGACAGCCTGATCTTCTCGCTGAAGGGCGGCAGGCAGGCTCCGGCAGCAGACACCGGCGGGGAACGGCCGGCAGCCGAAACCCTTACAGCCAGCGCCAGGCCGATCGAAGACAGTCAGATCGCCAAAATGCGGGCAGCCTATACGCGGGATTTGATCATCGAGGACCTGGGGCATCAACAGACTGGCGAGCCGCAGCAGGACAAGTCCGTTTACGTGGTGAACCCCAAGGGCAGCGCGGATTCGCGGGTGGTCGCGGACATCCTGCTGAACCACGAGAAATAGGGGCTCGGATGCAATTTCCGACGCAACTTCGGCTGGTACTCGCGTTGGCGCTGGCAGGGCTGCCGGGCATATGCCAGACAAAGCCGCCCGCGCCCACCGCGCATCGCATGGAGATCACGGTACAGCGCCTGGAAAATGGCGCCTGGAAACTGGTGGACCCGGGGCTCGTTTTCGAGAGGAACGACCGGGTGCGCTTCCGCTACCGCGCGAACTTCACCGGCTACTTGTATGTCGTGAACCGGAGCACTTCCGGCAAAGTCGAGCGGTTGTTCCCGCGGGCGGAGACGGGCCAGGACAATCGCATCGCCGCAGGGAAGGAATACACGATTCCGGCCACCGAAACGATTTTTCGTATCGCCGGACCGGCGGGACACGAATTGATCTACTGGCTGGCCAGCCCGGTGGAGCTGGCCGACCCGGCGAAACTCGAGGCCGACCCATCGTCATTGCCTTCGTCGAAGCCGCGGCCGGGCGATTTCATGCCGCGCTGCGACGATGCCGTCTTCCGTGCGCGCGGCGACTGCGTGGATAGTTCCGCGGGCCCGCAGGGAATAGCGAAAGGCGAGCAACTGCCACCGGGCCTGGCCGGCGCCGGAGAGACCACCCCGCGCGATCTGTTATTCCTGCGCCAGGATAATACCACTGTAGTGGCGTCTCCCGTGGCACTCACGGGACCCATCGTCTACGAATTCCGCCTGGCGCACAAGTGAACGCTATGCCACGCCGATTCATTTGCGGGTGCGTTCTCCTGTTGCTGAGCTTCGCCCGGGTGTCTCCGCTTAGGGCGCAACAGAATGAGCAGCGACGCGATTTGAAAATCGAGGATTTGCGGGCCGCGCCGAAGCAGACCGCCGCGATCATCCCGCGCAGCTACGCGCTGGTGGTGGGCATTGCAGGCTATCAAGACCCGGGCATTTCCAAGCTGTTCTTTTCGGAGCGCGATGCGCAAGACATCTTCGACATTCTGATCAGCCCCGAAGGCGGAAATTTCCATCGTGAAAACGTGCACTTGCTGATCGGAGCCAAAGCCACGCTCGCCAACCTGCGCCACGAACTGGAAGAGTGGCTGCCGTCTCAATCGAAAGACGGCGACCGCGTGCTCATTTACTTCGCTGGACATGGTTTCGTCTTTCAAGGCCACGGCTACCTGGCCCCCTACGACTTCGTCGCCGACCCGTTGAATGCTAAGAAGACCGGCTATCCCATGGACGAACTGGGCGCGACGATCGCCGGGAAGATCCGGGCCAAAGACAAGATCCTGCTCACCGATGCGTGCCACAGCGGCGCCATACGTCCGGAGGACTCGCAAGACATTAACCATACGCTGATCTATCCGGATAAATCGATTTTCTCGTTGACGGCCAGCCGCGACCGGGAGGTTTCCTACGAAGGCGAGCGCTGGGGCGGCGGGCACGGTATCTTCACCTACTACGTCATCCGTGGACTGGAAGGGGAAGCGGACGAGAACGGCGATGGCATCGTGACCGCCGACGAGCTTTCCTACTACGTGTCGAGCAATGTGCGGGAGGCAACGCGGGAGGCGCCCCAGGGACAGCAGACCCCCAAGGAAGGGCAGGGCAGCTTCGATCCTCAAATGCTGCTGGCATACGTTCCCAGCCGGGCTAAGCCAGGGGCTCCGCCCGCGCCCAAACAGGGCGGGTTGATTTTTGAGTCGAACATGGACGGCGTGGAAGTGTTTCTGGACGGCAAATCGGTGGGTGTGGTGGATAAGGGCAAAGCGCTCACCCTGCCGGGGTTGGCGCCGGGAACGCACACCATCCAGGGTGTGAGGATGGGCTATGAACCCGACGGCCCGCGGGACGAAACTGTCTACCCCGGCCGGGATACTACAGTCAGCATCAAGATTCTGATCCAGCGGCGACGCAATCGCGCGGCGGCCGATGCGCTGGATAAAGGCATGGGATTCTACCAGAAGGGTTACGAGCAAAACTATAAGAAGGCGGCCGCGGAGTTTCAAAAAGCCCTGGGCCTGGATCCCGAATACAGCCAGGCGGCGCTCTACCTGGCGCGCGCCTACCATGCCCTCGCCGACGAACCGAATGCCGAGAAGTACTTTCGCAAGGCCATCGCGATCGATCCGGACTATCTGGAGGCGCATGCCAGTTTTGGGGGCATGCTGCTGGATACGGGAAACACCGACGAAGCCATCCGGCAGTTCGAGACGGTCATCCGCCGGGACGCCAACAGCGTGCTGGCACTGACGAATCTGGCCCAAGCGTACCGGATGAAAGAGCTGTACAAGGATTCGATCGAATCGGCCCGTAAGGCGGTCAAGCTGGAACCTGAGTTAGCCGAGCCGCACCTCTGGATGGCCGACAGCCTGCGGCTCAGCGGGCAGTACGATCCCTCTGTGCCGGAGTACGATAGCTATCTGCGGCTGAGTAACTTCGACAGCAAATTGGCCGGCCAGTTGAATTACTATGTGCTGGGTTTTCTGGTGGGGATGGGCCGGAAGAAGCGGGCGGCGCAAGAAGACATCTGGAAGGATCTGCGCAGCCTGGCTTACTACGGCATGTGCGACAGCGAGAGCAAACTGAAGCGTTTCGACCGCGCCATAGGAGACTGCCAGAAGGCGCTGTCTTACGATCCGCGGGATCCTTATGCGCACTATAGCCTGGCGCTGGCCTTCGAACACCAATATAACCAGACACACGATTGCGGGATGCTGGCGGCGGCACTGCCGCACTTCCGTATGATGCTGCAGATCGATCCGGACTTGCAGGAGGCCGGCTTCGCGCGGACGAACCTGCAGAAAATCGGGGACTTCCTGGCGCAGTGCCCGTAGGTCAATGCGCCGCGGGGGCGTCCATTACACAGCGGAAGCCGATATTGGAACCTGTGCCGCGATCCGGCACGGCGCTCTCCTCCCAGACTCCTCCAAAATCGGCGAGGTTTTCGAAGAAAGATTCACCGCGAATCTCGTACCAGGGTTCTTGCGGCCCGAGCGGCGGCTGGAGCTTGGCGAAGTGCTTCTCATTTTCTGGGCTAGGCTGGATCTTTGTATCGACGAGCTCCCACACGTTGCCCACCATATTCAGCGCATGGTAGGGACTCTCTCCTTGCTCGAAACTATCGGCCTGCATGATCTCGTGTTTCGGTAACGTGGGATTGTCACGGACGTTGGCCTTTTCGGGAGCCCTGTCGCTGCCCCAGGGAAACAGCGATCCCTGGTCGCCGCGCGCCGCCTTTTCCCACTCTTGCGCCGTGGGCAGGCGCTTTCCGGCCCACCGCGCGAACTCGCGCGCATCCGCGATAGTCACGTTGACCACTGGAAAGTCCCGTTTATCCGCCTGGAAGTTCTTGGGCAGTGAGTGCCCCCTCTCACGACAAAACGCTTCGTAAGCGGCATTGGTCACCTCAGTCTTGTCGATGTAGAAAGCGGGCAAGGTCACGGGCAACTTGTCCTTTCCGAATAGAAACTGCCCGGCCGGCACCAGCACCATATCACCGCTGGGCATGCTCTTCGTCCGGGGAAATGGCGCCACCACTACCGGCGGCTGCGCAGGTTGAGACCGGTGACCCGGCGCCACGAGTAACTTCACCAGCACCGCGATGGCGATCAACAGCGCAATTCCAAGGACCACAGCCATCCATTTTTTCGCGGCGGGTTTCGCGCCGGCGGGAGTCTCCGCTGCCGGCGCGGCCACCGGTTGCGGTTCGAGCGTCGAGATGCGCGCAGGCGTCCCCAATGCTGTCAACATCCGCTCGATCTCTGCCGCCACAGCCTCGAAATTGGGCGGTCGCTGCGCGGCGTCCTTCGCCGTACAGCGCGCGATCAGATCGCAAACCGGCTGTGGCACACTGCCCCTGAGCGGAGCCAGGTCCAAGGGCTCGTTGAGAATCGAGTAGAAGATGCGCTCGATCGTATCGCCAGTGACGGGACGGACGCCCGCCAGCAATTCGAAGAAGAGGACGCCGAAAGCATAGATATCCACCGCGGGGCCGATGTCCTTGCCCACCACCTGCTCGGGCGCCATGTAATACGGCGTGCCCATTACATAGCCGGTGCGCGTCATGGAGAGGCCCTGCGTCTTGGCGATGCCGAAGTCCATCAGCTTGACGACGCCGCTGGCCGTGAGGTGTATGTTCTCCGGTTTGATATCGCGGTGCACAATGTCGAGGGAGTGGATGTATCCAAGGGCGCGCGCGACTTGCAGAGCGATGCGCAGCTTGGCGGGCAGGTCTCCGAGGTGGCCCTCCCGGATGGCATGGCGGAGGTCTTCTCCGCGCAGAAACTCCATCACCATGTAAGGGCGCCGCCGCTCGTCTTCCCCGAAGTCGTAAATGCTGATGACGTTGTCGTGTTCGATATTGCCAGCCAACCGGGCTTCCTGCAGGAAACGCGCCATGGCGTCGGCGTCGGCGCATCCCGCTTCGGTGAGAATCTTGATGGCGACGGTGCGGCCGATGACGGTGTCGCGCGCACGGTAGACTTCCGACATCCCACCGCCCAAATACACTTCGAGCTCGTATTTTCCGATGCGAGCGGGAAGTTGCAGAGCCAGCGGCCGTCTCCTTCTTTAGGTTGAGGGTAACGTTGAGGGTAACATGGAGCCCTCCTGTACAATTGGTGTCAGAGCGTGGAGGTTTATTTCATTTGCCGCGAAGCGTGATAGCCGCCGGAACAGATGCCATCCGGAAAGCGTGCGAGGTTCTGGCGGCCGCGGAAACGGGCAAGATGCAAGGCGCGGCTCCGGAGTCCGGCGCCCAATGGGGCGGGGACCGTATGTTGTTGTCGGCGGACGGCGGTACGGTACACTTTATCGCGGGCAGCACGCTTTACAGGCAGGACGAAGCAGGGTTTCTGCTGGCGGAATTCCCGGCCGGAGGCGCACCACCCGGGCGGGCTTCCTGGCGGCGGGGCCTGTCGCCGTATGAGATGCCTTTTTGCATGGGGCTGGCCGGGGAACTGCCGCTGGCTTGGCCGGGCGTCGTGTGCGCCTGCGCATACCTGGAACGGTTCAGCCATTTCTACGGGAACTATCGGACGCGCATCGAACCGGCGGCGCGAGAACTGCGCTTCGTGGCAGAGGGGCTGCTGCTTCTGCAGCGTTGGCCGGCGCTGTTCGGAGCGGTGATGGAGGCGATGGGCGAGCAGGCGCGCGGGAGCCTTCCCAGAGGATTGGCCGCGGCCGATCTAGGCGCTTTCCTGGGCAGGCTGCTGATAGGTGCGCAATACAGGCGGACCACGTTGGCGCGGGTTCCGGAATGTTTGCGATCCTTGCTGGCGGAAGAGTGCCTGCGGATTCCCCACCATGGCAGGATGATCGAGAACCTGGGGCGGTTCTCGGAATCGGTAGCGCCCAGGATTGAACAACTCCGCGCGGCGTTGTGATCCCACATGCTAGAGTGCGTGGCGCAGACGATCGGCTTATGTCGTCTGCCAGCGCTCGCGAAGGCGGCAGACCACGAAAGACGATGGTCTGCCCCACCAAAGTGTACAATATTGGGGCTAAGTCCAGGGACCCGACAGGGGCGCCGGCGGCTGCGCGATGGACTGGAACCGCAGCAACCGGACGGCGTCCTGGTTCTTGATCGAGACCAGGGGCATGCAGCCCCGCTCCAAAACCCAATCGGCCTCCGCCTCGGTCATGAGCACCTCCGCACAGGGCTTGAGCTGCTGTTCCCCATCCGATTCGTACACGTGCAGAGGCAGTCCCGAAATCAGCGTCTGCGTTCCCGGCCGCAAATCCCATCCGTCCCTGCTGAACGCCCGGCCCAGAAGGTACGCGCACGCGAAGGCCGGATTGCCCCAAAGGTACTCGTGGTGATCGGGCGTGCCCGGCATTTCCTCGAAGGCGAAGCTCTCGATCGTGCTCGTTTTCTCGCCATAAGGCAGGCGCAGCAGGAAGCGCGGGAGCGCCAGTCCGATTGAAGAAGCCTCGGGCGAGCCTCGCAAAGCCTGCCAGAGGCGCTCGGCCGCCGGGGCATCCGCATCGTCCGGATCGGCTTCCGCTACCAAGGCCGCGCCGGCCGCGCGCACGATACCAGCGAGGCCGGTGAGCAGCCGGATATCGCTCGCGTTTCGCGAGAAGGTGAAATTGGCGGCGACCAATGCCCAGGGTTCTCCGCCGGGCGTTCCGGCAGCCTCGTCGACCAGAATGCGGCGCAGCTCGCGCAGGCTGCCCGGCACATCAGCCTTGGAAATATCCAGCGCGTAGACCTTCAGGTGCGGCCCGGTTTCGAGGCCTCGCACCAGCCAGTCCAGGGCACGCCAGGCCGCTTCCAGGGCCTGGAAGTCCGAGTGATGCAAAAGAGCGCGCATCACCTTGCCAGCTTCCGCGGACACCTCAGCGTTCCTGGCGGCGAGGCGCGCATCCTCGCGCGGCGCGGTGTGGGGCGCGACCGCCCGCTCGATAAACTCCCGCAATGCGTCGGGTTGCCGCGGCGGCTGGGCTTCGGTGGTCTCGAGGATGCTGTCGAGCAGGCTGCCACCGGTCAGCGCCGGCAGATCAGGTGCCTGTGGTGGCGCGGGCGCCGGAGCCGCGGCCGTAGCCGGCGGAGCTTGGGTGGCAAGCAGATGCCGCACCGCACGGAACTTCTCGAACACGTCCTGCCGATAGATGTTATCCGGGTGAAAATCGTCGAGTTCCCGGAACCGCAACACCATGCCGCGGCCATGCGGGCCCAACTCCAGTTCCGGGCGCATGCGGGCCAGCACCTCGTCGAAAATGTCGCGATCGATCAGGTAAGGCCGCAGGCGGCTCGGCGGCGGCTCACCGCGATTGGTACGTCCGCTGAAATCGCCCAGCACCAGGATGCGGAAGGGATGGTCCGAGCGCGGCTCAAGCGGGTGCGCTTGGGGCTCGGCCTCGGTGTCCATGTCCAGAACCACGGAAGCATAAGAGGACTTGGGCATGATTACGGCTTAGCCACCTCCGCCACGCAGGCCAGACGGGAAAAGAAGCCCTTTTGGAAAACCGGGGGTCCCGTCATATCCAATTGCAACCGCACGGTCACCGGTTTCCCATTGACCATCGAAGGAGCGCCAGCTTTGCCCTGACGTATGATCCAGTCGTACTCCCCCGCGCCGCCGGCCGCCGGACTCTTGTCAGCGTCGCCAAACATACGGAAAATTGCCCAAGTCCCGGCTTGCGTCTCGAACGTTACACCGTCCGCCCCATAAGTTCCCTTGGCTTCGTGTGTTCCACCGGCTTGCCAGGTAAACTGCTTCGCCGCGGGAGTGCCACCAGTATAATCCAGCTTCTGTGTGTCGATATCGAGGCCGATTCTCTGGACGGTCTCGGTCGGCACGGGCTTGAGCGTATAGGTGAAGTGCGGATCGGGGCCGCCCGCGTAGAGGAAATCGGAAAATGCCGCCGCCTGGTTGAAGAAATCGACGAAGCGCTGGCTGAGCGTGACGTTGGCGCCCGGCACGGGCACGTATTGGTTACTCTGTTTCGCCAGGAACTTTTTCAGGTTATCTTCATAGAATTTCCACAGCGCGCCGTCGGGCTTCTTTAGAATGGAGTTAACTTCATCCACTGAGGCATCCTGCTTGCTCGCCGGGTTAAAAGGATACTTACTCAGCACCGCGCGGAACTGTCCGCACAGTCCTTTGCCGCCCGCGTTCAACTCATCCGCGCCCACTCCACGCAGCTTTACTTCCACGTTGGTGATAGGTTCGAGCAACAGGTTCTGTACCAGCCTCTCCGGATCCGGATTGAAATTCTGCGTGGCGAGCTGATTGGTGGTGTTCTTGGCGTCCCTGGCATCGCTGATAGCCTGGTTGGCGGCGGGGCTATCGGTACCTGCCGGGGAAGTGGCCACCGCATCCACATCGGTTTGCAGCTTAATGAGTGCGCCGACGTAGCCGTTGTTTTGGGGATTGGTGTAGCGGTCGTTTCCGGGCGGCTCCAGGTATAGCACCGGTTGCAGCGCTTTCGCAATCTCGGGGTCGTCCCAAGGAATATTCTGCGAAGCCAGCGCAAACAGGGCCAATAGCGGAGACTGGCCTCCCGAGAGCATGGTCAGTTTGTCCGCGGCGTCTTTGAGGTCCTTGTACTTGACCAGGGCGGCGCTTCGCAAGTAAGTGCGCCATTCCTTGATGTACTCCGCCTCATAAAGGCTAAGCAGCGGCCTGATTAGTTCGTGAGGATCCGCATTGACCGCACCCTGGTCCCCCAGTACCCACTGTTCTCCGTGGACATACCGGCTTGGATTCCGGATGGCGTCGCTCATGAATTTCCATCCGTCTTTTGTAAAGGGCCCGGCAACATCGTAGCCATCCACCACATAGTCCTTCGAACCACCAATCTGGCGGTTGAAGTTAACGGTAGCTTTGGGCGCGCCCGCCTTCATCGCCTTGTAGATTCGTTCCTGGTCTCCGAACTGTTTGAGATAGTTTCGGGCCTTGGCCACGGCCGTCTGATCGTTCGCGGCGGTGTACGGGCTCCCGAGCTTAAGCTCGTCGCTATAGAAATCGAACTGCTTTTGCGCCAGTTGCAGGCGCTCCGGATCCACGGTGGCGTTGGCGCTCCAGGTCTTCATCAGCACCGGCGAGAGGAACTCGCGGGTGCTCTTGTCGTGGTTCGCGGTGGTAATCAGGTAGGCTTTGAGCGCGTCGTACGCCTGGTCGTAGGCAGGCGTCGCCGGACCGGGCGCCTGGGGAAGGCCGCTCAGGAAAGCCGCCAATGCATTCTGCGTCTGGCCGAAAAGCAGGGCCTTGAACCGGGTGAAGTAAAGCCGGCGCACATCGGGATATAGATCGCTGCCGACGTATAGGCCCCATCGATAGCGCAGCGGCGCGCCCTCCCGGTCGTAGGCCGTCAAAGTCTCCAGCGATTGCCGCAGGGCCTCCAGGCTGCGTAACGAATCGACGGAGGCCAGATTCGCCGCGGCGGGCGGCAGGATGGTTCCCTGCAGCGCCGTGTGGACTTGTCCCTCCAGCCCGCGATTTAGAAAGAACGAGACCGTGAACCCGATGCAGAAGACCAGACAGAGTACCGCGGCGAAGACCAGCAGAACGCGCCGCAGCAGATCGGTCTTGGCGCTCGAACCGCTCGCGCCCATGGCTACGCGGTCGGCCAAAAGCACTTGGTCGAAAAAGTGCGTGAGAAACAGCCACTGAGGCACTTTGCGGGATACGGCCACCCGTTGCAGCGGCGCGGCGGCTGCAGCCTGGCCGGCGACAGGCGTGCGGAACATGGCGGTAGCTTCGCGAGCATCCTGTCTGGCTTGCGGTTCCGGCGCGCGAGCATCGGATCCTTGGGCGGCTTCCTGGACGATCACCGGGCGCACCCCGGAAAAATAGAATCCGCGCAAGAACGGGCCAACGGTCAACTGGCTGGGCCGGCAGAGATCCACCAGAAGCTGCACCAGCGACCCGCGCAGCTTCTTGAATTCACGGGGGAACTCATAAGCGCCAGGCAGCTTGGCGGCGTCGTTCTCGCGCGCCAGCAGCTCCGGACGGGCGTCGCATAACACCCGGAAAATCCGGTCGAAAACGCCGCCTAGGCGGGTGCTTTGTTCTTCGGCCCAGACTCCCGAAGCCGGCCCCGGAATTGGCAGCGTCACTCCCAGCGGCTGCACAGCTTCCTCGTTGCTCAGGTTGCGCACGAAGTCGGCGAAAAACGACAGCCGGTCCACTTTCGTGAAGAGCACGTAGACCGGCAACTGTATGCCGAACGTTTGGGCGATCTCGCCGAGCCGTGCCCGCAGGTTGCGCGCAGTGGAGGCCATGGCTTGTCCCCCCGCGGTGATGCGCTCGATCTCCACACAGACCAGAGCGGCGCGCGGCGCTTGCCCGCCGCTTCCGACCACCACGCCCAGTTGGCGCGGCTGCAGGTGTTTCGCCAGGCTCGCGCGGGCCTGGTCGTCGTCCAGCAACTTACCGCCGGCTTCCACAAAAATGGTTTGGCGCGAATACCAAAGGTTGGCGCTGCGCGTGGACGTGATATTGCCGTCCCGATAAACCTGGCCGGCCAACAATTCCGGTTCCAGTCCGGAATTCACCATGGTGCTGGTCTTGGTGCTGGAAGCTTCTCCGAGAAGCAGGATGGCCGGCAGATTCCCGATGCGCGCGCCCTTCGCAAGCTGCGCCGCCGATAGTTTCCTCTCGGCATCGCGGATCAACAGGGCAATTTCCTCGCCGCCGGAGGGCGCTTCTTCGGTTACCGCCGCGGCGCGCTGTTCCTTTTTTTGTTTGTCCTGGATGTACCAGATCACTACGGCCGCGGCCACGATCCCGATCAGCCACAGCGCGCCGCGCAAAATCCACAGCTTAGCCCCGCCGAGTCCTAATAGATTCCCGGTGAAAAAAGTCAGGAGCAGATAGGCAAGCAATATGGGCGCGACGATGAGAACAACCTTGCGCATCGCTCAATTCTCCATGCGGACCCGTTGCGTCCACTTACGTGCCACCTACGTGCCACCTACTATGACACGATCGCCTGAAGGCCGGAAGCCCCGGATCCGAGCACCAATTTGTAGACTACGAATAACAGCACGGCCAAAACGAAACAGGCTACCGAAGCGAACAGCAAGCGCCGGGACCAGGGATCCCCAGTCTTCTTCACCTGCTCGGCGGGCGGCTTCCAAGCCGGCGACAGTCCCGCGAAATCGCCCCGGATGCGTTGGATCTTGCGGGCCGTGGCGCTCATGATGGACTGCAGTTCCCCGCGGTTGCCTATACTGTAGCGGCCGCCGTATCCCAGCAACAGACACAGATAATGCACTTCCAGCACGTCCGCCAAGTCTTCGGAATCGCCGCGGTCCAACAGTTCCTGCAAGTTCTGAAAGAAGACCTCGCCTGCCATGTGGGTCCCGAACAACTCCTCCTGCAAGGGCTGGCGCGGCCAGTTCGCGAATAACGGGCTCTGCAGGTTCAGGATGGTCTCATCCAGGAAACCGACCACCGCCAGGGTTGCCTTGCGGATATCTTCGGTCGAATACCCGGCGCGGTTGCGGGCCTCCTGCGCGGCGGTTTTGACGGCTTCGCGTATGTGATGGCGGAAAGATTCCGCATCGGACACCGCCTGGCGATTGGAGCGCAGGCGCTCGATGGCGGTAAACAGCTCCTGGAAAATCAGGGCCAGATTCTCGGGCCGGTAGGGCGCCGGTTGTGCGCCAGCCGCTTGTGTCATAGCTTTGCAATCCTTACGCTTCCAAGATCACCAACAACTCCACCTCCGGATCGGGCAAGTCGCCGGGGATATAGATTCCCACTCGCCGGGTCTGCACAATGTGGTCCCAAAAAGGACCAAAACGATTAATGCCGAAGTATTGCATTTCGAGCTTGACGGGTATGGCGGACGGAGGCACGGGCTGATGCGTGAGGGTCAGTCCGGCTATGGCCCGCTTGACCAGTTCGCCGACGAACTTTGCGGAGCAGACCTTCGCCAGCTGAGTGGTCCGGGTGATGACCTCGGCTTCGCCCAGGTTTGAGCGGATGCCCAAAAACCAGCGGGCGCGCCCCAGGCAGCGGGTGTCGCCAATGTCGCCTTCATAGAAATAATCGCTCATCTTTTCGAGCGGTATGGCGACGCAGTTGGTGGGCACCATGGTTTCCAGGTGCGCGCGGATGTGGCGGTCGAGGGCCTCGAAACATTCGCTGAGGTGTTCGTGATCGTAGAGCGGCAGCGTGCGCGGGTGCGAATCGAGCGCGAACGTGCACAAGGCTCCAGCCAGGCGCGAAAGATCCACGTACAGTTCTTCCGGATGGCTGCGCTTGGAAATCCAGAGATGGCGCAGCGGCGCCAGCGCGGAATTGACGGCATGCTGGAGCCAGAAATTGGCAATGTCGCGCGGGGAAAAATCGCCCTGGGATGCCGGTGCTCCGCCGATCGAAGAACTCTTCTGCTCCAAAATCTCCACCAGCCGGCCTAGCAGCAACATGAGCCGCTCGCTGGCGCTGATCTGCAGGCACGGTGGAATAAAGCCGGGATCGAAGACGATGTGTCCGGTGCCGTCGCGCATCACGCTGGCCACCGGCAGCGAGACCAGGCCGTCGGCCGGTTCCGGATCGAGCAGCCAGCGGATGTTCTTGCGGCCGATCTGTACGGGCCGTTCGTCCGTGCCGGTGGTTTCATCGCGCACGCTGCGGGTTTCGGCGTGAAATCTGGCATTGTCGGCGGCGCCTGATAGCACGGTATTCAAACCTTGAGGCTTGCGTGCGGGCACGGCCAGCGCGACCGTGAGGCGGTCACGCGTAGGCGGAAACAACCCGGCCACAGGCCGCGGCGGTGGGAGAGCGTCGCAA
>Ga0302324_100011100_pt1 | contig 18546 bp, 14 predicted proteins | sample Palsa_T0_1_FD_201949 | JGI IMG/M metagenome (GOLD analysis project Ga0302324, IMG submission 201949) | Peat permafrost microbial communities from Stordalen Mire near Abisko, Sweden - Palsa_T0_1 | ecosystem: Environmental > Terrestrial > Soil > Palsa > Peat permafrost | place: Sweden: Abisko...
TGGACGTGGTCCACGACCAGCCCATCGTAAAAAGTTTCGAAGCGCGGATACACGACGACCAGCGCGCCTAATCCGCAGCCCGCAAACGGGTGGCTCAGAAAAATATGTGCCGCGCCCCGAACCATCGTCGCCCGCCGCGAAAGGGTGATATCCCCGGCATGAAGAACCGAGAATCGTTCAATCGCCTTGCTCGCTCCCAGCCATCCAATCAAGGCAATTGCTGCAAGTCCGACCAGCCCCAGAGCCGCCAGCCGTGGCGGCTCCGCGCCGCGTTTTCGCGATCGTGCGATGAACGCCAGCACCACCAACTGGAAGCCGAAGCTGACCATCCCGCCGCGTGAGCCCGAAAGAATCAGCGCACCCACAGGAACAATCGTCAACAAGCTGGCCAGGGGGAATGTATCGCGACGGAGTCCCCGGAAAATCATCAATGCAAGGCCCACCGGAATTGTGAGCTCCGCAAACCCGGCGAAGTGATTGCGATTCACAAATGGACCAAACGGATCGCCGCCGAGAGCGAGCTTTTGGAACCAGTAAATGGTTCCCTCGGATGTGAAGCGCTGGACGATTCCAAATAGCGAGACTCCAAAACAAAGAAACATCAGCATCCACGCCAACGAGTTCAGGGCTAGCCGCTCCCGGAACACTTGCGTGGAAAGAAAGAACACCAGGATGTAAGCAATGAGTTTCAGCGCTTCCACGCGGGTGGCAAATGGATAGGGCGTGATCCTCAGGATGAGTTGTCCCAACCCGATTGCGAGAAGCCCCAGCAGCGGCCAGCACAAGGGATTCCAGGTAATTTTCACGCTGCGATCGCGAAATACGAGGAGCGCCCAGCTCATGAACAGCAGGCCGGCCCCAGCCTCGAGGATCGACTGCGACCACACTTCCACCGCGCCGTACGCCAGCACGCTAAGCACAAACAACGCACCCAGGCCCGCTCGAATCAAGTTCATCGCGATGGGCGCTCCACTTCGCTGGGATTGCGCGGTTCCGCAGCAACCAGCGAAACATCGGCAATCCACGCTGTGCCGCTTAGCTTGTTGTCGAACATCCGGCTCGCGTCGCGCCGCAGACTCACGAGGACGAAATGGGTTTCAGGGCCCGTCACGACTTCCAAATCAGTTGCGGTCCACGGATGCGACCCGGTCAGGTTTTCGGTCATTACGGTCACTGCCCCGGCATGATTCGGATCGATGATCAGGAATCTCATGCCCATTTCGGTGGAGATGGATTCCGTCCGCATGTAGCCGTGGAATCGGTACGACCGGTTCGGCTCCACCGCCACATACTGTTGGGGCTCGGTCAGTTCAAGATTGTTTCCGCCGCCGAAAAAGAACTCCGCGGACCGCACGCCGTAGGTTTGCGGAGCCGAATCGAATGCAAAGTCCACGCCGACCGGCGTATGCCAACGCCAGCCCAGGCCGCCGCCAATAAAATCTTGCGCGAAATCACCATTCCAGATTAGCGAATGTCCTAGAGGCTCGTCGTGGTTCAATCCCGCCATCGCCAGCGCATCCATCCAGACTTTCCGCGCATCGGACGAACGATCCTCGGCGATTAGCTCATCGAGAAACGGGAATGATTTCACCAACGCAACCGGCGCTCCGAGCGCCACGAGCCGTTGCCAAACGACCAATCCGGGATCGACCTGCTTTGCGGATGCGAAGTAGTCAAGCGCCAACACATACGCATCTGCTGCGGCGGGTAGAACCTGATCGAGCAGGGCGTTGACATCGCGGCTGGAGCGCCACGTTCTCGAAATCGCGAGAGTCAAAAGTTTCGGATCGGATCGCACCGCATGCTGGATTTCCCGGTAGCCCTGCGCGCTCTGGTCCTGGCGCAGCAGGAAATTTCCGTAGTTCCATGCAACTTCGGCCGACATCGGATAAACGGACCGCGCATGCAGGAACGCGTCCCGAGCCTGCTCGATATCGCCGTTCGCTTCGTAGGCTGCTGCGAGGTTCATCCAGTGATGCGCCGATAGCGGATTCGCTCGCACCGCTTGTTGATAATCGGCCAGCGCCCCGGAGGGATCCGGGTTCGTGAAATCGAGTTGCCGAAAGCGTCCAAGCGCGTCCCACGCCTCGGCATTTCCGGGTTCCAGCGCGGCTCCACGCTCAAGTCGCCGCAGGCTGTCCGAACGAGTATCGCGTTCCGCTAGCCACAGCCGACCCGCCTGGTAAGAGAGCAACACAAAAAGGCACGCGGCCAAAGCCAGAATCGCGCCTCGCGTTCCCGTCCCTTCCAATGTCCGCTCCACGGTGCCGTAATCTCCTACGAGGAGAGGTTCTTTCGCAAGGTCAAATTCGCAGAGTCCCTTTCAAGAGCGGAGTGAGGCGCTAGTCCGGCTTCGAGGTCTGTTCAGCGATTCGCAGCTCGCCTTCATCTCTCGCGCGCGCCAACCGTAAAGATCGGTCGTTGCACGCCCGGTCACTGCTGCGCGTCGTGCGACGCGAGCGCTTTGCCATGCCTTACGATTCCTATTTCAGCCCGAAACGATAGATCAATCCAACCGAAACACGATAATTACCTTCGCTCGACGTTCCCGACGTTCCGGCGGTCCCGAACTTCGTCTCCTCATAATCGACTTCGATCAATCGAATTCTCCATCGCTTCTTGAATTTCATATCCAATCCTCCCCCTGCCATCCACGCCAAGCCGTTATCCCAATGGCTAAAGTGGTTAAATCCACCCTGGCTCTCGAGGTCATATCCGTAGAAGCCGCGTCCCAGCAAGACGTGTCCAAAGGGAGTGATCTTATGATCGTGGCCAAAGGGGTAAAACTGGGGACCCACCATTAGAGTGTAAATCTGTGTGTTTCCGTTTTCACTGCTCAGATGATACGAACCGGAAAGATCTCCGGCCACGCTCAACCATCGAAGGAAGCGGTAATCCGCGTAGCTGCTCCAACCGAGCGTGTTCAGTTGCGTACCAGTTGACGCGCCGGTCGATGCGATATTTCCGAAGGATCGGTACAACAGGCCGCCGCCCAACTCCAGCCTTGATTTCGTGGGTCGTGTCTTGAAAGTCTTCCATCCGTCCTTGTCCTGCGCCAACGCCGGCAAACAGAAGATCGCCACCAACAACAGAATTCCAGCTACCTTTTTCATCGACAACTTCCTCCCCCGAGTTACACGTTTTCCTTAGGAATTGTTTCCGCGCAGTTTCAGATGCGGGCGGCCTGCGATGGTTTGCATTCGGCGGCCCATAGGATAGATGGAAATTCGGCGGAAGTGTAGGGCGGCCCTGATATTCCAGTAAATTCCAGAGCTTGGAGCGACTCGCAAGACACGCGAAACAGCCAGCCGGAATAAAAAAGGCCGCGCACCCTGGGACTTCCAGGGCGCGCGGCCGAAGTTAGAACACATGGTTGTTTTACTTGCTGATGGTCAGATTCACCGTATAGCTGTGCGTGATGCCCGCTGCGGCGCCAGTTCCCGTGCCGGTAATGGTGATCGAGCCCGAGCCCGAATTCGGCCCCGGAGGGCCGCCCGCGCAGCCCGCCACCGCGCCGAAAACTAACATCGCAGCCGCCATGCCGAAGCGTGTCCGATATCGCTTCCTCATGGGAATCATGCACAGCATCGAGATTCCGAGAATCAGGAAAAACACCTGCCGCATTGAGGCGGAAGGAGGAGTCTGGATTGACTGGGGCGGTACAACAAACGATGTGGTCGCTATCACCACCGCGTTAACCGTGCTTCCGACTGTGCCCGTTGCCGGTATCGTGCAGGACGTGACGTTTGGTGTGTTTCCCGCACACGTCAGGTTCACGCTGCCGTTAAATCCGGCCAAGCCGTTGACCATTACAGGAATCGAACCCGCCGTGCCGCTCGTTAGATTGAACGTGGCCGGCACCGTCAAGCTGAAATCTGCGGTAGCGGAACCCGTCCCCGTAAGCGCAACGGTAAAAGGCTGCGCCGGAGCAACGCTGTTCGCGATACTCAGCGTCCCCGACTCCGCTGTCGCCACCGAAGGCGTGAAGATAACCCCAATCGTGCAGGAAGCTCCCGCAGCCAGTGTGGCACCGCAGCCCATCGCAGCTCCGGGAGTTGCCACGAAGTCAGCTGCATTCGGCCCTACAACGGTAAACACCGTCGGAAGCGTGCCGGACGAATTATTCGTAACCGTGACCGTCATCGAGGTCGTCGGTGTACCAATTAGTTGAGTCCCGAATGCCAGCGCATTGGGAGTAACACTCAGAGTCGGAACCAGGGGCAGTTCCGAAACGAAGGCGTTGGTTCCGGTTGCGTTCTTCGTTGTGAGTTGATACGCGCCGGGGCTCGTAACTAAACCAGTCGTTGCCTGGCCGACGACGTAGGCGTTGGTTCCGGATACCGCAATCCCGTTCCCGGCGTCCGGATCACTCCCGTCCCCAGTGCCTCCGTAGTACGTCGAATACAGCAAATCCTGCCCGCCGCTGCCTCCGGCGCTCGCATTCACCTTGGATACGAACGTGCTGCCAATCGCATTCGTCAGCGTCGTCTGCAGCGCCCCTTGAGTGACCGGGAAATCGGAAGACTGAGTCAGTCCGGTCACATAAGCGACGCCTTGCGAGTCTGCCCCGATCCCGAATCCTATATCGCCCGCGTTACCACCAAGGAATGTCGAATATCCCAGGGCGCCCGTTGTTGTGTTCACGGTCGAAACAAACGCGACGGGGGAATTGATATTCGGGATATTGGCCGGCGGTGGCCCCGGGTATCCGAGTGGGATCGTATTCGTCGTTAGCGGGAAATCTGCCGAATAGGCCGCACCGGTGAGATACGCCACGTTGCTAGGTCCTAACGCGATCGCCTGGCCTACTTCTGCCGTGGTGCCCGCGAGGCACGTCGAATAAGACAGCGCGGGGGTGGCGGGAGCCGAAAGGTTAATCACGGAAACGAATGCCGCCGAGGTCGAGTTATTTCCGCACGAGCTGATCTGTGTCGCTCCCTGTATCGGGAAGTCCGTCGAACTTGTCGTGCCAACCAGGTAGGCGTTCGAATTGCTATCGACCACGATACCTGCGCCTGAATCAGCATAAGCAAACCCGGAATTTCCGGCTCCCGTTCCACCGAAATAGGACGAGAACAGTAGCGACGCCGCGCCACTGGCACCGGTGTTAATTTCCGTGACGAAAGCATTACCCGCAGTGCTTTTCAGCGCTGTCGAGAATGGCGCCGTCGACGCGTTCATGATGGGAAACCCAGTGGCCGAAAGCGTCACGCCAGTTATGAACGCATCCCCGTTCGCGTCAACCGCTACGCCATTGCCCTCATCCATGCTTCCACTTCCGCCCAGAAACGTCGAATAGACAAGCTGCCCCGCGCCCAGCGCGGGGTTCAGGCGCGTAACGAATGCCGATCCCTCCGCGCTCACGCTGCCAGGAGGAAGCGGTTGATACGGCGTGTTCGCCGAATTCACCGGGAAATCAGCGGACTGCGTGAATCCCGTCAAGTAAATATTGCCGGCGCCATCGACGGCGATTGCAAACACTCCGTCGCTCGTGCTGCCACCAAGATAGGTCACATAAAGAGTGGCCGTGCCCGTGGGATTCAATTCCGCGACGAACCCTGAAGTCGCCCCGGTTGTGACCGACGTGGGTATTCCTCCGATTCCATTCACCGGCGTGAGATTCGCGGAGGAAGTCGTTCCCCCGATGTACGCATCTCCAGCTGCATCCAACGCAATGGCCCAGCCGATATCCCCGCCGTTCACATTTCCGCTTCCTCCGAAATAGGTTGCGTAGGTGACCACCGGATCGATTGTGAGCGGTTGCGTCCGGTCGTAGTCGGCGAGGGCGAATCGCACTTCGTGATGATTCGTAATCTTGTAGTTGCCCGCCACTTCGCGTCGAAGACCGTTCAATTCCTGATAAGCATCGGGTTTCTTCAGCTCCACCGCGCCGCCCGCGACGCTCAGAATCAGATTGCCGCGCGAATCCAATCGCATCTTGCTTGCGCCCTTTACATCGAACGCGATCGATTTCGCGTCCGCGCCGGGAGCCACGACAAAATCGTATTCCAGCGCGCGCCGGTTGCCGTAATACACCAAATCAATGCCGGGATAGACAGCGCTATATTTCACTTTCGCGTATGCCGGCACGTCAGTGTGCCATTTCTTCGGATCGTTCCCAATAAAGTAGTTAATCTTGGTCGCAGTCCGATCCTCGCCGGTTAGCGCGGCGTTGGGATTCGATCCGTCTAGGCGCATACGCAGAACAGCTATCTTTTCTGTGCCTCGCGTCCTGCCGCGGAAACGGGAAAGATGGGCGCGGCCCAAACTTGGTCCCTGCTTCGAAGCAGACTGCCGCAGCGTGAAATCCGCCTCCTGGCTCATGAGCGACAGGTCATAACCTTCGCCGCGGGCAAGGAATTGAACTCCCGCAGAAGCTTGCCCCTGGTTTCCCTCGAAGGATAGCGGCACCTGTCCGTACGTTCTCGGCCAATCCCGCTTCAGCGATTCCGAGACCGGCAATTTGTTTTCGGCGGAGATGACCTTGTGTTGCGCTGCGGCGTTGGAAGTTTCATTGCGATTCGTCTTAGCGTAAAATGAAAGGGCGATGACCAGAGCGGCTGCAACCAATGCTAGGGTGCTTACTCGGCGGGACGGCGTCTGCATCGTAGTTCTCCTCAACACTTCGTTTTTGCGGCTTACCCTTTGAATGCCATCCTAGTCTAATTGCTCCTGGCCCGTTTTGAATCATTTCGCAAATACACAGCCCGAATTAGCCCGCCCTTACTCGGAACGTCCAAAAAACCGAACCCAGTCGGCCAAGATCACCATTTGATGGGGGATATTAGCACGTCGCGAACCTTGCGAAAATGGCAATGGAACTCCATTCCACTACGAGGTATGCAATAAGCCATGGGGTCGAGTCATTCGTTTGCAACACCGGCGTCGTGCAGACCGGAGATTCCGGCATCCATCCCTTCCGCATCTTCGCGGATCAGCCGGCATAGATCAGCCAGACGTCCCGGATCCTCGTGCGCGAAGACCTCACGAACCCTCACATGCCGTAGCAGTCGGCCAAGACTCTCAAATTCTTTTGCCCGCATCGCGCTATCTAGAATGTTTGTTGCGAAAGTATTCGCCACCAACGCCAAAATGCTCTTTTGGGCGGAGATCGTTTCGATTATAGGTGCCGGATCGGGCCGCCGCTCGCCCAAGACATATATCACCCGCAACGGCAACGATCTCGCCTCGAACCGCAAGTTCTGTTTTTCCAGCGACAAGCATCGTTTCTCGAAGTTTCGGCTGAAACGCGGCAGCGCATCGGCGTTCCCGTAAATCGCTTCAACGGATTCGGGCCACAAACACAAGTACGGATAAGCGGGATGGATGTGGAAACAACCGTCCACTTCCTGCAATGCCACTACGTCGTCCGAGACGATAGCGCATCCCTCCCGTGCCAGCGCCGCAGCAGTCGTAGACTTTCCCGCCCCTTCCGGGCCTGCAAAGGCCACAGCGCAATCGCCGAAACTGACCGCGCTGCCGTGGATGCAGGTAACCCCCCGCAGCCTTAGCAGCAGCCCTAAGACTGGACCTAGAAGATAGGTCGCCGTATCTTCGAGAGTTAGATTTTCCGGCCACGTTGCCCAAATACTTGTTCCTTCACGGTCTAGCCAGAACTGCGTACCATCGAAATATTCGAGCCGCAAGAATTGGCCCCCGTTAATTTTCCATATCCGCAGGGCAGGCTCTCCGCTGCTGTCCTTGTACGCGCTCGTGTAGCCCGGTTCTTCTGATCCTCGGGGAACCGATTCGAACCCGTGCGGCGAAGGGCTGAGATAAATTTGAACGTTTTGATCGGTGAACGAAAAACTCCCGGGTACCGGGGAGACGGCATGAAGAATTCGAATCGAAGCTATTCCAGGTATTCCGAGGTTGCAACGAACATTCAGGCCGAAAATCGAATATACAAAGCCCTGCTCAATCAAAATGAAATCGCCCGCGCATCGTGAATGGGCAGAATCTCGAAGGATTCGAACATCGAAGGTTCCTCGATTGCAGCTAAGGCTGACCACCAAGGGAACGCGTCTGCTGAATGATTTCCATTGAGAGCTTAAGCCTAGAGATGTGTCTTAGTCCTGAACCTCGGGCCGCCGTCAGCGGTCTGACGCAGTCCAACCTTCTGGGTGAGTTGCTGCACTGTACCGTAAACGGAGAGCTTGGGACATGAATACGGTTTCTTGGAATCCCGTTTTACGGGCTTAAGCATTGCGAACCTCCGCACAAAAGTTATACCGGACCTTGCGCGCCGACTGCAACCAAAAGTTAAGACATAGCGGGCGAATATTCGATTGAAGCTGCTCCGCATTCGAATCATTTTGAAACGGTTGCATTAACCGTCGATCTGTAAATGAATCCATCTCGGCTGACCAGTCTAACTCATCCAGCCACTTCGTACCGAGATGTTGAAGGTGTTTCGATAGCGGATCTCCCTCGAGCGGCGTTTTGCGCCTCGTGCGGGCGGATTCGGGCATCCGACCTGCTGTCGCTTCTCGCAGCAGATTCTTTTTAAAGAAGTATGGGAACGGCGGCAAAGCGAGCAAAAAGTTCACGACACGCAAGTCGATGAAAGGGTGGCGAACCTCGACGGTTTTGCGCGTGAATCCTGCGTGTTGTAGTTCAAACATCGCGGCCCAGTGAGGGACGGATAGAGATGCGTGCGCTTTAGGCAAAACTGGGTGTGGTTGCGACGTCGGCAATTCGCTCCATTGTCTTGCGCGATCTTCCAGGTTCAAGCGCCGCGCAAAATCCGGCGCAAGCCACTTCGGGAATATCGGCGCCGTCGGATCTCTTCCGATAAGTCCCGCCGCACGCCGGAACAATCCCGGAAGTGGGGATTGCCGCGCGGACAGGTACCGTGGAGTTTGGGTCAATAAAGTCAGCCATTCGCGGTTGCGAACCATACTCTTTACATACGGCCACATCTGGAAATGCATGAGGTTGTCGCTGCCTTCACCGGAAAGCGCCACACGGCAATCCGCCGCTATCGCTCCGAACTGATCGAAAAGCCCGGCGAAGAAGGGATCATCTACAGGCTCGGGCCAGCGCAGTTCGGGATCGTTCCAACGTTCGAATGGACGCAAGGCGTCCATCGCGATGAACTGAATCGGAATATTCAAGAATTGGGCGACCTGACTCGCATATTCGCCTTCCTCATCCGGTATCAGCGATTTATACACCACGGTGTAAGCTCGCAAATCCTTCGTTCCACCCGCCGCGCGCGACAAATCCCGCGCCGTCGTCGCCACCGTCCCGGAATCCAAGCCTCCGCTCAGCAGGATTCCGACGCGCTCGGTGCGCAGCCGGTCCGCGACCGCGTCCTGCAATAGAATCTGAAAATGTTCGACAAAATCTTCTGGGCGTTTGTAGCGGATCCTTCCTGCCGTTGGCGCGCTCCAGTAGCGTCGCATCCGCAGCCCCTCGGTCGACACCGTCATCGAATGCGCGGCGGGCAACCGTCGAATGTCGCGAAACGAGGTTGTCGCCTCGTCGCAGTTCAGCCCGAACAGCAGAAAATCACCGATCGCTGCCTCGTTCAGATCCCCCGAAACCTCCGGATGTTGTCTTAGACAATCGAGCACATTGCTAAACAGGAAGACTTCGCCCGGCTCCGCGTAATAGAACGGCTTCACCCCGAAATGATCGCGAGCGCAAAACAGCAGTTTCTTGCGCGCGTCCCAGATTGCGAACGAGAAATCTCCGCGCAAGTGCTGCACGCAGTCTTCTCCCCAGGTCGCATACGCGCGCAGGACTAGGTCGGAATCAGTCGCCGCCTGGCGTGCCAAGCCTGCATGTGCGGCATCCGCGAGGGTCATTTCCGCCACCAGTTCGACTCGGCAATCAATTCGCGCGTCCGCCGTGATCCAGAAATGCCCGTCTACGCTGGCAGGCTGTCGTTCGTTCTGCGATTCGCGCGTTGTTCTCAACATCGTGTGCCCGAACCCGACCGCTCCGCTGGCCCAGGTGTCCCGCGCGTCCGGCCCGCAGTAGTTCAGCGAATGAGTAAGCGCCCGGAGCAGCGCCCGATTGACTGGCGCTCCGCTCCGCTCGTATATGCCCGCGATTCCGCTCATTTCGCTTGCGTCTCCACCGAAGCGATCGCGCCTTCGAACGGAATGAATTCGCGATGCTCGTCACTTTCACTGTCCAACGCGCATCCATTTAATTCCACCCAGGCGTGCGCTTCAAATCGTCCGGCTTCTTTTCGCGCTCCAAATTTCAAATCCGCAGGGAATCCGCGCCGTCGCAATAAGGACCACAGCACCAGCGACTGTTCCAGACAGTTCGTCGCAAAAAACAGGTTTCGCGCCGTCGCGCCTTCCAGCTGCCGAATCCGGATTGCCGGAATTTTCGGTTCCGACGCTTCGGATCCCAGCGTGGCGGGCTCCTCGCTTCGTCTTATCACCAAATCCTTCCATCGCCGAAACCCTAACAATCGCAAACCGGCCCACGTAACCGCCAGGCCAACTGCGGCATCGCGCACGATTTCACGTTCGGCGCTTCTCAGCGCCCAGAATGTTCGCGCCCCTTGAATTCTCGCTCTCATTCGAATTTCTCTAACCCGCTCCTAAACACAAAGTCGCAGCAAATCCAATCAACCCGCAGTCGCGGCACCCGCCTCGCCGTGCGCCTCGATCAGCCCTTCGCTTCGCATTTGCTCCAACAATGTAAACAAATCTCGCTCGCATCGCTCCTCATCCACGTCATACTCACTGACAATCGTGTCGCGAATCTCCGCGATGGTCTTCGGCTCTTTCAACAGGTTCCATATCGAGGTCCCCACAGGATTCATTCCGTAGTACACGCTGTTCTTCATGTTCAGAATGGCCGATTCATCGCCCAGCGGACACGATATCTGCCGCGACGACACAATTACGGTCGTTTGTAAGGAGAGGGGTGCGTCCACTTGGCCGCTCCTGCAAATCAGGGCTGGTTGATTCGGGGTAACGTCTTCAGACCACCGGAACTGCACGTCACGTTCCGTGCCTTGCCCCGATGCCTCCATCATTCTACCGGGACTGCACCATAAAGCAACGACGGAACTGGATTGCCTCGCTCACTTCGGTTATAACGGCCTTGATGCCTGCCGAAGCTATCGCCGTCTCTTCGCTTGAAAAATTTTTCCCAGCAGCACGCTCCGGCTGGCGATCGTTACTTCAGCCATTCGTCCAACCCACCGAGCGCGCCCTTGCGGATGTTTCCTTTTCGGTAGCGCCAGGTGAGGCAGTCGCAATCATGGGCCCTAACGGAGCAGGCAAGTCTACGCTACTTCGCATCCTGGCTACCCTTGTTCTTCCCACGCGCGGTCGGGCCTTTATCGCTACTCATGACGTCGAACGCTCGCCTGCTGCGGCCCGCAGCCAACTCGGCTACCATACCGGAGGTGACGAAGGCTTCTACGGCCGCTTGAGCGCTCGCGAAAATCTCTCGTTCTTTGGCGCCATGAACAACATGTCCCAAGCCAACATTCGCCAGCGCGTCGCCCTCACTTCCGAACGCATGGGCATCGCGGGGGATCTCGACCGCCAGGTCCGCACCTTTTCAACCGGTATGAGTCATCGCCTGGGTCTCGCCCGCGCATTACTCCATCAACCCGCCGTACTTCTTCTCGATGAACCCACGCGCAGCCTTGATCCGCTCGCCGCTGCCGACTTCCGCCATCTCATTAAGCATGATTTGGTGCGTCGGCTTGGAACGACTCTCCTGTTTGCTTCGCATACTCCCACGGAGGTGGAAGAAGTTGCCGACCGCGTTCTGATTCTCGACCATGGGCGGGTCGTGGCCTTCGATAAGCCTCGCGGTTTGTGCGCCGCGACGGGCGTGCAAAACTTCGCAGATGCCGTGACCGCGCTAGCGCGTCGTCCTGCCGAAACAGGCGTGCTTTCTTGAACCTCACACGCACGCTGCGCAAGATCGTTGCTTTCTTTCGTCGCGACTTCGCTATTTCGCGCGGCTACCGCGGCGCTTTTGTCCTCGAGCTTCTCGAAGCACTTTTTGGCGTCGCAACTTTTTATTACCTCTCGCGCTTCGTCCAAAGCCCCGAGCTTTCGAACGCCCTGCCCGCCGGCAGCAGCTACTTTGCATTCGCGCTGGTGGGGTTCGCGTTCTTCGATTATCTGAGCGTGTCGCTGACGGCTTTCGACTCGAGCATCGAGGAAGCGCGCCAGAATCGCACCCTCGAAGCGCTGCTCGTTACGCAGACGACGCTCCCCGTGATTCTCGCCGGCTCGGCGGTCTATCCATTCGCCGCCCTCGCGCTCCGCACCTGCGTCTATCTGGGCTGGGGAATTCTTATTTTTGATTTTTCCCCGCGCTCGGCCAACTGGCTGGGCGCGCTGGCAATTCTCCTGGCCTCGATCCTCGCCTTCGCGGGATTGGGAATTATTTCAGCAAGCTACTCCATCCTTTTCAAGCGTGGGAATCCGGCGAAATGGCTAGTCCTGGGAGTTTCCGGCCTGGTCGGCGGAATGATGTACCCGGTTTCCGTGCTGCCCGAACCGCTGCGAATTCTCGCCGGACTGATTCCAATTACTTACGCGCTGCAAGGCATGCGGGCCGCGCTGTTGGCGCACGCGTCCTGGTCTCAGCTCTGGCCTTCCGTCGCGGCTCTTCTGATTTTCGCGGCCATCCTCATCCCCCTCTCCTTTGCGATCTTCGCCTGGGCTCTCCGCCGCACGAAAATCACCGGCACTCTCACTCACATCTAATATGAATCGGGGTGACTTTGCCAAACCGTGCCTAGTTTCAGTGCGTGCTCAATCGACATGCGCTCGCACTTCGCCTCCACGCCCGCCGCTTGCCGCGTGGCCCGCACTACAGTAAAGTTTTTGAGCACGCTGAAAGGCTGCCCATGAAAATTCCACTTCTCGATCTGAAATCCGAATACGCGGGCCTGCGCGACGAAATTCTCCCCGCCCTCGATCGCGCCTGCCAGGATTCCACATTCGTCGAAGGTCCGGACGTCCGAGCTTTCGAGCGCGAATTTGCCGATTTCTGCGGGACCACCCATTGCGTCGCCCTGAGCAGCGGAACTGCCGCGTTGCATCTCGGACTGCTCGCCATGGGCGTCCAGGCCGGCGACGAAGTCATCACCACGCCAAATACCTTCCTCGCCACAGCGGAAGCCATCACGTATTGCGGCGCTCGCCCAATCCTCGTCGATATCGATCCTGCCACCGCTAACATCGATCCAGGGCTTCTCGAGCGCGCCGTCACTCCGCGCACGCGCGCCATCGTTCCCGTTCATCTTTACGGCCGCCCCGCGGACATGCATGCGATCCTCGAAATCGCCGCCCGCCACAATCTTCGCGTCCTGGAAGACGCCGCGCAGGCGCACGCCGCGCGCTACCGCCATCAACGCGTCGGCTCGCTCGGCCACGCCGCGGCCTTCAGCTTTTATCCTTCGAAAAATTTGGGAGCCTACGGGGAAGGTGGCGCACTAACCACGAACGAAGAAGCCATCGCAAAATTTGCGCGCGCCGCACGCTCTCACGGCCAAACCGCACGTTACGACCACGAATTCGTCGGCTTCAACTACCGCATGCACGGATTTCAAGGTGCGGTCCTGCGCATCAAGCTGCGCCGCCTGCACGCCTGGACGGAACGTCGCCGTGAGATCGCTCGCGAATATCGCCGCGTGCTCGAACTCGCGCGTCTCGAAATGCCGGTGGATGACCCACGGGACGAGTGCGTCTATCATCAGTTCGTAATCTATGTGAAGAATCGCGCGGCGATCATCGCGCAGCTCGCCGAACGCGGAATCGAAACGTCTGTGCATTATCCCAGGCCCATTCACCTGCAAACCGCCTACTCCTCGCTCGGCTATCCCGAGGGCACTTTCCCCCACGCCGAACGAGCGTGCGAACGCGTCCTCAGCATCCCACTGTTCCCGCAGATGACCGCCGAGCAGGTGGAATACCTGGCGAACACCGTCCTCGAAATTGTCGGTAGGAAATAGCTTAACAGTGTTGGCGGGCGGACGCTGAGTGGTCGGGAACGAATCAACTCGGCAGAGAAGCCGCGTCTCGTTCGCCTTGTCGCGCCTCTCGCGCCGTCGAGCAGTAATATCGAGTAACTGTCTTAAATGACTTTGTTGCGCGGACCGGCGCTATCCGAACTGTCACGATTGGGAAGTTGCCCGAAACCTGACACATTTCCAACGCCCGCCGTACCGGCAGCCCGATCACGTAACATTTCCGAAAGCCCTTCAAAAACCTTCGCGAACGAATCCCGGAGCGCTTGATCGGCGGTCCGCAACAGAGTTTCGATTCCGTTCTGCCCGTGCTCGTTTAGCCGGCGCATCGATGAAAGCACCCACGCCTCGCTGGCGCTCTGTAACTTATCCTGATATTTCCCACTGGCTTCGCCGCTTAAGTTCTCAAGGTGCTCAATCCACTGTTGCTTATGCGCTTCGCGCTCGGCTCGATAGCTTTCGAGTGCCGACGCAAATTCCACATGCAGCGCCCCGCGGCCTTCCACAACGGCTGCGTCGAGGTGTTCCGTCATCCGCGCTCGAAAACTCTCGATCGACGACCACGCGTTCACGTCCAGCTTGTGCAGCAGCTCCTGGGTCGTGTGATCGAATTGCTGCGCGCGCTCGCGCTGGATTCCGCTTGTTGTGGCCCGGAACTCAAGTGTCTGCCGCTCGGATTCGGAATGGAGCACCTGCCCGAATGATGCTGCGGCAGCTTCGGCGGCGCGGTCCAGTTCAGTGCGCGCACGTCCCGCGGCTTCACTCCCCACAGCCTCCACCTGCTCGCGGATCTGCGCCAAGTGCGTAGCAGCCTGGACGGCGAGCTGACTTTCAAAACTCTGCGTCGCTGCGGCGGATTTTTCGTTCAATCCCACACCCGCCGTGACCACGGCCTGTTCGACAAGCACTTGAAGCCGCGCCCGCGCTTCCTGCTGGAACCATTCCGACGTGCGCCCCAGTGCTTCCGCCGCCGCATGAGCCGCGCGGACTCCGCTCGCGTCGAGCTCCTCGCTCCATTTCCCGAGCGCGTCTCGACGGGCGGCTTCGAAATCGGCATGCAGCTTTGCGCTCGTCGTGGCGATTTGCGTTTCCACTTCCCGATAATTGCCTTCCGCAAGCTGCCGTAATCGTTCGCGGTGCACTCGCAATCCTTCTTCGGTCTGCACCTCGCGTGCCTCGAGCTCGCGCAGCAGTGCGGGCACCCGCTCCAGATGCGGCGCAAGCCTGCCTTCCGTTTCTGCGATCGTCCGCTCGAGGAATTGATGCCCGGCGGAATCAAGCGACAATCCCACTCGCTGTGACAGATTCGCGGAAATTCCTTCCGCGCGGCGATTCATCTCCGCCGTATGCGTATCCAGAATCTTTTCCAGTCGCCGGTGCAGTTGATTCAGCGTGTCGTGGCTTGCGGCCTCCAATTGCTCCGAGATTTCCTTCGTCCGCCCGGCTACTTGTTCTACCTCCGTCAGTGATCCGCGTGCCCGCTGCACTTCTCGATCGAGCGATGACTGAATCCCGGCAATGGTGTCGCGCGCCTCTTCGGCCGCTTTCGCAAACGGCTCGCGCAATTCTCCCAGCCGCGCCGTCATTTTCTTCTCGGCGTTCTGCAGAATTTCCTGCGAGTGACCTGCAATCTGCTCGACCATATGATGCAGACTGCTATCCAGCGACGATTGCAGCAATTCGTTCCACTGTTTCTGCGCCTCTTGCATCTCCGAGTCGAGACGTCGTCGCCATCCTTTGGCTAAACTTTCCCGCGCTTCGAGCTCCTCCTTTGTCTGTCCGGGCGTCGGGCCCGCCGCAGGTGCGGCCTCCGCCGCCTCCAATCGCGATAGCGATTGCGTCAACTGAATGTTTCTTTCATGCGCGGTTTCGCCCGCCGACCGCAGCGCTTCCGTCTGGTGATTTAAGTGGCCCACCAGTTCGCGCGCCTGCTGCACCTCTCGCCGCACTTCTTCCGCCACGCCCGCCGCGGCCTCCTTCGCTTGCGCATCCAGTTGCGTGCGGAGTTCGCGGATCAACGGGCTGTCGGACGCCAAACGAAGAGGAGAATACTGAGTAGGCTCAAACCCTGGAGCCTCGCCGCCTCCAACTGTGAGGTCGCTAACAATCTCGCGCGAACTCGCCTCCGCGCGGCTCTCGCTCATCGCGTGATTCATGAAATTCGCCAAGCCGGGCGTCAGCGCGGGCAACCCCCCCGCGACAGCTTCGCTTCCCGGCGTTGCCTCGTGCTTCCAAACATTCGCCGGCGTTTCCAATTCCACCGCAATCTGAAAAAAATCACGAATCGAATGTGGTCGTTGCACCCAAGCCACCCGCGCGCGCAGCGGGTACGCTGGGATCGAGCCTGCGCGAATCTCCAGCGTTACCCAGGAATTCCGCGGCAAATGATGTTTCGACGTGTAGCGGCAACCGTGTTGATTGAACGCGAGAGTCGCGGTGCGTTCTTCAAATGGCTGGCCCAGTAGGTCCACTCCACGCACGACAAGAGGGCGTGATTCGAGGGCTCGTTCACTGCGGCGGCGTTCCGTACTGGTCTGATGGGAGTTCACTTCGGCACCACGTTCCTAGGGGATGAGGGAAACAGAATAGCATCCTTGCGAACGCGAATCGAGAGCGCAAACATGGACGCTCGAAGCGCGTTCTAGAGGTAACGGTACGGCCGGATCAACGAAATGCTTGCCGCCGATCGCGAAACGCCAGAGCCTACTTCTTTTTCTTTTTGCCGACGCTGGTATCCTGCCCGCCGCTTAACGCCGTGAGCCCGTCGATTCCGTCTTGTGCTTGCTTCGCGACCGGCGTCCCAGGGGCCAGATCAATCGCCTTTTGGTACGCTTCTTGCGTTCCGGGAGGAATGATATAAGTCATCTTATCTCCTTCTGCCTTCGGAACGATCGTTGCCGTCATTGCGTTGCCCAGCATCAACCAGCTTTGCGCATCTTTTGGGTCGGCGGTGGTGGCCTTCTGTAGCGGCACAATCGCCTCCTGCATCCGACCCTTGTTGCTCAGCACGATTCCCAGATTCTTCCAACACGTTGCCCCCGCCGCGGGATCAAGCGCGATCGCCTTATCGCAAGCAGCGCTCGCGTCCGCGAACTTGGCCGCCGAAACGGTCTTATCCGTCGATGCCGCCCCGGCATTCGCGTCGTTCGTCGCGAGGCCCGTGTAGTATCCCGCCGTTGGTTGCAAGTCGATTGCCTTCTGGAATGCAGCCGACGCGTCGTCAAATTTCGCCTCGCACTCGTCTGCGGCGCCAAGATTACCCAGCACCATGGCGTGATTCTTCACGTCTTTCGCGCCAATCCCTTGTTCGGCGTCGGAAAATTCAGTCGCCGCCGTCTGGCAATCTGCCATGCGTTTTTCCTGCAGCGCGCTCTTCTGGTCGGCAGCCGCGGTTCGCAGCTGGGTTCGCAGATCGTTGGCCTCGGTCATCGACTTCACGCCGTTGTCGAAATGCACTTTCATGTTCTTGAACTTTTCGGCTTGATCGGCCTGCTTCTTTTGTTCCTCAGCGCTCGGTCCCGACTGCGCGATCACTTCCTTCATGTTGAGTTTGTAATCGTTGTCATGGTCAAGAACGACCTGAAATTTTTCTGAGAAGTTGAAATTATCCTTCGCATTGGTCGAGGTAATCACGTAAATCCCCGCCTTCATTCCCAGCTGCACGAACTTTCCGTTCTTGTCCGTTTTGTCCGTATACGCCTGTCCTGATTCGGTGTTCTTCATCACCACCGTCACGTCCGGGTAAGGATTTCCGTCCTTGTCGCGAATCTCGCCGTTGACCCTGCCGATGTCCTGCGCCAGCGCAACCGTCGCAACCGCCAGAACCAGCATGCACGCGCTCAGAATCGACCTTGCTCGTCTCATGTATTTCTCCTCACGCTGTAAATTTCGGCGGCCATTATCACGCAATTCGCGCCCCGTAGGCGAGTTTTTCAGCTTGCGCTTGCTGCCCGGCGTAATCGGCACTCGCAACAGTCCGCGCCAAAAATGCCGAAAATTATGCTTGGGGGGATAAGTCTCGTCCGCGGATAATTTCTTTCGCCCATGGGAACTTAAGAAAAATTCAGCCCGCCGCATCGGCGCAGCCGCAAAAATCCTTACGATGCGCGTTCTTTCCTCGCCGAATACGCCGCGATCCCAACCAGAATCGCAATTTCCACACAGGCACCCACCACCGCCGTTCGCCAGCCCCAACCCATAGTAAGCCAAAACGTCGAAACCAGCAGCGCCGGCACCGCGATTATCAGCAGACCTTTATTCATTTTTTCTTGGTTTTTCTGTTCTTGAATCGCCGCGCGTCCGCTCGGCAGCTTTCATAGTGCGTTACCGCTTGCTTCACCCGGCACAGTCGCATTGGAGGTCTCCTCCGCTACGGTCTATACGTGGCCGCTGTTACATCTGATTCCCACACCGTGATGCTCGAAATTCCCGCGCCGTTCGGCGTCTGGTGCATCTGCTTCGCGGCTTCGTCGTAGATGTGCTTGGCGATATTCTCTGCCGACGGATTCAGCACGTCAAACGGTTTTAATTCGTTTAGGTATTTGTGGTCCAGCGTCCGTATCACGCCCTGAATCACC
>Ga0302324_100011101_pt1 | contig 18546 bp, 20 predicted proteins | sample Palsa_T0_1_FD_201949 | JGI IMG/M metagenome (GOLD analysis project Ga0302324, IMG submission 201949) | Peat permafrost microbial communities from Stordalen Mire near Abisko, Sweden - Palsa_T0_1 | ecosystem: Environmental > Terrestrial > Soil > Palsa > Peat permafrost | place: Sweden: Abisko...
CTCGATGCGGTCGAGGGGCGGGGGGACGGGGAGGGCGTCGGGGGTGGGGGAGACTTCGGGGGACACTGATTTCATTGTAGCTGAGACGGGCGGGGTGGGCGGATGGTGCAATGGCTGGAGGCTCTCGTGGGCGGTTTACTCAGTTGGCTAGCTATGTCTGCCTCACTGAGTTGGTGGGTAATGCCCGTTACGGCGCCGTGCGTGCTGTACTTCCCGGTCCACCCAGATAAGCGGCGACCGACGCTCGGATTAAGCACGAGTACATAACCCTGTGAATCACGGCCTTCCCGACGAAAAATACTGAACCGCATACGCCAGCCGGAGGAAATCCAATTGGCTTTTGCGCCTCGACCGCCAAGATTGAATTTCGCCATCCCAAGAACGTGCTTCGTGTTCTCCGTAGGGTGACTTTGAGCGCTCTAAGCGCTTCCGCAACGGCAGGAACCGCCACTCTTTCCGCGTCGGCGCTAGGCTGATCTCGAATTCTGTAATGAGTGGCTATCCGAATGCGCTCGGCAGGCTGTGGTCGCACGGAAGCCAAGGGCAAGCATGGCCTCTGCCGCAATGCCCTAGAAAACGGTTTCCTCCTTGGCTTTCGTGGAGTCGACATACTCTTCCCAACCGACGAATTCGTAGGCCAACCTTAGGTAACCCTCCTCCGACGAAAGAGCCTTCGCTTCGAGCTCAATTGAGGTGATGTGGCTTGGGAGCGTTGATTTCACATCCCAGAATTCCGCCAAAACTCTCTCGTTCTTCAGCAGGCCACCCATCCAGTCTCGGGGCTCGCCCCATATGCTGCCAGATTTGAGGAAGTCGTGCGTATTGGGAGCGCCGTAGGTCCTTTGCAAGGCGTCCCGTATCTCGATGAAGGCATCGCGCGCTTCTTCACCGAAGCCATTCGTCTGAATCGTCTTTCCAATGGCGACTATCTTTAGCATTCCCTGCTTTGGAGAGAAGAAGAGCATGTACTCCTCGAACGCGGGGTGCGGCTTAGGCGCGGTCGCGAGCAGCAAACGATCGTCCTTGGCTTCCTTCACGGCCTGTTTTCCGAGAAGCCTGACCACTTGCTCCGTTGTCATTCCGTACCCGAAGCCAAACGGCCCTGGCCTGTTTGCCGCCGCTGCTGTGGCTGGCGCCTTGGGAATCGCCTCCCTTACGGGCCTAGCGGAGATCACTATGGTGCTGGCCGACATCGAGGTCTTGTCGTCGGACGGCTCGCCGCGCGCGAGCATCCGGTCGCCTAGCTCTATGTCGTTGGCCGTGATCGGTGTCGCCTTAGCCAGGCTACTCTCGCCCGCAGGGAGCCGCAGAAAGCGCGCGCCAGGCTGCGGGGTGAGCTTTACGGTTTTGCCATCGTCTGTCTGTAGGATGATCTGGCCATTCGTCGGATCGATGGCTTGCACGGAGCCAACCAGATTCGTACGGACGGGCTGCTGCGCCCCGGCGAGCGCAGCGGTGCAGGCCACTGCCGCGGCCGCAAGTGCGAAAAGCAACACGGTCTTAGTCATACAGATTAACATACCTCCTTACCTGGATCTCCGCTACCATCTCGGGACCATCGACAGCATAAAACGGTGGGTCGTGACGATCGGCCCGGACGACAATTGAGCGCGAGAGCGAGATGGGACCTTTTTCGGAGGCTCCCGGTCAGTGCCCGGCCTCGCGGGAAGCGTGCGGAGCGCCCGATCTCAGCGCGGATACCTGCCAACAGGCGCGAGGCGCCACCGCTCCACAACACGCTTGTCGAGGTTGAGCTTCAATAGCCGTGCGGTAGCCTTCCCCTCCGATGTGAGCGGGCCGATTACAGCTCCTCGAAGCAGGAAGTGGTCAACCCAGCGCTGGCGCCGGGGGTGGAAGAGAGTGACCAGCGCTCCGCTCCGTGGGTCGACCGTGCCGATGTCGCTCCCCTTCCACGCGTTGCACCGAATGCAGGCATACGCGAGGTTTCCGGAATCCGACGATCCGCCGTGCTTACGGCTAACAATGTGGTCGATTTGATGCGACGAATACGAATCGTCTTCATGAAGAAGGCAATACTCGCAACGGTACGCGGCGCGTTCCGCGACGAATCGGCGCAGTGACTCGTTTACGTCAGTGGGCAAGCTGTGTGTGTTGCCGTGCCCGCGCCTTGGCCATGATCATGATGTGCTCAAGCTGCAGGTAGTCTTCAAGTTCAGATTGCTCTTCGGCCGTGGCGCTGCCGTTATGGGAGCGTTCGACCAGCTCCGCGACGCGTTGCTGCACGCTATCGGAAGGGCGGAACGCTACCACAGCCTCCGGGGTCGTGCCCGCGGCGATGAAATCGATAATTTCCTCGTAGGACTTGGTCGCGCTCATCGGAATCCTCTTGCAACCCAACTCTTCAAGCATACCTCAAGCCCGGGCTCGTGGCGACGCGGGACGACTGTCGGTGCGCCGGAGACTCCAGGGAACACTACTCTCATTGTAGCTGAGACAGGGCGGCGGGGCGGGGCCGGTTTCCGAAACGGGGAAGAGGCTGGACTTGCCGCTGCCGGGTGGCCCGGCAATGACAATCATCCGGGAGCGTGCATTTTGGCTGGGCTGCATGTCGGGAGGCATCTCCTTTTTGACACGCTTTCCCTGCGGGTCGATCAGTCCTTGGCGTTGAAGGTCCGCGACAACCTTTCGGCGTCTGGCGCGCGCCTTGTCAAGCTCTTGCTCTGTGAAGGTCGCGCGCTCGTCGGGATCCTCTAGCTTGACGGTGTCAACCGATCTCTTTGGTTTCGTTGGCCATGACGTTTCAAGAGCCGGCCGCGTGGCGATCCAGCCTTGATTCAATGTTACCACCCGCGCCTCCATCTGTTTCGAGCGCGAGCGCAACCGTGCTTACATCGTAACCGTCCATCGATATGATGCCGCCAAATGGCACGATCCCTGGACCCGAGGAGGGAGTAGTACTGTGCTCGACTCAACCATATGCGCCCGCTGCGGAGGTTCCCTGGAGCGCAAAACGATCACCCATCGGCAGCCTTGGGGCGACGAGCTTTATGAATTTGAGAACGTGCCAGCCCTGGTCTGCGGCCAGTGCGGCGAAGTCTGGCTGGAGGCCGAAGTTGGGCAGTTGATTGACAAGGTAATCCAACAGCACCCCCAGCCAAAGCGGTACCATCAAGTGCCGGTTTTCTCACTGGCGGAATTCAGTTTGTGAGCGCGAACTCCCTGGCAACACTACTTTGATTCCAGCCCGAGACGGGAAGGCGGGGTGGATGGTACGATGACAAAAGGCCCACCTTTGGGCGGTTAGCTCAGTTGGTTAGAGCGCCTGCCTTACAAGCAGGAGGTCCGCGGTTCGAGCCCGCGACCGCCCACCATGAAGATCACAAACTTCCGCCCCTCGGCCAAGGATTCAGGGCCGCAGAGGGTTTATGCCTTGCGCCCTCGCCTCAAGCCGGCGCCCTTTCGGTAAAGGCCTTCGCGTTGATAGACATCGCTCCTGGGGCCGATGGCTTTAATGATGACGCGCCGCTGCTTTGCCGACACTTGATAGACCACTCGATACTCTCCCTCGCCGAAATCGAAGCACCACAGGTTGTCTGCTTCCGCCAGTTGCCGGGAATACGGTGGGCACGCATCTTCTTCCAGGGCTTCCAGCAGATCAAGGGCTTCCTGGAGATCCTGGGGAGAGGCGATCCGATCCAAGGATCGCTTGCATTTCGGAGGGATCACAACATCGTACTTAGGAATGACCACGTTGGCGTCTGTATTCGTTTGGGGTGATGCCCTGCGTTTCCCGATTGCCCCTAGCCAGTTCGATCCAAAGGCGATCTTCCTCTTCGTTGTGCGGCTCTTGCCGCCCACGGGTGTCCGTATAGATTTTCGAAACTACGCGCTCGGCCTGCGCACGGGTCTTCCCGACGAAGCGAATTTCAGGGGCTTCGGCAATCCCGGCCACGTACGTGCCATCGTCCTGTTGGACGCAGACTATGGTGTTCCGCTGCCCCCCGGATGTAGCCTTGTCCTTGGGGGACGCTGGATGGCGCTGCAGTCCTGACAGCGATTCCGCCAAGCGTCTCCTTTTGCCGATGCTCGCCATTGCACCTCCAAGTATAACGGGTTCAACGCTGCTTCAGCGGTACCGGTTTGGGCTTCTTCCTTGGGCTTGTGTTCATCGGCGTGGCCCTGGATACCCCGGCCACACGCGCGGCCGCCTCCAACCCGATTGCGAAGCACCTCCTTACCCCTTACTGCCTCCGCCGCGCCACCCATGCGCCATCCGACCGCCCTTCCACGCGCATCCGCCCCTTGCCCGAATCGCCGTCGATCCAACCCGTCAGGAACGCATGCACCGGTCCCGGAGCCCCGCGCGGGCTTTCCTTCGGCCACTCACCCGCGAACGACAGTTCCACGTAGCCGTTCCGCCAGGTGCCGGCGATCGCGCAGCCCTCTCCCAGCGGGCCGGACCATGTTCCGGCCACTTTGTCTCCGTCTCGCCGCAATTCCATGAGCGCTTCCATGCCGCCTGCGTCGCTCGCATACCGCATCTCCCACAATCCGGCCGCATCGGACCCGTTCTTCACGTGCTGCGGCACGGCCGGCGTAATCCGCACGTTGGAAAAATATGCCTCCTCGTCGGTGAAGCCCCACAGCCCGATGGCGCCGTGCAAATCCTCCCCCTTCAAACCATCCACTACCAGACTCGGCTTTGCCGATCCGTTTAGAAAGAGTTTCGCGCCCCGGCCGGCCACCTCGATCCGCACTTTTGTCCAAGTCTCCATCGCCAATTCCGCATGCGACTCATAAACCCAAGGCCATTGCCGGCGCAGGCGATACCATCCGAAGTCCGGCTCCGAGACGTACTGCACCGCATGGTTCCGCATCGCCTGATCCGCGGCCTCCGAGTTTCCCGGCCTTACGTAGAACAACTCGTAATGCGATGCATCGGGCCTGGCGCGGAAGGCGATCCCCACAAAGCCCGGATACCTGACGCCAGGCGGCGTGGTGATCTTCAGCGCGATATCCCCCTCGATCGTGCCGTCCTGGAAGTCGGTTCCCGGCAGCAGCGCCAGGCCGCCGCGGTCCTCCCCTTCCACGGTGATCCGCACGGATTCGCGCCCCAGAAATTTCACCGCTTCCGCCGTCACCTGCGGCGCGATCAGCCCGGCCGTGTCGCGCAGAGGAAAGGTTTGCACTCGCGCCGGTGTCTCTGCAAACAGGCAACCGGCTGCCAATACCGCTAGGGCGAGGTTGTTCATGCGCGTGCCGTGCGCACCTATGACGCCAGATGCCGCCGCTGATTCGGGACAACTTATTCGCTCAAGGCCGGGCCATCCGTATGCGCATCTGGGAGGAATCGCCCGAAAACGAACATACCGTGTGCGCGAATCCATGAGAGAAAATAGCTTCCTGGAGCCCACTTGAATGGTGAAGCCCCGTTGGCGCGGCATTCTACGCCGCGCCCACCAACGTTATAATGGAGAGAGCATGACCATCGACGAGCGTCTCGAAAGAATCGCCGAACGCCACGAAGCCCTCAGTAACACCGTCGAACTGCTCACTCACGACATAGACGCCCTCCGCGACGCCCAACGCGCCGAAGGCAAAGAGATCGGCGACAAGATCCGCGCGTTAGCGATCGTCGCCGAACAGAATGAAGGCCGCGCCGCCCAAATGATTGCTGCCGTCAACAGCCTGGAAGCGCGTGCCGGCCAGATGATGGACGCCATTACCCGTCTCGCCCGCGTGGCGGATAACCACGAAGGCCGCATAGGCGACCTCGAGATTTGATGCCGGTCTATGGTCCCTCCTCTGCCGCGCGCCACCTCCAAATTGGCTTCGTAAATTTTGTAAGCAGCAGTTAATAAACAACTTATTGGCTTTGTTCCGACTGATTTGCAAGATGACGCCACCCGCCAACCGCCCGAAACCCGCCGCCAACCGCCCCGAATCCCTCCACGTTCCCCGCCTTCCCATCGTCAACCCTTTGTGAGCCTCCAACGGCTACTATTGTGCCTGCTACCGGTGTGTCTCGCCGCCGAGACCCCCGACTTGGCCCCCATGCTCAAGGCCGTCGAAGCCCGCTACAATCACGCCCAAACTCTCCAAGTCGTTTTCCATGAGGCTTATACGGCACCAGGCCAGCCCCGCCGCACGGAAGGCGGCACACTCCAGCTCCGTAAACCCGGACGCATGCGCTGGAATTACACCTCGCCCGAAGGCAAGCTCTTTGTCTCCGACGGCAGGTACCTGTGGCTCTATACTCCCACCAACCATCAAGTCGAGAAGATGAAAATCCGCGAAAGCGACGATATGCGAGCTCCCCTTGCATTCTTGCTAGGTAAACTGCACTTCGATAAGGAGTTCCGCAACGTCCACGGCGCCTCCGTCGCGGGCGGCACACGCATCACCGCCGATCCCAAAACCGACAGCCTGCCCTATACCAAAGTCGAGTTCGTGGTCGGTCCCGACAGCCAGATTCGCCGCGTCCAGGTGACCGGATACGATCAATCCGTCCTGGAGTTCGATTTCGACCAGGAAAAGATCAATCCGCCCCTCGAAGCCCGGCTCTTCCAGTTCCGTATGCCGCCCGGCGCGGCGCTCGTGGAGACTGCCCAATAATATGGCCGAATTCCTGCTCAAATACGCCGATACGCGCGGCCAGATCCACCAGCAGGTGGCCAACGCCGGCTCGGAACGCGAGTTGCGCGACCGCTACACCCAGCAGGGTTTCCTCATCTACTCCGTCAAAACCAAGAGCGGGCTGGCGGGCCTCTCGGTGGGCTTCTCCAAGCGCAAGAAGCTCAATATCGAGAAGTTCCTCATCTTCAACCAGCAGTTCGTCACCCTGATTCGCGCCGGCCTGCCCATCCTCAAAGCCCTCGACCTGCTGGCCGACCGGCTCACGGACCCCAAACTTGGCCCCTACATCAAGTCCGTGCGCGACGAAGTCCGCAACGGCACGCTGCTCTCCGACGCCTTCCGCATGCAGGGCATTTTCCCGAAGATCTACGTCACCACCGTCATGGCCGGCGAGAAGAGCGGCAGCCTGGGCGAGGTCCTGGACCGTTTCATTACATATCAAAAGCTCTCCCTCGCGGTGCGCAAGAAGGTGCTGGTTTCGTTGATGTATCCTTCCGTGCTGATCTGCCTCACCCTCTGCCTGATGGTGTTCCTGGTCACTTACGTGGTGCCCAATTTCGCGCAGCTTTACACCAGCATGCAGGCAAAGCTTCCGGAGGTGACCTTGATCCTGATCGCCATCGGCACCACGGCGCGCAGCTACATTCTGCTGTTCTTCGCCGCGCTGGTCGGGCTGGTTTTCCTGTACCGCTGGTGGTCGAAAAAGGATTCCGCGCGCACCAAAATCGATACCGTCAAAGTGAAGGTGCCGCTGCTCGGCGATATCTGGGTGAAATATCAAGTCGCGCAGTTTTCGCGCGTGCTCAGTACGTTGCTCACCGGCGGCATTCCCCTGGTGCAGGGTCTCGAAACCGCCTCGGATTCGCTGGGCACTCCGCTGTTGCGCCGCTCGTTGGATAAAGCCAGCAAGTTGGTGCGCGAGGGGCAAGCGTTGTCGGCCTCGCTCAAGACCACCGGCATTTTTCCGCCACTCTCGATAGACATGATTGAAGTCGGAGAATCCACCGGCGCGCTGCCCACCATGCTCACCAGCGTGGCCGAATTCTACGAGGAGGATGTCAATACCCGCATGGCCGCGGCTCTCTCGCTGATCGAGCCGGCCATCATGATTTTCATGGGAGGTTTTGTGGCATTTGTATTGATCGCGTTGTATCTGCCGATATTCTCCCTGGCGGACACCATCAGATGAAGGAAAGACTAGTGACGCAGGACTGGCGTCGGGCCACTCCCCGGCCCCTGCCCCCCGGCCCCTGGCCCCGGTTCTTATATGGCGACCGATAAACCCAGATTAGTCGATCCCACCAGCGAGACCGTACAGTCGCAGGCGGTCGCCGCCCGCTATCGCTGCGAGTATGTGGACCTGCGCGAAGGCTCCATCGACCACGACCTATTCCGGACCATCCCCGTGGATCTGATGTTCCGTTATAACTTCGTGCCTTTGCGCGCGCAGAACGGAACCCTCGACATCGCCCTGGCCGACCCGCGCAATCTGAACATGATCGACGAGTTGGCGCTGCTGCTCAACAAGAAGCTGCGCGTCAAGGTCGCCACCCTTTCCCAAATCTCGGATCTGCTCAAGAAGACCGAACAGTCCCAGCGCGTGCTCGAAGAAGTCACCGAGGGTTTCACGCTGGACGTGGTGGCCGACGAAGAGAACCCCGACGAGACGCTCTCCATCGACAAGCTCACCGCCGTCGATAGCGACATCGCGCCGGTCATCAAACTGGTCGATACCACCATCTTCAACGCGCTTGAGCGGCGCGCCAGCGATATTCACATCGAATCGCGCGACCAGGAAGTGGCCATCAAGTACCGCATCGACGGCGTGCTGCATTACGCCATGCCGCCCATCGCCAAGGACTGGCACTCGACGATCCTTTCGCGCATCAAGGTCATGAGCGAGCTGGATATCGCCGAGCGGCGCGTGCCGCAGGACGGCCGCTTCCGGGTGCGCTACAAGGGCCGCCTGATCGATTTCCGCGTCTCCATCATGCCCACCATTCACGGCGAAGACGCCGTGCTCCGCGTGCTGGATAAAGAGTCCATGAGCGAGAAGTTCGCCAAGCTGTCGCTTGAGGTGGTGGGTTTCGCCGAAGCGGATCTGGCCAAGTTCCGCCGCTATATTTCCGAGCCGTATGGCATGGTTCTGGTCACCGGGCCGACCGGCTCCGGCAAGACCACCACGCTCTACGCCGCGCTCAGCGAGATCAAGAACGACGAAGACAAGATCATCACCATCGAAGATCCCGTCGAGTATCAGCTCAAGGGCATCACGCAGATCCCCATCAACGAGAAAAAGGGGCTGACCTTCGCCCGCGGATTGCGTTCCATCCTGCGCCACGACCCCGACAAGATCATGGTGGGCGAGATTCGCGACCAGGAGACCGCCCAGATCGCCATCAACTCCGCGCTCACCGGCCATTTGGTGTTCACCACCGTGCACGCCAACAACGTGCTCGACGTGTTGGGCCGCTTCCTGAACATGGGCGTGGAAGCGTATAACTTCGTTTCGGCGTTGAACTGCATACTGGCGCAGCGCCTGGTGCGCGTGATCTGCGACTATTGCCGCCGGCCCATCGTGTTTGAAAACGTCGAGGCGCGCAACGCCCTCCTGATCGAGTCCGGCCTCGTTCCCGCCGAGTGGGAGCATATCGAGCTGATGGAAGGCGGCGGATGCTTTGAATGCGGAGGCACCGGCTATCGCGGCCGCACCGCCATACATGAGTTGCTGGATCTCAGCGACAAGATCCGCGAGTTGATTCTGGACAAGCGCCCTACCTCGGAAATCAAGCGTCTGGCCCGCGACGAAGGCATGACCTTCCTGCGCGAGTCCGCCGTGGACAAGGTGCGCAAGGGCATCAGCACGCTCAAGGAAATCAATAAGGTGACGTTCATTGAAGGCTAAGAATTCATTGTGGGGCACCGTGGCGCAGGCACCCTGCCTGCCGCGCTGCCACTCATGGCAGCGCAGGCGAGCGAAGCTCGCCCGGCCGGCTGAAAGCCGGCTACGGGCAGGATTGCCCGCCCTCCGGTACTAACATGAGACTCCCCTCCCCCATTGCCGCGATCCTCCAGGAGCCGCCGCCCTCCATGGCCTTCGAGATCTCCGAAGCCGGCATCTCCGTGGCCCGCCTGGCCGGCAAGACGGGACTCGACTTCCGCCCGCTGAAACCCGGCGTGCTGGCCATCACGCCGCTGAAGGATAACGTCATCCTGCCGGACGAGTTGTCCCTGGCGGTGCGTGAAGCCGCGCCCCAAAACGGCAACCGCAAGCGCGATGTAGCCCTCATCCTGCCGGACTACAGCACCCGCATCGCCGTCCTGGATTTCGACAGTTTTCCTTCGGACACCAAGGAGCAGCTTTCGCTGATCCGCTTCCGCATCAAAAAGAGCGTCCCGTTCGATGTCGAATCGGCCGCTATCAGCTATTTTGTGCAACCGGCGCAAGGCAAGAAATTCGACGTGGTGGTGGTCGTCGCGCCTCTGGAAGTGATTTCCCGCTACGAAGCGCCCTTCCGCGCGGCCGGCATGAACCCCGGCTTGGTGACGGCGTCCTCACTGGCCTCGCTCAACCTGATAGAGGATGGCGGCATCACCGTGGTGGCCAAGATCTCCGGACGCGTGCTCACCGTGATGGTGCTCAAGGACGGCCGTCTGAAACTGGTGCGCTGCCTGGAAGTGCATGCCAACGACGTCGCCGAGATCGCCGCCGACTTGTACCCGACATTTGTTTATATCGAAGACAATATAGGCGCCAAAGCCGACCGCCTGCTGTTGTGCGGCTTCGCCGAGCGCCTGGAAGCCGCCCGTCAACAATTCCACAACGAACTGGGTGTGGAGGTGCAGCCCGTGCATTCGCCGCTGGCGCCCCCAGGCGAAAATAACGCCGGCCTGCTGGGATATTTGAGGTCCGTAGCCCGTGACAACTAACAGACAATTGCGGCTCCCCGTGGCGCACGCACTCGTGCGTGCCGCGTCCCCACTCATGGGGACGCAAGATCTTGCCTGCCTTATCGGCGTGCATCGGCGTGCATCGGCGGTTAAAGGCTTTTCCGCATGAGAATCCCCATCAATCTCGCCAGTGAGCCCTTCCGCCGCGACCGCGCCGTGCTGGTCGCCTCGGGAGCCCTGAGCGCCGTGCTGATCGCACTCCTGGTCTTCCTCCTCTCGCTCAATAGCGTCGAAAGCGGGCAAGTCGCCCAAACCCGCAAGGCACTCGCCCGGCTGAACTCGCAACTGCAGGCCGTCTCGGCCCAACAAGCCCGCCAGGATGCCATTCTGCGCAAGCCCGAAAACGCCCAGGTGCTGGAGCGCAGCCTGTTCCTGAATGCCCTGCTTTTCCGCAAAGGCATAAGCTGGACGCGCATTTTCTCCGACCTCGAGCAAGTCGTGCCCTACAACGTGCGCATCATGGCTATTCGCCCTTCGGTGACCGGGTCGAATCAAATCCTGCTGGACATGACCGTCGGCTCGGAGACTCCCACCGCGGTGATCGACTTATTGAAGAATTTGGAGAACTCGCCGCGTTTCGGCGCAGTCTACTCGCACAACGAGTTGCCGCCGACGCAAACCGATAAACTATACCGCTGCCGCGTGAGCGTAAATTATGTCCAAAAGCTTTAGCGTTTCGCCGGGCCTGCCGACCGGCGGCGCGTCACATTTGAACCTGCCACTGAACATAAAGGACCCGCGCGTCCTGGTCCGCGCCGCGCTGGGCGTGCTCGTGGTAGCCAACATCGTCGCCGCCCTCCTGGCCTTCAAGCCCTGGGGCGGGTCGGCCGAAGACCTGGCGCGCGACCAGGTGAATTTGCAGACGCAGCTTACCTCCGTGCAGGCGCGCCTCGAAAAGACCAAGGCCCTGGTCGCCAAGGCCGAGCGCGCCCGCAAGGAAGGCGACGGCTTCCTGGCCGAGTACACTACGGACCGCCGGACCACGTTTTCCACTATCTTCGCGGAACTGGAGAGCGCGGCCCGCGAGGCCGGCATCGATCCCCGCCCCGTGTCTTACGAGCTGGATCAGGTCGAGGGCAGCGACACCCTTTCCCAACTGAATATCAGCGCGGCCTATGAAGGCAGCTACAACGCCCTGACTAAGTTCGTCAACTTGCTCGATAAGTCGCCGCGCTTCCTGATTATCGAAAGCCTGATGGCCGCTCCCCAGCAATCCAACGCCGGAGACTTGCTCAGCGTCAGTATTAAAGTGGATACCTTTGTGCGCGAACAACCGGGGAGCCCCATATGAACCTGGGCACGAACCGCAGGAATGTGTACATACTGGGCGGCTTGGTAATAGTCGGCGGCTACTTGTTTTATACCAACGTGTTGTCGTCGCCTTCCGGCCCCAAGCCCAGCCGGCCCGTCCACAAGGCGGCGGGATCGAGTCCGGCGCCTGTGTTCGACTCCGCGCCCGAAGCCCCGTCCGCACCCCGCCACACGGTCCAAACCAGCGAGGACTTCCGCCCGTCGATGAAGCATCGTCCCGAGGAACACTTGGACCCCTTGTCCATTAACCCCGACTTGCGTACCGACCTGTTGGCCAAGGTGCAAGCCGTAAACGTGGAGGGTGGCCGCCGCAATCTGTTCACGGTCGGCGCGCCTCCGCTGCCGCCGGAACCCACCGTGGCGGTGAAGGGTGGAACACAGAGCGCCAAGATGGTTGGCCCGGAGCCCGCGCCGGCGCCTCCGCCGAAGCCTGCCGAGCCGCCTCCGCCGCCCATCAACTTGAAGTATTACGGCTATTCGAGCGCCCGCGGCGACAATCGCAAACACGCCTTCTTCCTCGATGGCGACGATATCCTGGTGGCCGCCGAAGGTGAAACCGTCAAGAAGCGCTACCGCGTGGTGCGCATCGGAGTAAACTCGGTAGTAATGGAGGATACCCAGTACAAGCACGAGCAGACCCTGCCCTTGCAGGAAGAAAAAGAGGCCGCCGGATGACCCCGATTCCCCAGTTTGGACGGCGGGCTTTAGACGGCGTGGGGCTTAACCCCCGCTCTGCCGCGAGCGAAGCTCGCTCACCAGAGTCCGGCTACGCCATGCTGCTGGTCTTCCTGATGGCCGCCCTGATCGCCCTCGCCCTCTACAAAGAGCTGCCGCGCGTGGCCTTCGAAGCCCAGCGTACCAAGGAGCAGTTGCTGATGGAACGTGGTCAACAGTACACCCGCGCCATCCAGCTTTTCGTGCGCAAAATGAGCCGCTATCCCGCCACCATCGAGGAACTCGAAAACACCAACAATATCCGGTTTCTCCGCAAGCGCTATGTCGACCCCATGACCGGGAAAGACAAATGGCGCTTGATTCACGTGAACGGCGGCGTGCTTACCGACTCGATCGTCCCCAAGAACCAGCCCGGCCAGGGCCAAGGCCAGCAGCCGCCCGCCAATACCAACACTTTCATCGGCGAAGGCCCGGTCATGGGCGCCGCCAACGATCCCAGCCAGCAACAGATCAATCCGGGCATGCGGCGGCGCGCCAGCGACGACCGGCCCGTGGTGACCCAGGAGGTCGCCGACACGCCGCCGCCGGACGCCAGCGACGACAGTTCCGACAACAGCGACAATTCCGACAATACCGATAACAGCAACAATGACGACACCCCCGCGCCCGGCACGCCCGGCACGCCGGGGGCGTCCAACACCCTTCCAGGCACGCCCAATCAGCAGCCGGGCATGCCGGGGCGTTTCCCGCAGCCCGGCATGCCCGGCGCCTACCCGGGTCAGCCCGGCTACAACCCCGCAGCGGGCAATCAGCAGTTTGGCATGTCGCCGAATGGGATGCCCGGTAATGGGATGCCCGGTATGGGAAACAATGGGAGCCTCAACAATACCGGCCAAGGCGGCGACGGGTCGTCCGGCAGCAGTGTGTATGCGGGGCCTTCTCTGGGTAGCCAACCCGCCCCCACCAATCCCACATCGCCTACCGGCATGCCAGGCCAGCCGGGATATCCTGGCGGCGGCCTCGGCCAACCCGGTGGGTTCCCAGGGGGTCGCCCAGGCATGTTTCCAGGCAACCAGCCTGGCGCGTTTCAAGGACAACAGCAGGGTGGATTCGGACAGTCGGGCGGATTGGGACAGTCGGGCGGACTGGGACAGTCGGGCGGCAACGGAGGCGGGACAGGCCTCAACGGACCCAATAATATGTTCGGTCTCACCGGTCCTTCGGGCATGCAACCGCCAGGCCAAGGCGGATTGCCTGGCATGGGAGGCACGCAAATGGGAGGCGGTATCGCCGGCGTCGCCAGCGAATCCAAGGGCCCTTCCATCATGATCTTCAACGAGCGCAAGAAATACAACGAGTGGGAATTCGTCTACGACCAGAGCAAGGACCGCGGCCTCGCGGGTGTGCAGAAAAACGGCGGCGCGCCCGGCACTCCGGCCGGACAGATGGGCAGCATTCCCGGCCAGCAGCCGGGCCAACAACCCGGCGTGGGACCCGGCGGCGGCAGCAGCAATGGCTCCCAAAGCATCTTCACGCCATCGTCCAGCTTCGGAGGCAATCCGCAGCAACAGCAGCAACAGCCCATGCAGCCCCAAAACTAAGGATCGCCGCGTCGCCCCCTCGCCGTGTCGCCGCGTCGCCTTTCCGCCGCCCGCACTTGCCGCTCGTCCATCCCGAAGTAATGCGCCACCTCGTGCCAGACCGTGTCTTCCACCATGCGCTCCAATTGCGCGTCTCCCCGGGCCAGCCTTTCGTGCGGACCCTGGAATATAAAGATCCGGTCCGGCATTGCGAAGTTCTCGAAGACGCTGCGCTGCGTCAAAGGCCGCCCTTGGTACAGGCCCAGCAATGTGTTCCCCGGTCCCACTCCCGCTTCCGCCAATTGCGCCGCCGATGGTTCCGCCTCCACCAGCATCGCGACGTTCTGCATCCGCTTCCGAAACCGGCTCGGAATCCGCGCGTAGGCGCCTTGCACCAGTTTGTCGAATTCATCCGCGCGCATGCTCCTGCTATTCTACCTTCCATGTACACTTTAATCGCGAAAAGCCGGCGGCGCCCGATTGGCGCGCTGCTCATGACCAGCCTGCTGCTCCTCGGAGCGGCTTGCAGCCGTACCCATACCGTCACCACCGGCGACGGGAAGGTCAGCTACCAGGAGAAAGGAAAAGACGCCGGAACGGTAACGGTGACCGGCAAAGACGGCCAGACCGCCACGGTGGACTTCAACCAGAACAAGGTGCCGGCCGATTACCCGAAGGACGTGCCCATCTATACTTCCGCAAAGATCGTGATGTCCCAGTCCGCCTCCGAAAACAACACGCGCAACTTGGTGCTGGAATCGGCCGACGGCATCGACAAGATCGTCGATTTCTACAAGAAAGGCCTCGACAGCAACGGCTGGAAAAGCGAATCGACCATGACTACCGCGCAGTTGACCATGCTTACCGCCACCAAGGACCAGAGGCAGCTCGTGCTGCAAATCAGCGACAGCGGCGACAAGCGCGGCGTCATGCAGATTCTTTCGGACAAGAAATAGTGGCCAGACATTCCCGGCGAGTGGTAATCGCAATCGACGGCCCGGCAGGCGCGGGTAAGAGCACCATTGCGCGGCGGCTGGCGGACCGGCTGGGCTTCACCTACATCGACTCCGGCGCCATGTATCGGGCTGTGGCGCTGTGGGCCATGCGGCAAAACGCGGACGCCGCGGACATGCACCGCATGGAACAGTTGGCGCGCGCCGCCGATATCGAGTTGCAGCCGGCCGGCCAGCGGGTCCTGCTCAATGGTGAGGATGTCACCGCCGCCATCCGCTCGGCTGAAATCGGTAAGCAGGCTTCCGTAGTGGCGGCGATTCCGGCCGTGCGCCGCGCGCTGGTCGAGAAGCAGCGCGCCCTAGGCGCGCGCACCAGCGTCGTCATGGAAGGCCGGGACATCGGCACGGTCGTGTTCCCGGACGCGGACGTCAAAATATTTCTGGACGCCGATCCACAGGAGCGCGTCAGCCGCCGCGTGCGCGATTTCCACGATCGGGGCGAAGCGGTGCCGCCCGATGCCATCGCCGCCCAGATCCGCGAGCGCGACCAGCGCGACCGCACCCGCGCCGAAGCCCCACTCACCCAAGCACCGGACGCCGTCTACATCGATTCCACCGGACTGTCGCCCGACGCGGTGGAAGACGAGATTCTAAAAGTGGTGCGGGCGCGTATAACGAACGGAAAGGATTTCAGTTGAACGATCTGCTTGTGATGAAGTTCGGCGGCACCAGCGTAGGCTCGGCCGAGCGCATGCGCATCGCCGCGGGCATCGCCGGGGAGCAGATGCCGCGCCGTCCAGTGGTCGTCGTAGTCTCGGCCATGTCCAAGATCACGGACCTGTTGCTCGATACCTTGCGCCGCGCCGAAGCCGGAGACCAGGCCGCCCTGAATGCCAATATCGCCAAGCTGCGGGAGCGTCACCTGGCTACCTGCCGCGAACTGCTGCCGCCCGAACGGCAGGCGGCTGCGGCCGAGGGTATCGCGTATCTGACCGGCGAGTTCGAGCGTATCGCGGGCGGCATGCTCATGCTCAACGAGATGCCTCCGCGCTCGGTGGATGAGGCTGTGGCGATCGGCGAGCGGCTCTCGGCGCTGCTCGTAGCCGATTACCTGAATGCGCAGGGCACGCCCGCCCAAGCCGTCAACGCGGCGGAAATCGTGGTCACCGACGCGGTCTTCGGGAATGCCTCGCCGCTGATGGAACCCACCCGCGCCAAGGCCCGCGCGCGCCTGGCGCCGCTGCTCGAAGGCGGCGTACTGCCGGTCGTAACCGGCTTCAACGGCGCCACCGCCGATGGACGTCCGACCACCTTGGGCCGTGGCGGCTCGGATTTCTCGGCGTCCATTCTCTCGGCCGCCCTGGACGCCTCCGAGCTATGGATCTGGACCGACGTGGATGGCATCATGAGCGCCGATCCGCGCCTGGTTCCCTCGGCCGCCGTACTGAATGAAGTGACCTACGCGGAAGCCGCGGAGCTCGCCTACAACGGCGCTAAGGTGCTGCATCCGCGCACGCTCGCGCCGTTGATCGAAAAGAAGATTCCGGTCTGGAGCAAGAACAGCTTCGCGCCCGAAAAGCCCGGCACGCGCATCCTGGCGTCCATTGGCGCAACCACCGGCGCGCGCGCCGTAACTTCGCTAGCGCACGTGGCGCTTATCTCGCTCGAGCCTGCCAGCCCCGAATTGAGCGGCGCGCACGTGATGGCCCGCGCGCTCGACGCGCTCGACCGCGCCAACGTGGAGGTGCTGGTATTCTCCAGCTCCAGCTATCGCCAGAATTTTTGTTTTCTGGTGCGGACGGAGGAGTTGGCGAAGAGCCGGCAGGCCCTGGAATCCGCTCTGGCACTCGAGTTCGCGCACGATTACGTGCATCCCCTCCAGGTGGATGAGAAGGTCGGCCTGCTGGCCGTGGTCGGCGAAGGCATGCAAGGCAAGCCGGGCATCGCCGGGCGCATCTTCACCGCCATCTCGCGGGAAAAAGTGAATATCATTGCGATTGCGCAGGGATCGAGCGAGCTGACCATCGCGATCGTGGTCAGCCGCGACGGGCTGGAGAAGGCGGTGCGGGCGGTGCATGCGGAGTGCGGCATGGGGGTGTGAACGTGTCCAATGAACTTACAATTGGCGAATTTCTGATCGGGATTCTGCCCCGATTGCGCAGTGACACGAGCTTTCCATCGTGGCCGCCCGACTGCTTCGGCCTGTGCCTCGCACTGCTCAAGCGTACCGGAGCTTACGCCAAACTTCTTCAAGACTGGCCGCCCGCCAAAGACCGCACTCTAAGTGCATGGACCGCCAGATCTCGTAGACTGGGCGAGAAGTGGCGGAGGAGTTGGCAACCAGGAGGATCGTTTGACGGGTTGTCCGACGAGTGGCAGATCGTCTGCCAGTCATTCGCCGTACCTCTTAGAGAGACAGGCGCTCAACGCGCGCTTTGCGAGGCGCTGATGATGCTTGCTGCGGTCGCCGACGAAGCTTGCGAAGGAGTGGGCGCACCGGAGGATCAACTGTCTGACGAAGACGATCCCTTGCTGTCTCATGGCTCCTATTTCTTGACGGAGTCGGGCGCCCTGTGTGTCGAAATTGACCAATCCCGTCTACAGGTCCTTCCACGAATGCACACCCCCCAGAATGGCTTGACCGAGCGTTCGCTGTCGCTTTACCTGTCCCTGTGCGAGGCCGGCGAGGTTACGCCCCAATGGCTGTCCGATCCGTTTCTTCAAAGTGGCTCGGTGAACCTGCTGTTGATCCCCTGGCCGTTCGAGGTAATCGTCAGTCAATTCCACGAGACAGCAGATGCAGCATCTCGTTTGCCCAAGGACTTCGGTTTCTTCACCTTTGCGGATGCCTTGCCCGGAGACCTGATCGAGCGCGTCCAATCCCTGCACAGTGAGGCCAAACGGAAGCTGGGCAGAATCGATGGGGTGGTTCTGCCGGAGCTGTCTATCACGGACGATCAGTTTCGCGCCCTTCGAGCATCCTGCCCCAGGAATGTTTCCTTATCGCCGGCGTGGGCAGCAGCGGGAACGATGGCCGGCGCGGAACGAACGAGGCGCGGATCTCGTTTCCACCTCTTTCAGACGTCGTCCAGAGGAAACACCACCCCTGGAAGCTGGACGAGAGCCAAGTAATCCAATACGGCTTGGGAGGCGTTCTTTCACCCTACCGCGCATGGTGGGAGCACATTGACTGCACCGACCGGCATTTGAACTTCATTTCGATAAGCGAGGACCTGGTGATGTGTGCGCTCGTCTGTGAAGACTTGGCGCGGCCGGACCCGGTGGCGAATATTGTCCGCGCCGTCGGCCCAAATCTCGTGATCGCCCTGCTGATGGACGGTCCGCAAACCAAGGTGACCTTTCGGCAAGCGTGCATGACGCCGGATAGCCCGTCCTGTTAAGTTCAGTCAGTCGCTGAGGAGCGGCTGATCGTGAACCGCAAAGACAAATTACCCATTCCCGAACCTATCGCACATCTG
>Ga0302324_100011104_pt1 | contig 18541 bp, 8 predicted proteins | sample Palsa_T0_1_FD_201949 | JGI IMG/M metagenome (GOLD analysis project Ga0302324, IMG submission 201949) | Peat permafrost microbial communities from Stordalen Mire near Abisko, Sweden - Palsa_T0_1 | ecosystem: Environmental > Terrestrial > Soil > Palsa > Peat permafrost | place: Sweden: Abisko...
TCTATTGCGATTAAAACAGCGGGGTTTGCGCGGGGTGGTGTGCGTGATCAGCGATGATCATGCGGGGCTACGCCAGGCGATTCCGGAAGTGTTGCCGGAGGCCAAATGGCAGCGCTGTTATGTGCATTTCCTGCGCAATGGCTGGATCATCTACCGCGGAAGAAAGACGACGACGTACTACGGAATTGCGGTGGATCTACGAACGGCGGAATGTGGAGGAAGCCCGGCGGGACCTGGCGGCCTGGTTGACGAAGTGGGAAGCTCGATACCCCAAGCTGTGTGACTGGGCGGAGGCGAACATCGAGGAGACGCTGACCTTTTATCGGTTACCCCAGGAGCACCACAAGCACTTGAAATCGACGAATATGCTGGAGCGCATCAACCAGGAACTGAAGCGGCGGACGTTGGTGGTCCGGATCTTTCCGAACGCGGCGAGCTGCTTGCGGTTGATCCGGGCGTTGGCGGTAGAGATTCATGAGGACTGGGTGGAGGCCATCCGGTATCTCAACATGGAGGTGCTGAAGGAGCAACTGAAGGAACAGCGACGGGAATTGGCACCGGCGGCCTGAGGGCCGAGTCTAAGCAAAAAGCTGGTTATGGAAAAAACTGGAATGGCGGACCAGGCGCCGCCCTGGGCGACGCCTGGTCCGATGGCCGGCGTACTCGGCGGCCTGCAGGCCGCCTGCGCCGCCGGTGGTTGGTTATGGTGATTCTAGCTGAGTAGCGTAAGACAAAACGGGAACCAATGATTCACAAGAATTGTTCTTGCAGAACTTGACAAACACAACTCATTTCCTTCTGCTGGTTGATTCAACGCCTGGAACGAGTCCATGCAATAGACCGTTCCGGGCAGGGGCGGTTTGAGGGACTGCAGCCATGCTTTATTCGTGGAGCGGTCGGCACGATGAGACAAAGGGAATGCACCTTTCCCGTGCGCTGTCGAACTGCGCCGCTGGAGCGCGCCTGGTGTCGGGGAATCTCTACTGCCGGGGCGCCGCGAAAGTAGGATCTGTTTGGCGGAGCTGTTTGAACTTCTGTAGACACTCCTCTGATTTCTGCTTTTGGCCCAAGCGATTGTAGAGGCGCGCTAATTCGTACTGGACTGCGGCATTTGTGGGCATGTATCGCTCCGCTCTTTGGAGCCGCAAAGCGGCCTCGGATGTTTCCCCCCTCCCCAGTAGAATTTTGCCCAACTCTAAGGCCACCTGGCCGCTGGCAGGGTTGGCACGCTCAGCTTCCAACAACTCGCGCTCAGCGCCGGCCAGATCACCTTTCTCCTTAAAAATCAAGCCCAGGAGAAGATGGGCACCTGTAACGCCACGCCGCGACGCCTCCAAAAACTCCGAAGTTGCCTGGTCGCCCTTACCTTCGAGCCGGTGAACCATTCCCAGCAGGACAACCTGTTGAGCGCTTCCAGGATTGGTATCGGAAAGGTTTTGTAGGGCTACTCGGACGAGGCTGGGATTATTCATATAGTAACCAGCAAGCCCAAACAAATATTGGATTTCTTGCTGGTCAGGAAAACACTTTTGCGCATTGATGGCTTCTGCGAGCGCCAAGCTCGGCTGGTTCATGTTCAGATGGGTCGAAATGATGAACTCCCAATATTGTGGGTTCAGAGCATCGATTTCTATAGCCCGCTGCATCGCCTCGATCGCCAACGACGGCTCGTGCAGGTTGCCCCGGGCAAACGCGGAGACCGCATAGTACTGGGCTGCGAGCGGTCCAGCGCTCGGCGCTGGGATGTTAGCCAGGGTCTGAAGAGCTTTGCGCGGTTGCCCCGCTTCGTTTTCAGCGAACGCCAGTTCAACATTGATGCGGCCGCGATCCGGGTAGCTCCGTTCCAGTGCCAGAACAAAGTTTTTGGCTGCCTGGTCCCATTTCTGCTGATAAAGGTACGCCTGACCCAGGTAGAAATAACCTTGGGGATTGGACGGTGTAAGGCGAATCATAGCCTCGAAGTTTTGGATAGCTGAAACCCACGTGGCGTTCTGTGAAGCGATGATGCCAAGCAGCATGTGAGCTTCAACGGAATTTGGGTTATTGGCCAGAACGTCTCGTGCCAGGGTGGCCGCTCGTTTGACATCCCCCGACCGGAATGCGGCCTCAGCTTCCTGCATTGGCTCTTGCCCGCGGGCCACCGAGGCGGCGATCAGCCCCAGGCAGAGGACTACTTTGGCCATACCACGGTCACTCGTACTTTTTGGTAATTATTTTGCCCATACGAATCCAACCGGTTCGGATCGCGTTCGGGAGGCTGTATGCGTCCTCTTGAATCGACCGCGCGCACCGCCAACTCGTATAAACCAGAAACTGGAATTTGCCAGTCCCATTGCCAACGTACCCAGGTGTATGGCTCGGGACGGTCTAGCAATCGCGCCTGCTGCCACGTATGCGTTCCATCGACACTCAATTCCACTCTCTCCACCAGATCCTCGCCTGCCCAGGCCGCACCCCTTACCACGAATCCGTGCCCAAAGATGACAGCGCCGTCGAGCGGTCGCGCGAATGCAGACTTTATCTGCATCGCGGTGGTTTCACCCTCCAAGAGGTTAGCCTGATCGATATCCTTGGCCGTGAGTTCGATTTTTCGCAACCATTTAACTGAATCCGTACCATACCAGCCGGGTATCACCGCTCGCAGCGGATGGCCGTGAGCACTGGGAAGCTCGTCGCCGTTCATAAGGTAAACGGCCAGGCTGTCAGGATGGGAAGCTTTGGCGAGCGGAATCGTTCGAACGTAGGAGTCGCCGCCGTGGAGTCGGACGAAACGGCAGCTGGATAACGGTTGCGCGTGCTCCAGGAGTTCTTGAAGCCTTATCCCTGTCCATTCCGCGGTACTGACCAAACCGCCACCGGCTGGGTTTTCCGCGCACTCAATGGTGGCTGCAATCGTCTTCCGCGGCAGGCGCACTAATTCTTCATAGCGGAAGGTAAGCTTCCTAGACACTTCTCCTTCGATTGAAAAGGTAGGGCTTTCTGGGGTTTCAGCGGGAGTTGCACCATGGCGCCGGATGAAAAACATGGGGTTTGAGGTGATCCGGTCGGCGAGCAGTGAGAAGTCGAAGCTGCTCGTTTCACCTTGGGCACCCTGCAGTGCAGGATGTAGCGCGGCAAGTCCGCCCAGAATACGCGCGAAGTGACGGCGGGAAAAGGAAGCCTTCTCAAGTTGGTGACGCATGGTTGATGGCGTGCAACAAGAAGCGTGGCTGGTCGACGGCCAGGCTTTTCAGAGCCCGGTCCCTTGACTCAGGAATGGTTCTTGCTCGAGAGAAGAGATCTGTTCGACCAAAGGCAGAACGGCAACACGGACGCCGGCTTAGACCTTCAGTCCAACAGATATTCAGACTGCGTGTTGCTATTTCCGATATTGCCACGGCGCTCCTTTCTACTCTGCCACACAAGGATTGCCGGCCCGCCCTCTTTCGCAAGCTGATCGTCGGAGCTAATTGGCCAGAATACGCCGACAAGACTGTTGTGAGCATGTCAAGTTGTCCGGTTTATTAGCAAGTGAAACAACGCGATCACCTGGCCACGCGATAGACCATAACTTTGCACCCTCCGAGCAGCTTCCGCCAGCGGCTCTTGTCCAGCGCGCTGGTGTCGTCCAGCTTCACCAAACGCTCCCGTTGCAGCAAGACATCCAGTCCAGATCCTTACGTCGTGTGCGCACGGAAGCGCTCCAAAGCGAACAAAATCACGCTCCTTGCAAAACTATAATGCATCTTGTATACTATCACAAATCGTGGCTATAACATGCGTGCCATATATGGCGCTGCTGCCTACAAGGTCCCCTAAATACAGTAGTGTATTACTGGCTTGCGCTGGCTTCATTATAGCTTCGGTGACTCCGTCTTTAGCATTCGCTCAACAAGCGGGTGTCAAGCTAGCGGGCTACACTGATGGGTCGGGGTCACGTCTCACCGGCAGCACCGGCACGAAGCCCAACTTCGAGCGCGATGTGGCGCCGATTCTGAACGCAAAATGTGTCGCGTGCCACGGATCCGGTACCAAAGCGAAGGGTCTGGATCTAAGCACGCTCTTTGGTTTGCGGAAGGGCGGGGATTCCGGACCAGTTGTTGTGTCGGGCAAACCGGAGGAGAGTCTCTTGGTCAAGATGGTAGCCAATGGATCCATGCCCCAAGGTGGAAAGCAGTTAGCGCAGACTGAGGTCGCCTTGATCGGAGAATGGATCAAGCAGGGGACGGCATCGGCAGTGACGTTTGAGGACAATGTTGAGCCGATCTTAACGGCAAATTGTGTAAAGTGCCATGGCCCTGAACTAATGACCAAATCGATGAACCTGGCGACATTTGCGGGAGTCATCAAGGGAAGCGAATCGGGAACAGTGATTGTACCGGGGAACCCAGAGGCGAGCCTGCTCTTCCAGAAGGTTTCGGCGGGTGCGATGCCGAAAGGAGCTCAACCTCTGTCATCGCAAGAGATGGCCGTCATTCGGGAGTGGATTGAAGCAGGGGCGCCGTCGACGTCAGGCGTTAGCCCAGCAGCCGAGGTGCGGCTTACTTCAACTGATATTGCGCCTATTGTGCTCCTGCGATGTGCCGTTTGTCACGGATTGCGTCGGCAGGAAGGAGGGCTTGATCTGCACACGCGCGAAGGAATGTTGAAAGGAGGCGAGTCAGGCCCGGCGCTTGTGCCCGGTAAGCCGGATGAGAGTTTGATAATCCGGAAGATCCGTTCCGGAGAAATGCCTCCCAAGAAGCGTTTGAGGGAAGTAAGCATCAAGCCGATCACACCAGCGGAAACTGAAAAGCTGGTGAAATGGATTGCTTCGGGAGCCCCCGAAGGCATCTCGGCCGATTTGGGAGCCCCTGCTTCCGATCCTCTCGTGTCAGACAACGACCGTAACTTTTGGGCGTTTCAGCGGCCCAAGCAACCACCGCTGCCGCTTGTTAAGCACGTGGAATTGATGAGAAACCCGATCGACAACTTTGTGCTGAGCAAGCTCGAATCCAAAGGGCTGACGTTTTCTCCCGAGGCCGATAAGCTGACCCTGGTCCGGCGAGTGTACTACGATCTCACAGGGCTGCCGCCTAACCCGGAGGAGGCGACAGCATTCCTGGCGGATAAGGACCCGCACGCATATGAGAACCTGGTGGACCGTTTGCTCGCATCTCCTGAGTACGGCGAACACTGGGCGCGGTACTGGCTGGATTTGGCGGGCTACACTGATTCGGAGGGCAAGCAAGCCCTCGATCTTCCTCGTCCTTCCGCATGGCGCTACCGCGATTACGTGATCCGGTCGTTCAACGAGAACAAACCGTATGATCGCTTCCTGCTGGAGCAGATTGCGGGCGATGAATTGGCAGATTGGCAGCATGCTCCGGTCATCACACGGCAAATGATGGATAACCTGGTGGCCACGGGCTTCCTTCGCATGGCGCCGGACCCAACGGTCGATCCCGATGCGAACTACGCAATGGATAGACTCGACGTCCTGGCGGATGAGCTGGACGTTCTGGGCGGTGGCGTAATGGGTCTGACGATTAAGTGCGCCAAATGCCACAGCCATAAGTATGATCCCATTCCGCAACGCGATTACTACCGCTTAGTGGCTATCTTCCAAGGAGCTTACGACTACAACGACTGGATGGTCCCACAGGATCTGAAAGATACCGACGCAATCCGCAGTCCCGAAAGGTTCCTGCCTTATATCACGCCGGGGGTCACACCTGGCGAATTGATTGAAGAGCAGCAGAGCCGCGACACGCTCAATGCGGCCCTTGATCAGAAAATTGAATTGCTGCGCAAAGCTCTAGATCAGAAAGCGCAGCCGATCAAGAAAAAGATTTCGGATGAGCGTTTGACCAAGCTGCCCCAAGCAGTCGGCGAAGACTTGCGCAAGGCAATGGATACGCAGCCTGCGGACCAGACAGCTGTGCAAAAGTACTTGCTCCAGAGGTTCGAAACCCTTATCAAGATTAAACCCGAAGAGTTGAAGCAGGCGGATCCGGCGTATCGGCAACTTGCGGAGGAGACTGACCGGAATATCAAACTGCTCGAAGCTGAAAAGGCACCGAAGGCAACCATCCAGGCTCTTTGGGATCGTGGAGATCCGAGCCCGACTTATCTGCTCAGGCGAGGCGAAGCGGAAAATCCGGGAGAGTTAGTAGCTCCCGGGGTACCCTCTGTACTGACAAGTGGTAAGGCACCATTCATAGTTAAGCCTCCGTGGCTTGGAGCGCACTCGACAGGCAGAAGGCTGGCGCTTGCAAAATGGCTCGTGCAGGCCGAAAACCCGCTGACGGCTCGAGTGGAAGTCAATCGCCTTTGGGCGAGGCATTTCGGGCAGGGGATCGTCAAGACGCTTGGGAATTTTGGACATGCAGGCGCATTGCCTACAAACCAGGAATTACTTGACTGGTTGTCAACAGAGTTTGTAAGCCAAGGTTGGAATATTAAGGCAATCCAGCGTTTGATAGTGACTTCAGCAACCTATCGTCAACAATCACTGGTGACCCCGGAATCGGAAAAAGCGGACCCGAGTGGCGACCTCCTATCGCGAATGCGCATGAAGCGAATGGAGGCAGAGCAATTGTACGACACGCTATTGAAGATTTCGGGAAAGCTTGCCACGGCACGTTATGGGCCTCCTGAACCGGTATTCGTTAGAGATGATGGGCTGGTGACGCCCATTTGGACAGCTGCTGGAGGCAGACGTAGCATCTATGTCATGCAGCGCCGTACCGAGATTCCTACGCTACTTGATAATTTCGACCTTCCACAAATGAGCCCCGCTTGCCTGGACAGGGTAGACTCGACAGTGGCGTTGCAGGCGCTTGATCTGATGAACGACGGCATGATCTACCGGTTGGCCGCGGCCTTTGCGGAGCGCGTCCGCAAAGAGGCGGGCGATGATGCTCCAAAGGAGATCGAAACCGCCTATTGGCTTGCGCTGAGCAGGCCTCCGACAGAGGTGGAGAAAGCAGTCGCCCTCGGGTCTTTGCGGCGGTTTCAAAGTATTGCGAACCAAGGGCAGACAGCTGAGCTTAAAGCCAATGGCCAACCTACGGTCGCAGTGGACATATCTCTGACACCTACTCCGTTGGCGGAGGTGTGTCATGCTTTGATTAACTCAGCGGCATTTCTTTATATCGATTAACGTGAAAGACTTGAATCACTAGGCTAATGTGAGCGAGTGGGACATGAATGGCGCGCCAGAAATTCCGAGGTAACCGTATGGGGAACGACGACATCGATCGAAAACAATGCGCAGGGAATCTGACGCGACGTCGCTTTTTTGACCGTATCGGAGACGGCCTCTATGGGGCCGCGTTGGCTACTGTTTTGACCCGGGATCTCTACGGCGGCGACCTTAGCGTCAGTAGTTCAAATGAGAGACTACCGCCAGGGCACCGGACCGTTTACAACCTCACGCCGCGCAAGCCTGATTTTCCTCCAACAGCCAAGTCCGTCATTCAGTTTTTTATGAACGGGGGTCCAAGCCACGTCGATCTATTTGACCCGAAACCTGCGCTCGACAAGCACGATGGCCAATCCTACTTTGATAAATTGGCTGGCGACCTCTTGAGCCCCCAGTCCGCCGGTGGGCTCATGAAAAGCCCGTTCACATTCAAACAATACGGCAACTCGGGGATCTGGGTTTCTGAACTCATGCCCCACCTGGCCCAGCAGGTTGACAACATCACTCTGATCCGCTCGATGTATAGCGTCCATCCTAATCACGAACCAGCGCTCTTTATGATTCATTCCGGCCGAACACTCGGTGGCCGCCCTTCTATGGGCTCATGGGCTGTCTTCGGGCTTGGCACGGAAAACCAGAATCTCCCCGCTTACGTCGTGTTGGACGACCCCTTGGGGCTTCCAATAAATGGCATTTGGAATTGGCAGTCCGGTTTCCTTCCACCTCTTTATCAAGGAACACGCGTCCGTGCCACGGGATCACCTATCCTCAACTTGCATCCTGAGGTGAATGAAGCGCCGGAGGCGCTCGAAGGTGAACGTAACATGATTGCGAGCCTTGATCGGATTCACAAGAAAGCACATCCTGGGCAGCTCCAACTCGATGCTCGCATGAGCAGCTATCAACTGGCTGCACGGTTGCAACTGGAAGCCAGTGATGCACTCGACATCTCGAAAGAAAGTCCGGCGACTTTGGAGATGTATGGTATAGGTCAGGAGCCGACGGACTCCTATGGAAGACGCTGTCTGATGGCTCGCCGTATGGTTGAGCGCGGCGTCCGGTTCATTCAGTTGTATATTAACAGTCAGATTTGGGACACACACACTAACTTGGTCCCGGATATGAAGACAGCGGCCCAGCGTACGGACAAACCTGTGGCGGCTCTCATGCAAGATCTCAAGCGGCGCGGCTTAATGGAAAGCACGCTGCTGATCTGGGCTGGTGAGTTCGGTCGGATGCCGATTTCACAATCCCCTGGTCCTACTGCCGGTCGCGACCATAATCCTCGAGGTTTCAGCCTGTGGATGGCGGGCGGTGGCGTGAAGGCCGGTTTTACCTATGGATCTACAGATGAGGTTGGCTATGAGGCAGTGGATAAGCCAGTCAGCGTTGCCGACTGGCATGCCACAATTCTTCACCTGCTCGGTCTGAACTATGACGGGCTGATCTTCGATCAAAACGGCTTTCCTGATAAGCTCACGTCTATTTATCCGGCACGTGTAGTCAGAGATATCATCGCTTAGCGCGTTCTAAACGGCCGGGCAACAATGACCACGAAGTCGCATATACGATGTATATTGACTTTTTGTGACCTTGTGATAGTATCTGAGGAAGTTTTCAACACGGGCAAGGAGGTGGTATGGCGGGGACACGCGCGCTGATTGGGGCCATTTTGATGACCGCTGTTAGCGGATGGGCTCAAAGCCGGGATACGGCAGCGATCTTCGGGACAGTCAAGGACACGCAGGGCGCCGTCATTCCTGGCGCGCAGGTAATCCTGACGAACGGCGGAACGGGGCGGGTAACGCAGGTTACGGCTAATGAAAACGGGGCCTACCTTCTCAATCTGCTGCCGGTAGGGTCCTACAGCCTGGCGGTTGAGCAGCCCGCTTTCCGGCGACATGAGCAGACCGGTATTCTGCTTCAGGCGAACGACAACATCAAAATTGACGTTCAACTTGAGCTCGGAGATGTGAAGACGACCGTGTCTGTGAGCGTCGCCGCGAGCCAGGTCGAGACGCGCACCGCGACGCTAAAGGAAACAGTCGATCAAGCCCGCATAGAAGAGCTTCCGCTGGATAGCCGCAACCCGGCGGATTTAACTCTGCTCTCAGCCGGCGTGGTACCTGGTAATGACACCTACAACGGAGACGCTGATTACTCTCCCATCATCAGGGGCCAAAAGTCCATTACCATAAATGGCTCACGTAACAATAATGTCCTCTTTACCTTGGATGGCGGTGAGAATATGGATCCTCTATTCAATTTCAATATGCCGTTTCCGTTCCCGGACGCCATACAGGAGTTTTCTGTCCAGAGCGCCAATACAGCGCTCGACCAGGGAAGCAGCTCCGCCGGCGTAGTCAACACAGTAACGAAGTCAGGCACCAACAAAATCCACGGTAATGGATTTTGGTTTCTTCGTAATACGGATTTGGACGCCACCAACTTTTTCTCTCACCAGCAAGACCAGTTGAAGCAGAACCAGGCCGGTTTTACCCTCGGGGGTCCATTCATTAAGAACAGGTTGTTCTATTTCGGCGGCCTGGAGAGGCTTTGGGTACGCCAAACCCTAGGCAACTCGCGGGCGGAGAGCCTGACGGCAGCCGAGCGAAAGGGCGATTTCTCGGCCGATGGGATCACGATTACCGATCCGCTAACGGGTGAGCCGTTTCCGAATAACGTGATCCCGCAAAGCCGTCTTTCACCCGCCGCTCAGAATCTCCTGGCCATCACTCCACTTCCGGGTCCTGACGGTTTTGCCGATTTCTCGTACTCTACACCTGAAAATGACTGGCAGTATATCGGCAAAGCTGACTATGTAATCAATGACCGCCAGAATTTGACGTTTCGCGTCTTTGGCTCCACTCAGGACCTTCCGTACAACTCTCCGGACAATAATATCTTCCTCGTCCAGCTCGCGAACCATAATTTCTCTCAGAATGCTACCCTGTCGTATAATTTTGTAATTAGCCCCAATCTGATCACTCACACACAGCTGACCGGTTCACACCTGGTAACCAACGGGGCAAGCAACCTGACGTTGAACGTTGCCGATCTCGGCGTGCACGTATATGCGCCCTCTAACGATATCAGCGTATTTCTCGCCAACAGCGGTGTGAGCATGAGTACTCCGCCTAAGATCTACTTCGCGCGCGCCTCTGAAGTAATTCTTCATGACTGGACATGGAATAAGCATAGCCATACATTGACGTGGGGCTTACAGCTAGGCTGGAAGCAATATAATGAGAATACAATTTACGATAGCTCAGGCAGCTTCGCATTCAATGGTCAATATACTGGATTTGACCGCGCGGATTTCGTTTTGGGAAGCTTCTCTTACTTCACGCAGAACAATGGCGAACTCGAAAATCGCCGCGAGCAGACCAGGGGCTTCTATTTCTCCGACGTCTGGCGCATCACACCGCGATTCACGGTTAGTGTAGGGCTCAGATATGAGCCGTTCGGCTTCTTTACTGACACTAAAAACCGGAACCAAACCTTCTCCCCTCAGGCCTACGCCTCGGGCTACAAATCTGTAGTCTATCTCAACGCACCTCCAGGGTTACTGTATTACGGCGACACTGATCCCGTGACCCACAACAAGGTTCCCAAAGGCGTTATGACACCGGATCTGGACAACGTCGCGCCTCGGATCGGAATTGCATGGGATCCATTCGGCGATGGCAAGAGCAGTGTACGCGCCGGCTACGGCATCTATTACGATGCTCCCCAACTCGCGGCGTCAAACAACATGAACGATGTCGCCCCGTTCAGCTATCGGGTCCAGCTCTTCAGCGGCCAGTTTGATAATCCGTACGCCGGCCACGAAGACCTCAATGTGTACCCAGTACAGCAATTCGTTCCCACTACACCCTACCAGTCGCCGCTATCCACAATTCTGTTAGACGGCCATTTCGTCACCGCATACATGCAAGACTGGAGTTTCACTCTTGAGCGCCAAATTCTGCCCGATACGCGGCTGCGTGTAGGGTATGTGGGTACCAAGGGGACGCACCTTGACGGAGAGTGGGACGAAAATGCTCCGATCTACAATCCGAGCCTCACTCTTGACCAGAACATCGCGACCATTAACCAGCGGCGTCCATACCTGGGTTATCAAAATATCACCCGGGAATTTTATGGCCTGAACTCAACTTATAACGCGCTACAGGTTTCACTGGACAAACGGTTCAGCCATGGGTTTACTTTGCTTAGTAATTATACCTGGTCGAAGACGCTCGATTACTCTTCACAGAATAATTACGCCGGCAATTTAGTTATCAATTCGTTCAACTTTTTTTTCCAGCGCAGTGTTTCGGATCAAAATCGCCCGCAACGGTTCGTCAACTCGTTTGTTTGGGACTTACCCGCGGCAGGTGGTCCGCACGCCTCAACCGTGGTCAAGGCTGTTACCCACGATTGGCGGCTTAGTGGAATTCTCAGCATGATGTCCGGCAGGCCATTCACTATTTCTGCCAATGGTGACTTTCTGGCGAACGGCCAAGAGACTACACCGGATGTGGACGATATTTGCGCCGGTAACCCTGTACTTGGCGCGGGCCGGAGCAAAGGCGCCAGGGTTGCCGAGTACTTCAACACAGCCTGCTTCCAGAACCCCGCTCCTGACACGTATGGCACGCTGGGGAGGAACGCTTTAGTAGGGCCGGGCTTTGCGAACATGGATGCCTCCCTGGTTAAGGGATTCAAACTTCCCTTCTTGGGCGAGGCTGGGTTGGGTCAACTTCGTTTTGAAGCATTTAATGTTTTCAATCGGACGAATTTTGGTTTGCCGGATACCGGGCTTTCGGATCCCGCTTTTGGCCAGCTCATTAGCACGGTCGGCAACGCTCGCATCTTACAGCTTGCTATCAAGCTGGCATTTTGAATGATGGCATCCGACTGCACCCCCTCTAACGCATCCTCGGAGAAATGGCGGCCCAGTAAGCCGGACCATTTCGATCTGATTTCGTTCCTGGAGTTCTCCCTATTTGCTGCGATCATTTTGCTCACCGGTTGCCGCAAATCCGGACCACCCTACAGCGTTTCCGACGCTCTCCAGACACTTAAAGTGGAATCCGGTTTTCACGTTGAAAAGTTCCTCTCCGAGCCGGATGTGGTATCTCCCGTGGCCATGGATGTGGACGAGAACGGCCGCACCTATGTAGTCGAAGATCGTGGTTACCCTCTAAACGTCGACCATCCGATGGGCCGCGTCAAGATGCTCGAGGACACCAATGGCGACGGTATCCCGGATCGCGTCACGATCTTTGTCGATAAGCTCGTCATGCCCACCGGCGTGATGCGCTGGAAAAAAGGAATTTTGGTCACAGACGCACCCAATGTCTGGTACTTCGAAGACACCAAGGGCCATGGAGTCGCGGATGTCCGTAAGTTGGTTCTCACCGGATTCGCCGTTACCAATCCGCAGCACACGGTGAATAATCCTGTCTATGGTTTGGATAACTGGATCTACCTGGCGCATGAAGGCCCTGCCCGGGCCATCATTTACAAGAAGCAGTTCGGCGATCTCGGATCGGACATCCGGTTTCCCGACGATCCGTCCGTACCTGCTTTGCAGCAACACAACCGCGACGTGCGTTTTCGGCCTGACACACACCAACTGGAAGCGCAATCCGGCAGTTCGCAGTACGGCCAGACGTTCGACGACTGGGGTCATCACTTCACCGACAACAACTCCGATCATGCGCGTGAAGAGGTGATTGCCGCGCGTTATCTGGAACGCAATCCCGATTTGCCGGTGTTTTCCGCCATGCAGCAACTTCCGGACCATGGTGCGGCCGGCAAGGTCTACCCCATCACGCTGCATCCCAGGTTCGAGCTGCTGACCGGAGTGGGGGAGTTCACCTCGGCATGCGGCATCACGTTCTTTCGCGGGTCTTTGTTCGAGGCTGAGCCGGCACACAACCTGGTCCATCAGGACTTGCTTGCGGATGCAGGCGCCACTTTCATCGCCAGGCGTGCTCATCCAGACGTGGAGTTTCTGGCTTCGACCGATGCCTGGTTCCGGCCGGTGAATTTTTATGCCGCACCCGATGGCGCTTTGTACGTCATGGATTTCTACCGCCTGGTGATCGAGCACCCCGAGTGGATGTCCACCGCAGCCCAGAAATCGCCGGACCTGACCAAAGGCATCGACCGCGGCCGCATTTATCGCATCGTTCCCGATAACTTACCCGCGCCCAAGACCATCAAATTGGGCTCGGCCTCCAACGCCGAGCTGGTCCATCAGCTCGAGAACCCGCTTATCTGGTGGAGGCGGACAGCGCAGCGGCTGCTTTTGGATCGTCACGCTGTCGATGTGACACCCAGCCTGGTTCGGCTGGTACACGACGGCCAATCCCCGGTGGGGCGGCTGCACGCACTTTGGACGCTGGATGGCCTGGGTAAGCTGGACGCGCCGGAAATTGAGACGGGCCTTGCCGATCACGAGCCCGGCGTGCGCGAAAACGCCATCATTCTGGCCGAGTCCCGGCTGGCGAGCGATCCCAAATTGACGGAGAAACTTCTAGCGATGACCAATGATCCGGCGACCAGGGTGCGGTTCCAGCTTTTGTGTACGCTGGGCTCGGTGAAGTCGTCGCAGGCCGGCGCCGCGCGCGAGCAGTTGCTCGCACGCGACATAGAAGACAAATGGTTTCAGATCGCAGCACTGAGCGCCTCTTCCGAGGAAGCCCCGCGCCTTTATGCCAAAGCCGTTACGGCCGACGCGCTGGAAACACCCGGACGCTCGGATTTCGTCCGCCTGGGCGCGTCGGCGATCGGCGCGAGGCAGAAACCGGCCGAAGTTCAGAGTGTTATCCAGAAGGTCGCGCGCGCGGAACAGCCCAATGCCGCATGGTGGCGCACCGCCAGCCTGGAAGGGCTGGCATCGGGCATGCGGAGTGAGGCCATACAACCGGGTAGTTACGGTGCGAGCCAGGTATTGTTGTTGAAAGTCTTCAGCAGTCCGCAAGCCCCAGTGCGGCGCGCCGCGCTGCGTCTGATGAATATCGTGGGTCTGCCACCGGGATCTGCAGCGGTTTCCGCTGTACAGGCTGCGGCGGCCACGGCGGTGGACCAGCAGGCCGATGCGGATCTGAGGGCCGACGCGATTGGCCTCATTGCCATTGCCGGACCGCAGGCGCACCAGGCGCTTCTCAAACAACTGATCGATCCGCACCAGCCCGATCAGGTGCAAACCGCCGCTGTCCGCGCCTACGGCAAAATCAAAGGCGATGACGTCGGGAAGTTTCTGCTGGCAAATTGGCGGGCGCTCACACCCGCCGGCCGAACCGCGGCGGCGGACGCCATGTACCTGGAGCCGAGCCGCGTGTGGCTGCTGGTGGCTGCCCTCAAAGCCGGCGAGGTGCAGCCGTGGACGCTGGCGTTCACCCATCGCCGGCAGCTGATCATGAATACCGATCCAGCCATCCGCGATGCCGCCCGGCCGGTGCTCGAACAGAGCGCCAGCGAGCGTGAGAAAGTGGTGAAGCGCTATGAAGCCGCATTCGACCGCACGGCCGACGCCGCGCACGGACGCGAAGTCTACAAAACCATCTGTATCAAGTGCCACAGATTCGCTGGAATGGGGGTACAGGTCGGCCCCGATTTAGGGACCGTGCAGAATCAGCCCAAGCAAGTTTTGCTCGAAGACATTCTCATGCCCAACAAGACCATCGCGCAGGGATACGAGTCTTACGTGGTGGAAACTACGGGCGGCACGTTAGACGGTGTTCTGGGAGCACAGACTTCTACTACCATTACGCTGCGCCATGAACAGGGCAAAGAGGATATTATCCAGCGCAAAGACATCAAGCAGATGTATGTCACGAATCTGTCCGCGATGCCCCCCGATCTTGAAAAACAGATCGACATCCAGCAAATGGCGGACTTGCTCGAGTTCTTGAAAACCACACACTGACCGTCACCCTTCGCGGCTCTGCGCCGCCAGCCCCTGAAGCTCATCGGAACCACCAGCACGCTAAAATGTCCAGATGCAATTCCGCCGGGAGCTGCGATCGCTGTTACGGCTGGCGGTGCCAGTAGTGCTCTCCGATCTGGGATGGATGCTCATGGGTATCGTGGACACCATGATGGTCGGCCGCATCACTCAGGGTACGGCGGCTGCTATCGGCGCGGTGAGCATCGGGTCTATCTATTTCTATACGGTGGCCATGTTCGGCGGCGGTCTGATGCTCGGCTTGGACACGCTGGTCTCGCGTGCCCACGGCGCCGGACGGCGGGACGAGGCATATCGCTCGGTGCTGAGTGGCCTTTATTTGATACTGCCGCTCACGCCCATTCTGATGTGGATCATCTGGTCTGGCGTGTCGTTGTTTGGCACCTTCGGCTACGAGCCGGCATTGCTGGCCGAGATCGCCCGGTTCATGCACGCGCTGGTGTGGAGCCTGCCGCCCCTATTGATTTATTTGACATTGCGGCGCTATTTGCAGGCGACCAGCCGCACGGCGCCGGTCGTATTTGCACTGATCACTGCGAATCTCATCAATGTGATCGGCAATTGGATTTTGATCTACGGCCATCTCGGCGCTCCGGCCATGGGCACGGCTGGATCGGCATGGTCCACAGTAGCGGCGCGAGCGTACATGGCGATGATACTCGCCGGTTACGTGCTGTTCCGGGAGTGGCCGTGGCATATCGCGCTTACTCCGGATTTAGCGCGCATTCGCCAGTTGCTACGCCTGGGGCTTCCCGCGGCCCTCCAGATCACGCTCGAGATCGGCGTATTTGCCACGGCCGGGGCGCTGATCGGAAAGTTGGGCGAAGTTCCATTGGCGGCGCACCAGATAGCCATACAAACCGTTTCCGCCACCTACATGGTGCCCTTGGGAATCAGCACCGCGGCGGCGGTGCGCGTGGGTCAGGCCGTGGGCCGCGGAGATCCGCACGAGGCGGCACGCGCAGGCTGGACGGCCGTGGTGCTGGGAGGAGGCTTCATGTCAGGCTGCGGCATTGCCATGGCGGTGGCGCCGCGTGCCATCGGACGCCTGTTCACCCCAGATGCCGCCGTAGTGGAGGCGGCCGTCGCGCTGCTGCTCGTAGCAGCCGCGTTCCAGATTTTCGATGGCATACAGACCTGCGCGATGGGAGCGCTGCGGGGCGCTGGAGACACTCACACTGCGATGCTGAGTCATCTCGTCGCTTATTGGGCGGTTGGGCTTCCGGCAGGTTATGCGCTGTGCTTCCGCTTCGGGCTGGGGGCCGCGGGGATGTGGGCCGGACTGTGCGCCGCGGTGATCTTGATTGGCATAGTTCTTCTGTGGGCGTGGTGGCGGAGGGCGAACCACATGCGCGGTGTAACGAGCGACGCGTTAAACGCCGGAACCGCGCCATAATCGATTCATGAGTTCTTCGGTTGATTTAGGAAAATGGCTCAAACAGTTCCTGGAGGAGCAACAGGGAACCGCCGGTACCATCCACCTGGTCGAAAATGGTGGCCTGCGATTGGCAGCGGCAATCAATATTCCGCCGCCGGTGCAGCAGGTTGTGGAGTGGGTGCCTAAAGGAAAAGGAATGGCTGGACTCGCTTTCGAACGCAACGAACCGGTGCATACCTGCAATCTCAAAGAAGACGCCTCGGGAAATGTCAAACCGGGCGCCCGGGCCGTAGACGCTCAGGCCGCGGTGGCGGTTCCGGTAACCGGCCAACAGGGCTCGGTGTTTGCCGTCATCGGAATTGCATTTCCAACCGAGCGCGAATTTACACAGGCCGAACTCAACGATCTCATGGCCTCGGCTCGTACCGTTCGAGAGGCGGCTGGCGAGACATCATAGCGTCTTGAGAAAAGCAATCAGATTCCTCTTGTCCTCCGGCGAAAGATCCAGACCGAAGGGGTGACCCTTCACCGAGCGAGCCCGGCCGTCGTATCCCTTAAAACCGGTGGGAACGTAATCGTCACGCAACCGAGCCGGATCGAACCAGTCTTCGAGCGTGGCAACGGATCCGTTATGTTCGAAAGGACCCCGATACCACACTCCCTTCAGTGAGGGAACCTTGTAATAACCGGTGCCTTTGTGGGTTTCGAGCGCATAGCGCGGGTCTGTGCCGATGCGCATTTCCATTACATCGAACCGCCGCCGATGTTCTTCCGAAGGATCGAACCCGTCTACGGGAATGAGTTTGTTGTTCGTATACAACGGCGGCGTGTGGCACAAAGCGCAACCCGCGTGCTTGAAAATCGCCTCCCCACGTGCGGCCGCCGCGTCGAAACGGTTCGGATTCCGCGGCGGACGAAGCGAGTACAGGTAAAGCGCGAGCGCATATAATTGCTCGTCGCCGTAGCGCTCGCCGCGAGCGTCTTCAGCACGCTGCGGTTGTGGAGCACCATAACGATCTCTCGCAAAGACATCTTGCACCAGGGAAGCGTAGCGCATTAAATCACCAGCGCCGCGCTGGTGCACCAGGCCGGTATGATCCAGGTAACGCCGTTCCTCGACTCCAATCAGATCGGGAATCTGAGGTGGCAAGAAGATGCTGGTGTTGCTCCGCGCCGTTACGCCAGGCGGGATCGCCTCGCCGGCCGCAATCAATTCATCGAGCGTCATGGTCCGCGCAAGCCGGTTAAGATCCTTCGCCAGCCAGGGCATTTCGAACTGGCGCGCGAAGGCGCGGATCCTCTCCAGCACTTTGGCGGGATCGCCGAATTGGGCAGCTCGACGAAGCATCAACGCGCCCTCGCGATCGCCAGGGTTATTCCCCTGTGCACCCGGGACGACGGTGCCATCCGCCAGGACACGCGTGTGACAGGTATTGCAGCCCATCGAGCCCAACTCAACCTCGCCCTTTCGCCGGACCACCCAGCGCGCGAACGGAATGGTGCCGTCGCTTGCTACCGGCATGCCGGCCCCCTGGTAAAACGCCGGATCGCGGACCTCAGCGGCGCCGAATAACACGGGATGGTAAGAGGTCGGGGCGTTGAAGACAAGTGCCCCTGCCGAAACCCAATCCTCGTGTGTCCTCAGATTCGAAGCGTCGAAAGCGATGTGGGGCTCCTGACGCCGGAGCCACGCCATGTAACCCGCGGGTTCACGGCCAGGGCGGTAAACGGGGTAGCTTTTGTAAATAATGCGAACGGGTATCCGATAGTAGTCTTTTTCAGAAATATGGACGGGGGAGTATTCTGGATTCGCAAGCGGCACTTCGAGCTGATGCACATCCGCCTGTTTCCACGTTCTCGGAATATCAGGGGGAGATATCGACAGCGCCAGTACTACCGCCAAAGCCTTCAGAGACATTTCAACTGCATGATAGCAGCGCGCGCATTCGACACTCGGGGCAGTACGCCGGCGGCCAGCTACACCTCCACTGTGAAGGCCCTCGCCAACTTCGCTTCCTGGCAGTTCCGCCTTCTG
>Ga0302324_100011107_pt1 | contig 18536 bp, 14 predicted proteins | sample Palsa_T0_1_FD_201949 | JGI IMG/M metagenome (GOLD analysis project Ga0302324, IMG submission 201949) | Peat permafrost microbial communities from Stordalen Mire near Abisko, Sweden - Palsa_T0_1 | ecosystem: Environmental > Terrestrial > Soil > Palsa > Peat permafrost | place: Sweden: Abisko...
TCGGCTGCGCAGCCTTTCTCCTGTTCCTGCTCGGACCGCTGCTGCGTGAGTTTCGCTCATTCCGCTACTACCAGTTTCGAGACGTGCAGGCGATTGCTGCAGATCTAAGACGCTTGCCGGCGCGCGGCACCCTGCTGACCACAGAGGCCGGATTTATTACATACGGCTCCGGATGGGTTGCGTATGATGCCTGGGGTTTGAATACGGAACGGTTTGCCCACCAATTCGTCCAGCCGTCTGATGTTTTAGCGTTGCACCCGGACCTGATTGTGCTGCACCCTGACCCGCCAGAAAGCTGTCTGCCCCAAGCGGAGTGGTTGCCGGCCTACACCTCGCGTAGTTGGCCGGACATGACGCGTAATCTGATTCTCGGGGCAAGGGATGCGGGCGATTATCAGCTCTGGTTAATTTCCTACGGGTCCTCCTATTACCGTCATCGCAAACACTGGCGATATGGCGAGGGCGACCGGGAATGCTTCCTCGTCCACCAAAGCTCGCCGCTTTTTGCCGGGATGGTTGCTGTCCTCAAGGAGCATAATGCCGTTGGACCGGCGGAATCGATCGCCCTCGAGAGGTCACATGTTTTGAATGCGACGCAAAACCCGGCTTGGTTGCATTAAGACCCGGATACAACGCGTGGCACCACGCCGCCAGTTGCTCCGCTGGTAAGCCCTTCCGGCTAGACTGGCGTCTAAATGCTTTCGGGGACTCTGCGCCGGAAGGCAGGTTCTGTTTGCTGGAGCAGGGCATCGCCCCGGAAAGGCGAATTCCTACGCCAACTGACAAGGTCAACGGTGAAATGATCGATGGCAAAAAGCTTTCCAGCAGTCCCTCCTGCTACCAATTCAGCTCTTCGATTTGCAGGTAAAGATTGGCGGCGCGAGATCCTGGCGTGGAGACCCGGACTTACCCTGTATTTTCTTTTGTGCATTGGCTTCTTCGCGGTTCGCACGGCACATTGGAAGCAGGTGAATGATCCCGCTCAGCTGCATTACCTCTGCTTTCTGATGGATCACGGATTCGCGCCCTACCGTGACATTCTGGAGATCAACATGCCGGGCATATACCTGGTGAATTGGAGTGTCATGCACACTCTTGGCGGAGGATCCGGCGCGTGGCGGGCCTTTGACTTTGCTCTGCTGGGGATTGCCGCCGCAGCCATGATCGTCATTGCACAGCCTTACGATTGGCTCGCTGGGTTTTTTGGTGCGACGCTCTTTATCCTGTACCACGGCAAAGACGGCGCAGGACAGGAAGGCCAGCGGGACTTCATTATCGCGGTGCTGCTTTTATGCGCGTACGCCTTGCTCTTCTATGCCTTTCGCAGCCGTCGGACCTGGCCAATGTTTGCTTTTGGGCTCTGCGGGGGGATAGCGGCGACGATCAAGCCGATGCCTCTTCCGTTCATTCTGCTTCTCTTGCTGCTAGCCGCGATGAAGTGGAAGCGGATGGGCGACCCGGTCTTGAGGTTATTGCTTTATGCGCTCATCGGCTTGATGGCTCCAATTGCTGTGGTCGGTGCTTTCCTTATCTCCCAACACTCCCTCGGTTCTTTCTGGTACGTGCTGCATGTGGATCTACCGTTTTACCAGGGCCTCGGACGTGTTTCCTGGCCTAAACTGCTGAGGTTGATGGCAACCGCATCGGTACAGACTGTCGCACTTATTGCGTTAGCAATCGCGGTGATGAAGCGGGACTGGTGGAACTGGGAGGGCAAGTTGCTGGTCGCCGGAATTCTGTTCGGCATCGCATCCTACCTGGCCCAGGGAAAGGCGTTTCCTTACCATCGCTATCCGATGTTCGCGTTTCTTTTCCTATGGGCTGGATTGCAAATGATTCCTGCCCTGCGAGCCCGGCGAATGGTTCGCACGTTGGCGGTGGCCGGCGTTGGGTTTGTGGCGATCCTGGCGCCGATCTATGTGAGCCACGCTGTCCAGAAGGTGTGGGATCCGAAATATTCCGACTCCCTGGCTGCGGATTTGAGCCAACTCGGCGGAGGCGCACTCTCCGGGCATGTGCAATGCATCGATACGCCGGCAGACTGCGACACCACGCTTTACCAAATGCGCCTGGTGCAGTCCACCGGGCTGTTCTATGACTACCTGATCTTTGGATCAAGCCAGCAGCGAGTCATCCGCGACGCGCGCGCAACATTTTGGCAGCAGTTCCAAAGGAACGCTCCACAGGTGGTTGTCGTTGGCGCTGGACTGTATCCCCTTGGACGTGGCTACGGCAAGCTCGCTTCGTGGCCCCTGTTTCAGCAAGAGCTCGCCAGCCATTACGTCTTGTATGAAGATCGAAGCTTCCCTCCCGCGGAGTCTGGGATCAGAGCCTATCGGATCTATGTCGAGAAAAACAGTCCTCAGATAAGGGCATCTCTTCGGTCCCCCACTTCGAATCAGTAATCGCCCATCGCCAGATATGATCTGGTGACGGGGGCGAGATGGCCTATTTCATTAGCACCGTTGTTTTGATCAGTACGGTTGCCTGCTATTTCCTATGGGGGCGCAAGGGCTTGTTTTCGTTTGGCAGGGTGCAGTGGATCCTGCGCGTGGTGGTAGCGCTGCCTCTGCTGGTTTCGGGGACTGCGCACTTTACCCGCACCGCGCTGATGGCGATGATTGTTCCGCCTTTCCTCCCTTACCATCGGCAGCTCGTTTTAGTCAGCGGAGCCTTGGAGCTGGCCGGCGCTGTTGGCCTGCTGCTGCCTGCTTTCACTCGTGCGGCCTCGACCTGTCTTGCGCTGTTGATGATTGCTGTTTTCCCCGCCAACGTTTATGCCGCTAATAAGTACGTTGGCGGCTTGCACATGCCCAGCGTGCCGGTACGCCTAGCGATGCAGGTCGTTTACATACTCCTGCTGCTTATGGCGGGGTGGGGCGTGCCGAAGCGCACAGACGAAGGCCACGGCTAAACAGACTCGCGAAACTTGGGACCGGGTAGAAAGATGGACGTCAGGGGGGCTTTCGAGGGTGTGTAAGGAGCCGGGAAAAAGTCGCAGGTCCCTTGATATGCTTACCCATTCGACACACCTCGGTACGTGTGCCGAAAACGACGGGGCGAAGCTCCAACCATTGGGGTTGACCCGACGGAAAGCAAAGGAACTGGGTTTTGTATCAGGACACGGCTGAGAGTAGCCCAGGTGGCAGGTCCTGGGTGTACATTTCGGATTTCCAGTAAAGTTTCGTCGACTCCCTGAACCTGATCCAGAAGAACCAATCGTCGGGTGCCCCATCCTTCGCGCTCTTTGCGAAGGGTGGGATACCACTGCTCTCAACCTTGGGCCCGTACCCCGCACATTCTGCTCATCCCACCCTTCGCAAAGGGCGCGAAGGATGGGGCACCCGACGATTAGTGTTGGGGATAGGCCAAAGACACCTGGGCTATTCTCAGCCGTCCCTTCGGGACTCGCCACTGAGGTGCTTTTATCGCTTAGTGAGCCGTGGGTATGAACTGCAGCGTATACGCTGTGGCGGGATCGAAGGGCTTCTGAATCACCTTCAGATCCAAAAGCTGCTGATACATGCTGCTCCAGCGGGCCGGATCAAAGTGGCCCAGGTTATCTCCTTCGCCAGTGATGAAGTGCTGGTCTCGCAACGCCTCGTAGCTAAAGTTCATCTGCGCCACATTCATCGCTGGATTTAGCTTCGCGATCGCTGCATTGACGTCATCCGGGTGGACCAGGTAATCGTGCCAGCCACGCAGCGATGCGCGCACAAATTTTGCAACTGTGTCCGGATGCTGTTGCAAAAACGACTGCGACGTTGCCATCACACGATACGGATCGTAGCCCGCTTCGCTAATCAGCATGGTGCGGATAGGAACTCCCGCCTGGCGGACAAAGAATGGTTCAGAGGTGACAAAGATTTGTTGTATGTATCCGGGATCCTGAAGGAAATTGGCCACGCTGTAGGTCGCCGGAATCTCCCGCACAGTTTTTAGCTGATAACGCTTGACCAGAAAGTCAAACCAGGTCGATGATCCCAGGCGGATCGCGACCGGGTGACCCTCCAAATCCTGAAAGCCATGAACCGGAGAATCCTGATGCACCATGATGGCTTGCGGATCGTGCTGCATAGTCGCAGCCACCGCCACCAGGGGTACTCCGTTTCCTATGACCTGCAGAACATGATCGGAGGAGCCCATCTCGAACTGCGCCGCGCCCACGGAAACCTGCTGATCGGAGTTGACGTAAGGACCTCCGGGAAGAATGGTTACGTCCAGACCTTCGTCTTTGTAGTAGCCACGAAGGAGCGCGTCATAAAAACCACCGTGCTCGGGCTGAGGATACCAATCGGTTTGCAGAGTCACCGGCGTGAGCCCACTGGCTGCTTGCTGCTTTCGGCAGCCCGCGAGCATCAGGCAGATGCCAAGAGAACAAACAACCATGGCTCGCAAAGGATTTGTCATCTCTCCCCCAGGCTCGCGGCGAAGGCGAGCAGGCGGGCGTCGCTGCCTCGCGCGGCAATCAACTGCACTCCGCCGCCGGGCTTTGCCAGCACCACCGCGGGCGTGCCGGCCAGGCTGGCCGGCGTGGTATAGCGCAAAATTTTCGGCCGGCTGGTGGAGTGATCCGCGCCTTCCGGCAGGGCACTCATCGGGGCACAGGGCAGCATAAGAAAATCATGCTGTTGCAGTAACTCATCCATCCGTTGGCGAAACCCGGCATGCCGCCGGCGCAAATCCGCAACCGTGGCATCGGAGAGCGCGGCGCCCTGGGCCAGCCGTTCCGCAATCGGCCGCTCGAAGTGATCAAAGTTCCCACGGTGCAGCGCGGAGGCTTCCTGTGCCTGGATACCGAAGAAAATCTCCCGCGAGTCGTCAAAGAAATCAGGTTCGAAGTCATGGATATGCGCTCCACTCCGCCGCAGCTCTGTCTTGCAATCGCGAAAGACCTCGAGCACTGCTGGCTCGCAGTCGTGCAAAAACGACTCTCCAACGGCCGCGATGCTTACGCTTCGCGGCGGCGCGACCGGCTCCAGCCCAAACAATGCAGCGGCCAGAGCAGGGCCATCGCGCAGGTCGCGAAACAGCAAACCTATGGTGTCGAAGGAGGCAGCCAGGTGCATGCCCCCGTCCCACATCTGGGCGCCCCCGAGGCCAATCGTCGCGCGGTAGCCGGCCAACCCGCAGAGAGCCGCAGGAACGCGGATGGACCCCCCGGTATCGGTTCCGATCGCGGCCATGGCTGAGCCCTCCTGTACGCTGGCGGCGCTCCCGCTGGAGGAGCCTCCGGTGAGCAATGTTGCATCGCGGGGCTGAACGCAATCGCCGTATTCGCTGTTCTCGCCGGTGATACCGTAGGCGAGCTGATGCAGATGGGTCTTCCCCATGATCACGGCCCCGGCCTCGCGCAGCCGCGCAACTACGGTAGAGTCGGTTTTTGCGATACCGTTTTTAGCCGCATAGAAGCGCGAGCCGCAGGTCGTGGGATACCCCGCGGCGTCGAAACAATCCTTGATCGCGATGGGCACTCCGAACAGCAGCGGACGCTTTGGAAAGCGAGCGTTGAGCGCTTCTGCTTCTTCGAGCGTGCGTTGCTGGTCCATGGCCAGAAACACGTTTCGGCCCGCATTGCTGTTGGCGCGCGCGAACGCTTCCTCGGCCAGTTGGACTGGACCACGCGCAGACAAGGACGTTTGTATCGCGGTCAAAAGGGACATCTGGGTTCACGTATACCATGGGATGTTCTCTGAGGCCAGCTGCCAAAGCTCCCGATTACCTGTAGTTCGCAGCCAGGAAGAATCTGCGTGAGGAAATAACAGCTCCCTAGGGAGATGTATGGCGGGGCAATAAAGCCCATCGACGCAAAGCCCGTACCCATCTTCATGAGCCGACGCCCAGAGAAAATGATTTAAACTGCCGCATGAGCGTTGAGCAATCGGACGAAGCCCACCTTAAATCGTTGGTCAAATTTACCGCCCTCAGCTTCCGCACACCCCGGCCGGTCCCTTTCGGCGCCCTGATTGTAGACAGTCAAACCGGAGAGACGCTCATGCGGGCGCGCAATGCGGTGGCCGTCGAAAACGACCCCTCCTCCCACGCCGAGCTGCGCACCGTGCGCCTGGCATGCAAAAAACGCAAGAGTTACTCCCTCCAGGGATATACACTTTATTCCACCTGCGAACCTTGTCCCATGTGCATGGCCAACGCCTTATGGGCGGGTCTCGACCGGGTGGTCTATGGGGCCACGATCGAAGATGCGAACCGGCATTGCCGCCAGATTCAGATCCCGGCGGAAGAACTGGCCCGGCGCAGCGACATGAAATGCATCGTAACCGGGCCCGTCCTGCGTGAACTCTGCTACACCCTTTTTACCCACCCGCGGATGCTCGCGGCCTTTGCCACCTGGGGCACCCGTAAGGAGACCGCATGACCACGCCGCTTGAAGTGTCCCTGGCCTCCATCGTGGGCGATCCTACGCGCGTATCGACTGTTGGCCAGGTTGTGAACCGGTTGTCGCGTGACTTCTATTGGTACTCGCCGGTGCTGCGCAAGCAGCTTGATGGCAAGACGGCCGATGTGGTTGTTCATCCGCTAAAGGTCACAGAAATTCAAGATGTCCTGCGCTATTGCTATGCCAACGACATCCCGGTCACGCCGCGCGGTGCCGGGACTGGGAATTACGGCCAGGCTGTGCCCCTTCATGGGGGTGTGCTTCTCGATCTCTCGCGCATGGATCAGATTGAATCGATCGCTGACGATGGAGTTGCCGTAGTCCAACCAGGCGTGCGCCTGGGCGTGCTCGAAGGCGAAGCACGCAAGGTAGGTTGGGAACTGCGCTGCTATCCCTCCACCGTGGTCAAAGCCTCGGTCGGCGGCTTTCTGGGCGGCGGATCGGGAGGCATTGGCTCCGTGACGCATGGCGGCTTGCGTGACTTTGCGACGGTGCGCGCGCTGGATGTGGTCACCATGGAAGAATCACCTCGGGTGGTTCACCATGAAGGCGAAGCTATTCACGAAATCCTGCATGCCTGGGGCACCAATGGCATCATCACGCGTATCTGGCTGGCGCTGACGCCAAGTGTGGAGTGGGCACAATCTGCCATCGCCTTCGACACTTTCGAGCAGGCTTTTGACTTTAGCGAGCGCATCGCAAAGTCAGAGGAATGGAACAAGCGGTTGGTGACTACCTTCGAATGGCCGGTCCCTTCCTTCTTCGCCCCGGTGCAAATGCTCGCCCCGCAGGGCAAGGCGCTGATATTTTTCATGATCGCTGAGGAGCAGCGGACAAGCCTCGAGCAGGCAGCTCGTGAGGCTGGCGGTATGGTGACGTTTTCCGCCCCTTACGCGGGCCTGCGTACTCTGCCTCTGCTCTCTGACTACACCTGGAACCACACCACATTGTGGGCGATGAAGTTTGATCCTGAGTACACCTATCTGCAATGTGGCTTCGATGCGGTGGCCGCGCGCAGCCAGTTTGTTCGTCTCAAACAGCGCTTTGGCGACGAGTTTTTGTTTCACATTGAATTTATGAAGAATGCGCAGGGCGTAGTGGTGCCGGGATCCATTCCCGTAGTCCGATTCAGCACGGAGGAACGGTTAAACGAGATGATCGACTACTGCCGCGAGATTGGGGTGAGCGTGGCCAACCCGCACGTGAACAACGTCGAAGGAGGAGGCCGATATCGCAGCGACAACGTGCAACTGCTGGCGAAATACAAGTACGACGCCAAGGGGCTCCTGAATCCGGGCAAGATGGTCACCTTCGAGCGGCACTCGGTCGGAGCGCCCCTATCGTGAAGAGTTGGATACCGGACGCTCGCAACTTCGCTTATCTCACCTGGAAGCAGGTAGACGCTCTTGCTCGAGACACGACGGTGCTGGTGCTGCCCACGGCGGCGATTGAGCAGCATGGGCCGCATCTTCCGCTGGCCACCGACACCCTCATCAATAGCATCCTTTTGGGCGCTGCGATGGCGCAGCTGCCGCAGGAGGTATCCGTCTATGCGCTGCCCGCAGTGTGCTATGGCAAGAGCAACGAGCATATCGGGTTCCCGGGTACGCTTTCCGTATCTGCCTCCACGTTCATGGCCGTGATACGCGATCTTGGTTCGAGCATTGCTGCTGCCGGCTTCAAAAAGGTGGTGCTCTACAACACCCATGGTGGCAACTCTTCGCTGGTCGATGTGATGGCGCGCGATCTGCGAGCGGAGTTTGGGCTGCGCGTTTTTTCGCTGTTTGGCTCCGGCGGTGCTGCATTCACCGGCTTGGGCGAGCAGGAGCGTACGTACGGCTTTCACGCAGGCGAAGTCGAGACCTCATTTCTGTTGAGTGCTGTCCCGGAACTGGTACACACCAATGAGTACACGGTGAACTACATCGCGGATGTTACGAAGCCAGAACTGTTGCGGCCGGAAAATGCTCCGGCAACGTTTGCCTGGCTCACTCGGGATATTGCACCCAGCGGAGTGATGGGCGACCCCAGTCCGGCCAGTGGGGAGAAGGGAACAATCTGGATCGAAGAGGCGGCGAACCAGCTCGCGGCCGCATTGACTGCAATGGCCGCGTACGAGAACTGGCATAAGCCCTGAATGGATATGATTGATTGCGGCTCGGGCGTTCGTCTGGAACGCGCACAGCAGTTCACTCTATCGGACGGCATCGTGCTGGTGTCCGATCATTACTACCCTCCTGGACCGGGGCCGCACCCGACCCTGCTGATGCGTCAACCCTATGGCAGGGACATTGCATCGACCGTTGTCTACGCACACCCGGTCTGGTTTGCCGCTCACGGTTACAACGTCGTGATCCAGGATGTGCGGGGACGCGGCGATTCCCAAGGCGAGTTTTATCCCTTCCGCAACGAAGGGCGCGATGGCGCAGAAACCATTCGCTGGTTGCGGACACGCGGTGAGTCGAACGGCAGCATAGGGATGTATGGATTTTCTTATCAGGGAATGACACAGCTGCTGGCTGCGGCCGAACAACCGGAAGGACTGGTCTGCATCGCGCCCGCGCAGACTGCGTGCGATCTCTATCACGGATGGTTCTATCACCAGGGTGCGCTGCGGCTGGCCTCAAGCCTTGGTTGGGGTTTGCAGATGATGAAGGCGGATGCCCGGCGGCGCAAACTGCGTGAGGCCAGCGATGGCCTGGAAAAAGCGTGGGCCGATCTGCGCAGCCAGTCCCTCATTACGCCCTATGGATTGCATCCCCAGTTGCAGCATCAGGGAATGCCTGGCTACGTGCAGGATTGGTTCACGCATCCTTTGCCGGGACCCTACTGGTCGGCCCTGGATGTAAGCGAATCGTTGGAGCGGATTCAGGTGCCCGCATTGCACCTCTCTGGCTGGTTCGATACGTACTTGTCGGGAAGTGTGGCCGGTTTTCTTCGCTTGGCAGCGCAGGCGGAAAACCAATACCTGGTTGCCGGCCCGTGGGTCCACATCCCGTGGGGCGAGCTGGTCGGAGACCAGAACCTCGGTTCCGAAGCACTGTTCGATACTGATTCGCTGCTGTTGCGTTGGTTCAATCACTGGCTCAAGCAGAGTGGCGAGTTCGACCGGGAGCCGCGCATCCGTCACTTTGCGTTGGGCGTCAACCGCTGGTTCGCGACAGAGAGCTTTCCCCAGCAGACCCTGGCTCTCTATCTCCACAGCGGAGGCCGCGCTGACTCACGCAAAGGGGATGGTGCACTGTCGGCAGCAGTTCCTGGCCCGGATGCCCCACGCGATGTCTTTGTTTATGATCCCGAAGTCCCGGTCTCTGCCCCCGGAATCGGCCCGGCCAATCAGACCCACCTTGAATTGGGCAACAATCTACTGGTCTATACCAGCGCTCCCTTGGAGCAACCGGTGCACGTGCTGGGCTCGCCGCAACTCACGCTTTACTGTGTCACTTCCGCTGCGCACGCCGATTTCACCGGCAAGCTGGTTCGACTGCGTCCCAGCGGTCAAGCCGATTTTGTTTGCATTGGCATCGCGCGTTCTTCCTATCTCTTCCGCGACTCGGGGTACCGCGCGGATTCAATGCAGCGGTGGGAGTTTTCCCTTGAGCCCACCTCATGTGCCTTTGCCGCCGGCGACGCAATTCGCCTGGAGGTGGCCAGCAGCGCCTTCCCGTTGTACGACCGGAATCCATCGACCGAGGTCCAGCCCTGGCTTGCGGATTCCTGGAACTGGCAGCGTTCGACCCAGATGGTGTTGCATGATGCGCAGCATCCCTCGCGCCTGGAACTGCCCGTATGCTGACGCTTTCCAACGTAAGCAAACGTTATGGCAGCAGCCCACCGGTGCTCGATCAAATAAATCTGGTCATCGACAAAGGCGAGTTTGTCAGCCTGATCGGTCCTTCCGGCTGTGGCAAGTCCACTCTTCTCAAACTCATCTCCGGTCTTACCAGCCCGAGCTCGGGCAGCATTCTCGTCGGTGGCATGACGCCGGTGCAGGCCCGCAAGACCATCTCTTACATCTTTCAGGATGCGACCCTTCTACCCTGGCGCACGGTCAGCAGGAACGTTGGGCTGGGCCTGGAGCTGGAGCACGTAAGCCGTGAAACCAGGAAACAGAAAGTAGATTCGCTGATCGAGTTGGTTGGTCTCTCCCATGTGGCTCGGGCGTATCCACGTCAGCTCTCGGGTGGGATGAAGATGCGTGTCTCGGTGGCGCGGGCGCTGGCCACGACGCCGCGCCTGTTGCTGATGGATGAACCCTTTGGCGCGCTCGATGAGATGACCCGCGATCGGCTCAACGAAGAATTGCTCCGGCTGCGTGCGGAACAGAATTGGACTGCCGTCTTCGTCACCCATTCTGTCGCCGAAGCGGTCTTCTTGTCCACGCGCATCATTGTTCTCGCCCCATCGCCGGGCCGAATCGCCGAGGAAATCACGATCCCTCTACCTTTTCCACGAACCAGCGCCACGCGCGAAAATCCGCAGTTCGACTCGTTCGTGACAGAGGTTTCGAGAGCTCTTCGCGGAGTGCATAGCGCATGAAGAAGTACTCCATGGCCGTGCTGAATGCGCTGGCTGTCTTCGCCGGGCTGCTGCTGTTGTGGGAGGGACTTGACCTGCTGCTGCATCTGCCCCCTTACATGCTGCCCACGCCGCTGGCAGTGGGCAAAGCGGTGGTCGCACGTTTCCCGTCGCTGGTGGGGTCGCTGATCATCACCTCAGAGGAGGCGGCAGGCGGCCTGGCGGCAAGTATCGTTGTGGGTTTGCTGATTGCTTTGGTCTTTGCGCAATTCCGTTGGATGCGGCGGATGTTCTATCCCTACACCATCCTGCTACAGACTGTGCCCATCCTTGCTGTGGCTCCGTTGATCCTTATGTGGGTGGGCCCAGGAATATTGTCCGTTACGCTTGTCGCCTTCATCATCTGCCTGGCGCCTATTATTGCCAACGCCACCCAGGGGCTCATCAGCGTGGAGCCGAACCTGGTGCATCTCTTCCTCATGCACAATGCTTCGCGGCTGCAGATCCTTACCCGGCTTCGTTTGCCTCATGCCGTACCTTCGCTGTTCGTCGGTATCCGCATCGCGGCGGGTATCTCGGTCATCGGCGCAATTACAGGCGAACTGTTCGCCGGATCCAGCAAGGTGGGCGAAGGCGGCTTGGGCTATTCCATTTTGTACGCCAGCGCCCAGCTGCAAACGGACTATCTTTTTGCACTGGTTCTCGCGGCCACCGTGCTGGGCTTTGCCTTCTTCTTCGCGGTCATGTTTTTGGAGTGGTATTTCCTGCACAACTGGCATGAATCGGCGCGCACAATGACGGAAGAATAGGAGACTTGAGCCATGCTTCGTTTGGAATCTGAAACCGGGTGGTGGTTGGTGACCCATGTCGACCACGCACACCTGGCCGGAGCCTTCGCCGAAAAATGGGGGAACGATCTTTTTCCGTCGCCTGAGCCGCGCGAGCGGGTCTTGCGCGGCATTCATGCGCACGACGACGGCTGGGCGGCACGCGATCAACAGCCGCAGATGACCCGGCAGGGAAAACCCAGCGCGTTTTCTGTTGAGCTGGTGGGGAAATATTCGGCCTTTGAAGAGATAGATCTTGCCGACTACCTGACGGTGCGCGAACGTGCTGTCCGCATGGTTGCCGAAGCGGATGCGTACGCCGCGCTGCTCGTATCCATGCACACCTACAACTTGCTCACGGCTCGTGCGGATCGCAGCACGATTCAACCGCAGCACCTTCCGCTGCTCGATGCGTTCCTCACTCGCCAGTTGGAGTTCCAGCAGCAATTGAAGGATCGGCTCGCTGCGGAAGGAACATCCATCGCAGTGGTGGAAGATCATTTTCGATTGCTGCAGGCAATGGACAACCTGTCGCTGTTGAGTTGTGTCGACTTTCAAAAGCCTGCAAGCTTGCTGCATCCGCTATCCCAGCGCGACGGTAGTGAAACCGGAGTTGCGGTTGAGCCTTTAGGGGAGCGGCACTTTCGGCTCGCGCCCTATCCCTTTGTCGCTTCGCCCCTGGTGTTTAACCTGCCCGCGCGTCATGTAGAGGGCAAGTTATTCACCAGTGCGGAAGAACTTCAGTCGAAGTTTAACCAGGCCGCTCCGGCATGGTTGCCGGTCACGATCACGCGCTAAGTGAGGAGGGAAATTGAATCGAACCAAGAGCTTATTGTTAGTAGCCACCCTGCTGTCTTCCGCGCTCGGCACGGCGCAGCAAACCTCCGTCAGGCAACTGGTAGAGCGTCAGGCGCGAGCATGGGAGAAGGAGGATTTTACCCTTGCTGCGTCGGACTGGCTTCCCACCGCGGTATTGATCTCACCGGAAGGAAACACGCCTGCCGGCGAAATGCCGGCTTCGATGAAGGACTACTTCAAAGACTTTAGCGACCTGCATGTCAACATCAAGAATGTCTTTGCATCTCCTGATGGCAGAAAAGTGGCGATCGAGTGGGACTGGGCTGTAACCCGGAAAAAAGATGGCAAACGCGGGACCTCCCATGACGCCATCATCGTCGACCTGGTCGGAGGAAAGATCGCTTCCTGGCGTGAATACTACGACCCCGCCAGTTCGGTTGAAGGCAAGCCGTAGACCCCGCGCCCTGAACAACAAAAGAGCCGGATGGCCAACCACGCCATCCGGCTCTTACTTAACGTCGAGCTAGAAGGTGAGTGCCAGCGACATCTGTATCTGCCGGGCGCTGCCGATGGCATGCGTTACAAAGCCCAAGCCGGCCGGGCAGTTATAGAAGCTGGTGTTGGTCTGGTTTCCTGTCGAGTTACAACCGGTGGGTAAGACGGTAGTGCCCTCGACCGGGAAATTATTGTAGAACTGGTTCTGAAACACCTCGTTGCCCGGCACGTCGAAGCTGGTGGTGTTAGTCAGGTTGTACACGTCAAACGTGTACTTAAGGCTGTACCGTTCCGTGATGTTGGTCATCTTAACCAGCGAAGCGTCTGCCCTTTTTTGAGAGCCTTGACGAAAGATGTTGCGCTGACCGGTGGTGAAGCTCGTCTCGAATGTATCTCCCGCGGGGATGGCGGAAGCCAGAGGGCTGGACGAGGTGACAAGGGGAACAGTGAAGCAAGCGGGGTTGAGGGCCGGTGCATTGTTGACCGTGAAGGCTCCGGAGTGCCCGGTCTCAGCTTTTTTCGGCGAACAAGCAGCGTAGTTGAGAGGCACGATGGGATTGGTGATGCCGTCGAAGATGCTGTAGTAAAGGCTGCCAACCGCGCCGGTAAAATCGACCACGCTGAAGGGCTGTCCGCTCTGCAGGACGGTCAGGCCGACCAACGACCAACCGTCGGTGAGGCGGCCCCGCAGCGTGGATTTGCCGTAAAAGTCGGGCAGACGGTAGACGTAGTTGAAGTTGAGGACATGCGTGCGGTCAAAGTCGGAGGAGGCATAACCGTCGCGGAGGTTGAGCGGGTTATTGCCGTTGTAAAAGAGACCCAGTGCGCTCTGCTCGTCCAGGGCGTGGGAATAAGTGTAAGATGCGCCCACCTGCAACCCATGGCTCATGCGCTTCTCCACGTGGACCTGCAAAGCATTATAGGCAGCATCGCCAGCCGCTTTATAGCTGATGGACTCGGCGGCGTACCCGATGTAGGGAACGCGTAGATCGATATTGCCACCCTCGTAGTTAGCTTCGGCCGTCGTGCCATCGCCTAAGGTAATCGGAGCGCCATAGGGGGTTAAGGTTGTCGTGTAGCCGTAGGAGTAGTTCTGGGAGTGAAGTGGGGCTGTGGGTGAGGCGATGTTTGGTTGATTGAATGGGACAGGGACCACTTGATGGCGGCCTAGATTGCCCACGTAGCCGAAATCAAAGGCCAGATCGTTGCGAGGCTGCCACTGGATGTCGAGTGTGTAGTTGATAGAGTAGGGCAGTTTGTTTGTCCGATCGTAAACACCGAGGGAGACCGGTGCGACTCCATTCATGATCGAAGTTGCGTTGGGAAGATACCCCGCGAAATCCGATGCCTTAGGATTGGTGGGTGCAGGGTTCTTGACATTGGTGTAAGGAAATTCCAGCGAGCCTGTCGTGCCTCCGCCGCAAACCGGGATATAACCTTCGTATTCGCTCGTGACAGGGCAGGTCTGGGCGGTGACGAAGGGAACCTGCTGGGCCACGCCAAACGGACCCCCTGTAACCAGGCCGATGGCATAGCCAGGCGAGAAGTAACTGAAGAGCTCTCCGCGATCGTAGTACAAACCCATTCCCGTCCGGACAACCACTTTGTTGTTAAATCTTGACGGCTCCCATGCCGCGCCGATACGCGGGGCGAAGCCCCACTGGCGGCCCGTAAGCGTGGTGTTGCTGACGCCTTGAGTTCCATTCTTATTATTGCCGGCGATGACGAAGCCGCTCTGGGTGGGTCCAAGATATCCGGCAGTCTCGCCGGTTGGCAACGGGCCGGTCGTCGTCGCGTAGGAGTAAAGGGAAGGATCGAAGTTGAAGATGTTTCCGTTCTTCTCCGTCAGTCCGCCATCCCAGTCGTAGCGCAGGCCGGCAGTAATCGTAAGGTTCGGCTTTATCTGGAACTTATCCTGCAGGAAGAGCCCAAGCTGATTGGCCCGGTAGTAGCGGTTGGCGTTGCCCTGCAGGAAAGTGGTGACGTTGTAGTCGTCGTTGGGGGTGACGATTCCCTGGAAAAACTGGCCAAGGTCCGGGCTGGTGACGCCACTACCGATGCCTGTGCGACGATCCCTGATGTTGAGTTGGGTGAAGCTATAACTGCCACCGAAGCCAATGCTGTGTTTTCCGCGTACCCAGATGGCGTTCCCGGAAGGCTGCAGGCGGTTCTGGAAGACGCCGGTGAACGTTCCCTGCGCGCCGGCGCCCGGACCGATATTCAAGGCGTCGCTGTATCCCGGCACCTTCAAGTTGCCAAGCGTATGAACGATGGTAACGCCCGGGAAGTAATTCGACCCAAAGGTGTCCATAGAGGCATCCGGATAGCTTCCCCCAGGGATGTCCTGGGGTCCGAAGGCCTGTTCATTGGTGTTGTAAAGCTTCTCCCGCAAGAAACCCAATGTCTGCTGCGTGCTGAGGTTGGACCCAATCAGGTAGGTGTTGTTGATGGAAAAAACCTGCGAGCCGGCGTCGAGGTGTTGCGTGAACCCGGGAACGTTGGAGTAGGCGTAAGGTGCGACCGTGGGGTCGTGCTGGTAGTAATACTTAAGCGCCAGGGTATCTTTGCTGGTGGCGTTGTAATCGAGATTGGCGACCGCCTGGTCGCCGGTGAAGGTGGCCGTTCCGGGGATAAAAGCGTTCCACAGCTGCGATGGGTTCAGGTTCGCCGAAAGATTCGGGTTGGCGTCGGGGATGAGGTATTTACCCGGTTCGCCCTTAACCGCAGGCGAATTGAATAAGGCCAGCGCCACTGGATCGATGGCCCCCGGCACCGCTCCTGGGCCAAAGGCGTTAGGACCATTGGTGATGGCGGCCAAAGCCTGCGGGCTGCGATCGTCCGTCAGCCCGACCGGCACGTCCAGGAAGGAGTCGCCGATCTCGGCATCGCTCACATGCAGGTGTTGGTAGGCCACGAAACCGAAGAGCTTGTCTTTGATGATGGGGCCGCCGAACGTTCCGCCCAGGGTGTAGCGGTGTAGCTGCGGATTCTTGTCGCTTTGAGGCACGGACTGGTCCTGGTTGAAGAAGAAGGGGTCGGCGTTGAGCCAGTTAGTGCCGCGATGCAGATAGAGGTTTCCGTGGTAATCGTTGGTACCGGAAGAGGTGCTGAGGTCGATGTGCGCGCCGCTGGTTCCGCCTTGTTGTGCGTCATACATCGATGCGTTGACGCGAACTTCCTGGATGGTTTCAGGGGCTGGACTCGGCAGTGCATTGCCGATGGAGAGATAGACAGACGCGCTGGACTGAATCACACCGCCCCCACCGTCATTACCCACGCCGGTGCTGGGTGAAACGCGCGCGGAGGCTACCTGGCTGGTGCTCTTGCCGTTGAATAGGTTGCTGGCGTCGACACCGTTGAGCAGGAAACTGTTGCTGGTGTCACGCTCGCCATTGGCCCAGATGGGGGCGTTGCCCAGGCCGGAGTTGACTCCACTGCCGCCAGGCAGTTCGGCGTTGACACCGGGCGAGAGAATGGCAACACCGGTAAAGCTGCCGGTGGGCAGCGGGATCGCTTCGATCTGCGATCTGTCCAGAACGTAGCCGTTCGTGGTGTCGACCGCGTTGAGCAGGGGATTGACGTCTACCTCAACCGAGTCAGCCACCGTGCCCACTTTGAGCTGGGCCTGGAACGAGACCGTGCGATTGGCTTGTACCACGATGCCCGGATAGCGCTCGGACGAAAAACCGTCTTTGGTAAACGTGATGGTGTATTTACCCAGCGGCAGATCGTTGAGGTTGTAGACTCCCTGCTCGTTGCTCCGAGTACCGCGCTCCAGCTTCGTATCTTCCGATGTGGCCTTGATCTCGGCATCGGGAACGGCGCTGCCGGATGGGTCGACAACCGTTCCGGTGATCCCACCCAAAGTTTGTTGGGCCTGCATTGCCAATGGCTGCAACAGGACGAGTGAGAACAGAAACACGAATGACGACAAACGCTTTTTGGAATTCAGATACATCTCGGATATGCCTCGCGTGAAGAGAGAAGCTGGGACCGGACTCTAGTTTTTCTTTAAGCGACGACGCGGTCGGTGCAACCAGAAAGGTCACGACAAGGTGACAGCCCAAAACTCAACCGGGAAATGGATCTGCGTTGCTAGAGGATAGCCCAAAGTCGACGGCGGAGCCAAGCAAAAATGCGGTTAGACGTAACCATAACTTCTGTACCCTTCATGGTGCAGTCAGACCAGCATGGAAACATGCGCGAAAACGATGCGCCATCCCTCAGGAAGACGGGCCCATGTTTGGCTCTGCCGGCCGCGCGTGACTTGGCCCGCGATGTCCCGCTCGAAGGCTACGGTGATGCTGCCAAAGTCCTTACCAAACGTGACGATCTCGATCCGCGTGATCGTACGCGCCAGGTTGGCTGGAGAGCGGCCTTTGCGAAACGCCTCGATCTCCTCAATCCCGTACAGAGACTCGCTGGGGCCAAAACGCGCCACGTAAGGAGAGGCCCAGAACATGCCGATCAGGGTACTGACGTCGTTCGAAACCAGGGCTTGCTCGTAGCGAGGATAGAGTTCGCGCAGCTCGGCTATTGTCGTGGGGTCATTGATTTGCATGTCGCTCAAAATATCTTCCGCGTGGGCAGCACGCACTTGGGCAAGACGGCGCAGACCGTGATCATCGGTTCGTTCACCACCTGGCTTATGCGCAGCTTCATCGCGACGCTGCACAGCAAATAGGCCTGGACGGGCGCAAACGACCACTTGGCAATCAGCAGTTCCACCATGCGCTCGGTCGATGCACGGGCGGCCTGCATTGCGTCGGATGCAGACTCGACCACGATCCACGCGTCCTGGGGTGCATCCGGGTTGCGCGATTCGGCCGACTCAAGAAAAGGCCCGGACAGTGGTTGGCGCCGGTGCACCCGAAAACGCAGAGTCACTTCTGCCGGGCACTCGATGCCGTTAATGCAGACCTCGCCATCACCCTGGGCGGCGTGCGCGTCTCCGGCCGAAAAGAGCGCTCCGGGGTTCAGCACCGGCAGGTATAGTGTGGCGCCGGCGCATAGCTCGCGCACGTCCATGTTGCCGCCGAAGGGGCCGGGGGGACGGGTCCGGAACTCGCCATCTTCTGCCGGAGCAACACCCATCACACCGCAAAAAGGACGCAGCGGCACCACGGCCGGGCCTAGCGAGCGGCTCACCTGGGGATCCAGTGCCCAGTGGAACAGGTACGGATCGCGAAACTGCTCCTTCAGAAAACCGAGCCCGGGGATCACGCTCGTCCAGCCCCAGCCGAGGTGTTCCACTTGCAGGACTTCGATCTCAAGCACGTCGCCGGGCTCGGCGCCATCGATGCGGATGGGGCCGGTCAGGGCATGAATCCGATTCCGGTCGATGGCCAGAAAATCTTCCACGCTGGAACTCGGTGTGACCTGGCCGCCGCTGGCGTCAAGGCAGCTCATGTGCACCGTGTCTCCTGGAGAGATCGTCAGCCGTGGTTCGAGTGCGCGGTTCCAGCGCGAATGAGTCGGTTCAGCAGTCAACCGGTGTTCGG
>Ga0302324_100011108_pt1 | contig 18536 bp, 15 predicted proteins | sample Palsa_T0_1_FD_201949 | JGI IMG/M metagenome (GOLD analysis project Ga0302324, IMG submission 201949) | Peat permafrost microbial communities from Stordalen Mire near Abisko, Sweden - Palsa_T0_1 | ecosystem: Environmental > Terrestrial > Soil > Palsa > Peat permafrost | place: Sweden: Abisko...
CCATGGCGGCCTCGGGCAGGCTGTGATCCTCCAACACAAGTAATCCCGCCGCAACCCCTTCCGAGACACTCATTTTCTCGGCCTGTAACAACAGTCCCGCCGCCAAGTCGATTCCGCAGAGCCTGGGAAGCCGTTGTGTCCCTCCAAGTACCGGCATCAGGCCATATTTAAGCCAGGGAAAATCCAGGCGAATCGGTCCGGTGCTTGCGAAGCGCACATGACACGCCAAAGCAATTTCAAGCTGCAGCCCGCCGATCGATTCTGACACAAGGGCGGCGACGACCTTTGGACTTTGCTCCATCTGCCGGATCAAGGCGCGCAGTCGGTCAATCACCGGGTCGTCGGCCAAAATCTGATCGATCTCGATCCTTTCCGTTTCCGGGCGGCAGTGAAATTCGATCAGCAGACCGTTAATCGCAGGGTCGGAGAGCGCTGCCTCGATGCGATCGGCGACCTCCGAGTCCAAAGGTCGTTCGCACAAAATTCGAGCGTTGCTTTCTGGATTCATGCTCGCCGAATGACCGTTGCAACCCCCATGCCTAACCCGGTGCACATTGTCACGACGCCGTGTTCAACATTTCGCCTGTGCATTTCATTGACCAGCGTGCCGATCAAGACCGCGCCGGTCGCCCCGACTGGGTGGCCCATCGCAATCGCGCCGCCGTCAACGTTGATTCGGTCGAGCGGCGCTTTCGTCTTATCCATGAAATATAAGACGACTGAGGCAAACGCCTCGTTGACCTCGAAAAGATCGATGTCGGCTACGGTCAGGCCGGCTCGATCGAGCGCTTTGCCGGTGGCGGCTGCAGGGGCGGTCAGCATGATGCAGGGATCGTCCGCGGCACTTGCCGTCGACAAAATTCTTCCTTTAGGCGCCCGTCCAAGTTGTTCCGCGATTCGTCCGTTTCCGATCAACACGACGGCCGCGCCGTCCGCGATCCCGGAAGAGTTGCCGGCGTGATGAACGTGGCGAACCTTCGAGACCTGCGGATATCGCAACCGGATATAATCGCGAAAGTCTTCCCCGGTTCTCGCAAACGCGGGTGCCAGTTTCGCCAGACTCTCAGTGGTTACATTATCCCGTACCAGTTCGTCTCGCGTGAGAACTGGATCGCCGTTCTCGTCGGTGATCGGAACGACCAGATCGTTAAAAAAGCCGTCGCTCCATGCCGCGCGTGCGCGTTGCTGGGATCTTGCTCCAAGAGCGTCAACGTCGTTCCGGGCGTATCGATGCAAAGTCGCGATCAGATCGGCGGATAGACCCTGCGGAATCTGGACATTGGCATCTCTGAAAGACACGTCGGAAATCATCGGACCTCCTGAACCGAAGATCGAGAAAAGCGAAAGCATTTCGACTCCGCCCGCGATGATCAAGTCCGCCTGGCCTGACATCACTTTCGCCGCGGCGGTATTGACGGCGTCCAAGCCGGAGCCGCAGAATCGCGACACCATGAAGCCGGGAGTTGTTACCGGGTAACCGGCTTGCAGCGCGCTTGATCTGGCCAGATTGCCACCTTGATCGTTATACTGTTCACAACATCCGAGTATAACTTCATCGGTGAGCTCTGTGACCCGGGGAAATCTGCGGCTAAGTTCCCGCAAAAGAGAGCCGACAAGGCGCAGCGGGGTCTGAGTATGGAGCTTGCCCGTCGATTTCCCGCGTCCAAGCGGGGTCCGAATGGCGTCGAAAATAAAGACTTCCGCAAGAGACGGCATAAACGAGATAAGGTGATTCTACATTACTCTTTTTCGCCGAATAGCCAGCAACGGAACCGTTGCGATGGAGGACCGATTTCGCTATCTATTCTCGACACTAAATGAAGAAATATCGAATTGCGGCGGTTCCGGGCGACGGAATTGGTCAAGAGGTTGTCCCTGAAGGGATTCGGGTCATCGATGCGGCGGCCGCGAAAGCCGGCGTTCAATTTGAGTGGCAAGAGTTCCCCTGGAGTTGCGCTTTTTATAAGGAGACCGGCCGCATGATGCCCGAAGACGGTCTCGACCAGATTCGGCATCATGACGCAATTTTTCTGGGCGCTGTTGGATTCCCTGGCGTCCCCGATCATATCTCACTCTGGGGTCTGTTGATTCCGATTCGTCGCGTCTTCGAGCAATATGCGAATGTTCGCCCGGTGAAATTGATGCCGGGAATCCAATCGCCGTTGCGGAATCGAGACTATGGCGATATCGATTTCATCATCGTTCGCGAGAATAACGAAGGAGAATACTCAGCCGTGGGCGGACGGATGTTTGAAGGCACCGAGTTCGAGTTTGCGACCCAACAATCCGTTTTCACACGGCGGGGAGTCGACCGAATTTTGCGGTGCGCCTTCGAGACCGCCTCCAAACGAACAAAAAAACAGGTGACTTCGGCGACCAAATCGAACGGGATCACGATCACCATGCCGTTCTGGGATGAGCGATTTAAGGTGATCAGCGCTGAATATCCCCTGATAAAGACAAACCAGTTTCATATCGACATCCTGACAGCCCACTTCGTCTTGCATCCCGACTGGTTTGATGTCGTGGTCGGTTCGAATCTTTTCGGAGACATCCTCTCAGACCTCGGTCCGGCGTGCACGGGGACCATCGGCATCGCTCCATCAGCGAATCTCAATCCGGAACGCGTTTTTCCTTCGATGTTCGAGCCGGTGCACGGGTCGGCGCCTGATATCGCCGGCAAAGGGATCGCCAATCCGATCGGTCAGATCTGGTCCGGGGCAATGATGCTCGATCATCTTGGCGAGCATGATGCCGCCGGAGCAATCGTCAACGCGATTGAAAAGGTGCTGGAAAGCGGACCCAAAACGCGGGACATCGGCGGGTCCGCGTCGACAGCGGAAGTGGGAAAAGCCATTGCGGCGGCGGTATAGCCGGAATTTGGCATGTTGGGGCGGAAGCGGTGTCGACGCGTGGTGTGCTTGACTCGGGCACCGGGGGCGATTCACCTTGACATACCCAGTCGCCTGTGGCTGATTGCACGCTCCGCGCGAGCCAGAACTGCCGTTGGTCCCTGGGTTGCGGCCGCTTGGCCTGCAATCGCACGCGCCAGGGGAAACCCGGCTAAGAAAAGATAAGATGCATATGTCCGTTCGTTTAGGTCGTTTCGAGATGCCGAAGAGCCTCACAAAAGACGAGGCCACCGCAACCGAAACTTACACCAAGTTTATCGCAGAACCGTTTGAAGCCGGATACGGCCACACAGTCGGCAACTGTCTGCGGCGTGTCCTGCTCTCCTCTCTGGAAGGTGCAGCGATCACCTCCGTTCGAATCACCGGGGCGCAACATGAATTTGCATCCCTGCCAGGGATCGTGGAGGACGTGACCGACATGATCCTCAATCTGAAAAAGATAAAGTTCAAGGCGGTCGACCATGAGCCGCGAACGGTCACGATCAATGTCAACAAGGAGGGACAGGTCACTGCCGGTGACATCCAGACCATCCAGGGGATCGATGTCTTAAACACTGATCAGATCATCTGCACGATCGACAAGCGGCAGAAGTTCGAAGCCGAGTTTGACGTCCGCGTTGGGCGCGGATTTTTCACGGGAGACGAGAACAAACGTGCCGACATGCCGATCGGGGTTATCCCGATCGATTCGATTTTTTCGCCGGTGATTCGGGTGAAGTACAGCGTCGAAAATACCCGCGTTGGCCAGCGGACCGACTACGATAAGTTGGTTTTGGAAATCTGGACGGACGGGCGGATCACTCCGGACGATGCGCTTCTCCAGGCTTCCGCTATCCTGCGACATCATCTGGATGTGTTCGTGAATTACGACGACAGCCAGGTCGAGTTTGATGAAACGCCTGAGGAAGTCAGCCAGGAGAACACCCGGCTCAAAAAACTCCTTAACATGAGCGTGAATGAAATTGAACTCTCGGTGCGTGCCGCAAACTGCTTGAACAACGCCAATATTACGACCGTGGGTCAGTTAGCAATGAAGACAGAGGCCGAGATGCTGAAGTATCGTAACTTCGGGAAAAAATCGCTGAACGAGATCAAAGAGAAATTGCAACAGCTTGGACTGAGTCTCGGAATGAAATTTGAATCGGGATTGGTTGAACCTCCGATGGGCGGCGAACGGAGCGATGAGGGAAAACTGGTCTCTCTGTAAAAATCTATGCGCCACGCAAAAAAGACGATCAAATTGGGCCGCAAATCCGAGCATCGGAATCTATTGCTGGCGAACCAGGTCTGCAGCCTTATCGAGTACAATCGAATCAAGACCACTTTGGCGAAAGCAAAGGCTGTCCGTCCTTTCGCCGAAAGGATGATCACTCTGGGCAAACGGGGCGATCTCCATGCTCGTCGCGTGGCCTTTTCGTTTCTGCGGCAGAAAGAAGCAGTCCAAAGATTGTTTGCCGAGCTGGCGCCTCGGACCGCGCGTCGGCAGGGGGGCTATTGTCGGATCGTGAAACTTGGTCCGAGACAAAGCGACTCCGCGCCGATGGCCTACATTGAATTTGTCGACCAACCGGGCGCAGAGACGAAGCCCGAGTCCAAGAGAACGACTGAGAAAAAGTAGCGGATTGGCGCTAAAGGACGTTTGTGTTTAGCGTGGTTCTCTGCGGCCCGAAGGACCAAGAAAGCATAGGGTTTACCCCATATTGCGCGGTCATTGGCATCGTCAGAAAGAAAATGCGTGCCGCGCAAATTCAACACCTTGTTCGGAGCCGTTAAATGATCAATTGCCGTGCGAGAAGTTATGGGGCTGATCTTGTTAGGCGAGGCCAACCGGCAAGCCCCGGCTCAGGCGGAGCTTCGCCCTACCTGCGCCGGGGCATCTTGCGTCAACCTGCACGTTATCTTAACGCCAATGGGGTAAACCCTGGGCTGAGTTATCATGGCCCTTCGGGCCGTAGGAAGGGCGCTAAACACAAACCAGTGCATCGTCTCATAAGTAGGAGGCATACCGCTGCCTCCTACCTATGAGACGATGCACTGGTTTGGTTTGAGCTAACTCAGGATTTCGAACGCTTTCTTCAGGTTATTCGGCCTGAAGATGAGGATCCCTTTTTGCGCATTCGGTGCGGTCGCGCCGTACGCGTACTCGATGTTGACTTTTTCCGCGGCGAGCTTTTTCGCGATCCTGGAGAGCGTTCCCGGTTTGTTATCGTGCTCAAGCATCAGAACTTCATTTTCCAGGACGAGCGTGCCGTGTTCCTCAAAAATCGATAAGGCTCGTTTGTGATCGCTGACGACCATTCGTACAACAGCGTGATCCACTGTGTCCGAAATTGTTAAACCGAAGATATTAATCTCCTCTTCGGCCAAGGCATCGCAAACGGCGGCGAGTGTGCCCGGCTTGTTCGCGAGGAACAGCGCAAGTTGGGTTGTGATTTCCATACCCTAACTCTTCGTTGCAGGCGTCTCCGCTACGGCGGTGATCGGGACAAGAGCCAGTTTCGGAGCTGTCGGAATATGAATTGGGCGAATTTTCCAGAATTTTGGCTCATACCGATGCCAATCTCCGAGGATCTCTTTGGCGCGGTCACTTTCTGTGCGCTCAAGATGCTTATAGACGAGCTTCTTTACAGAGACGATATCCGCCTCGGCTTCGAGCCGCTCAAGCGAAACCAGTTCCGGATTCAACTTCAGCGGGAACGAATCGTCCAGATCCAGCACGTACGCGACTCCGCCGGTCATGCCAGCGCCAAAGTTTTTGCCGGTACTTCCCAAGACCAAAAGAACGCCGCCAGTCATATACTCACTGCCGTGATCGCCAACCCCCTCGATCACGGCTGTCACGCCTGAGTTCCGCACGCAAAAACGCTCTCCGGCGCGGCCTGCCGCGAAAAATTCTCCACCAGTCGCTCCGTACAGGCAGGTATTCCCGACGATCGAATTTTCATGCGCGACATATTTCCGATCGGTGGGTGGTTTCACGACGATTTCACCGCCTCCCATGCCCTTGCCGACGTAGTCGTTCGCTTCACCGGTCAAGGTGATTTTGACGCCGGGACTCAGAAACGCTCCGAGGCTTTGACCTGCGCTACCGCGCAGTTCCAATTCGATCGTTCCTTCCGGGAGGCCTTGCTCGCCCCAGAGATAACCAATCTCTCCCGAAAGCTTGGTTCCAACCGCGCGATTGGTGTTCTTAACGCGGTAAGAAAGCGTGATCGGCAATTGGTCGTTCACCGCTTCACGCGCATCCTGCAGGATCGAATCGTCGAGCCGCCTTCCGGGCTGCGGATCATTTCGTTCCCACGTATTGTGCCGCGGCTGTGAATCGTCATCTTTCGCGACATTCACCAGCAATCGGCTCAGATTGACTTTGTTTGCCTTCCAATGATCCGGAATGTATCGCTGGCGCAGATATTCCACACGCCCAACCAGATCGGTGAAACTTGGAAGACCCATTTCCGCCATGATCGCTCGTACCTCTTCGGCGACTCCATTGAAGTAGTTCACCACATATTCAGGCTTGCCCTTGAATTTCGCGCGCAGACGCTCGTCCTGAGTCGCCACGCCGACTGGACAGGTATTCAGGTGGCACTGCCGCACATAGACGCACCCAGAGGCAATCAGCGCGGTCGTCCCGAAATTAAATTCTTCGGCGCCCAGCAATGCCGCAAAGATAATGTCTTCTCCGGTTCGGAGACCGCCGTCCGTGCGGAGAATGATGCGATTGCGCAAGCCGTTCAGCATCAAGACCTGGTGCGCTTCCGCAATTCCCAGCTCCCAAGCGCTCCCCGCATTTTTGATTGAACTGAGAGGCGAGGCGCCTGTGCCTCCCTCATGGCCGCTGATCAAAATGATATCGGCATGCGCCTTCGCGACGCCGGCGGCAATCGTTCCGACGCCCGCCTCCGCGACCAGTTTAACGCAGATTTTTGCCCGCGGATTGACCTGTTTCAGATCGTAAATCAATTGCGCTAGATCCTCGATCGAATAGATATCATGATGCGGCGGCGGAGAGATTAATGCCACGCCGGGTGTGCTTTTTCGCAGACGCGCAATCAGTTCGGTGACCTTGTGGCCCGGTAACTGTCCCCCTTCGCCCGGCTTAGCGCCTTGAGCCATCTTGATCTCGATCTCCTTCGCGCTTGCGAGATAAGCGGCGGTAACGCCAAAGCGGCCCGCAGCGATTTGCTTAATCGCGCTATTTGGCCAATCACCGTTTTTGCGGCGATGAAAACGTTGCGGGTCCTCACCCCCTTCACCTGAGTTGGATTTCCCGCCGATCTGATTCATCGCGATGGCGAGGCACTCGTGCGCTTCCGGGCTTAGTGCACCAAGAGACATGCCAGCGGTGGTAAATCGACGTCGGATCTCTTCGATCGGTTCCACTTCCTCAAGCGGAATAGGTAGTTTGTTCGTGGGAATTCGTTCCAACAGATCCCGGAGCGTGTTTGGCCGGACCGCTTTGACCGCTTCGACGTACGTTTTGTAGTCCTCTTGCTTGTTCGACTTAACAAACGCATGGAAGCTCTTGATCACCTGCGGCGTGACCGCATGCTGCTCGCCCTGCCGACGGAACCGGTAATACCCGGGATCACCCAGATCGAGTGTCTTGTCTTGTTCTGGTAACGGCTTCGAATATGCCAGTCTGTGCCTTGTCAGCGTCTCCGTGGCGATCTCTTTTAGACCAATGCCGGCAATTTTGGAGGGCGTTCCGGTAAAACATCTCTCGGTCAGCTCAGTGCTTATTCCGATCGCTTCAAAAATCTGTGCGCCTCGATAACTGTCCACGACCGAGATGCCCATTTTTGACATGATCTTCAGCAACCCTTTCTCGATCGCACCTTTGTAGTTTTGGATCATCTTTTCGTACGTCGCAGTCTCTCCGAGCTTACCTTTCTCAAGCAGTTCTCGAACTGTCCCGTACGCGACGTATGGGCAGACTGCGCTGGCGCCGTATCCGATCAGACACGCAATTTGATGCACATCCCGAGCTTCACCCGTGTCGCAAATGATGCTGCACTTCATTCGTTTCCCGATCCGGGTTAAATGATGATGCACGGCTGCGGTGGCGAGCAGCATCGGGATGGCAATGTGATCGGCATCCACGCCTCGGTCCGAAAGAATAATCAATCGCGCCGAATCATCGATGGCGCGTTCAGCATCCGCAGAGATCCGATTCACGGCCTCCTCGATGCCTTCCACGCCGTCCGCAACGTTCCACAGGACAGAGATGGTCGCCGATTTGTGCTCCGACTCCCGGATCGATCTCAAGGCATCGAGCTCGTGCTGGAGCAACACTGGCGAATCCGAGTGCACCATTTTCGCATGCTCAGCTGTCGCCCCGAGCAAATTACGGCGCCATCCCATCAGTGTTGCCAGGGACATCACCAGTTTTTCGCGGATCGGATCGATCGGCGGGTTGGTCACCTGCGCGAAGAGTTGTTTGAAGTAGGTGTAAAGCAACCTTGGCTGCAAAGAAAGAACAGCCAGCGGCGTGTCATCGCCCATCGATCCGAGCGCTTCCTGGCCCTCCTTGAGCATCGGTTTCAGAACCATGTCAAGTTCTTCACTCGTGTATCCGAATGCTACCTGCAGCCGGGTCAATTCCAGGATATCCAATTCCTCCGCAGGCTCGGGAATTCGTTTACCGGCAATTTCCTGCAGCCGGAGCAAATGCGTTCGGATCCACTGCAAGTAAGGCTTTCGGGCCGAAAGCTGTTTCTTGATTTCGGTGTCCCGTAACAGTTTGCCCGCGTGGGTATCGACCGCGATCATCTCGCCTGGTGCAAGCCGCCCTTTCTCGATGACCTTTGCATCATCGATTTCGTTGCAACCAACCTCGGAGCCGAGACTGACAAGGCCGTCTTCCGTAATTTTGTAGCGCGCCGGGCGCAGTCCATTTCGATCGAGGCAAGCAGCGACGACGATTCCGTTGCTGAATATAAGTCCTGCTGGACCGTCCCAAGGTTCGGTGAAACAACGGTGATACTCGTAGTAAGCCTTGAGCTCAGGGTCCATTTTTTCGTCGGAGCGCCACGCAGGCGGCACCAGCATCGTCATCGCATGCAAAATGTCGCGCCCGGAGAGCATGAGCACTTCCATCGCGTTATCCAGACTGGCAGAATCCGATCCTCCAGGTTGGATAATCGGTTTCAGCAGATTAATATTTTCGCCCCAGATTTCCGCCTCCAACTCCGATTCCCGCGCGTGCATCCAGTTGCGGTTGCCGCGAATCGTGTTGATCTCGCCGTTGTGCCCAAGAACGCGGAACGGTTGGCTCAGAGGCCATGTTGGAAATGTATTGGTGCTGTACCGTTCGTGGTAAAGGCAGATGGCGGTTTCGAACTCCGGATTAGCGAGATCCCGATAGAATTTCTCGAGCGACACCGCAGTTAACAACCCTTTGTAGACAATTACCCGGTGCGAAAATGAAGCGATATAAAAATTTTTAATGTTATCGAGATGCGCCCGCGCCTCGATTTCGTTTCGGGCCAGAAACAGCCGGCGTTCATATTCGTCATCGCTCATCCCGGCTGGCCGGCCAATCAGCACCTGCTCGATTCGCGGCATGGTCCGCTGCGCCTTTTCGCCTAGCACGAGGACATTGAGTGGGACTTCTCGCCAGCCGAACTGGAACAGTTCACGCTCCTCTAAAACCTCTTCGATGACCGCTTTGGCTCGCGCTTGCGCGTAGGCGTTGTCGTGCGGCAGGAACACAAACCCGACACCCAAGTCTGTATCATTGTAGAGCGTGTGTCCGAGTCTGGTCACCTCTTTGCGAAAGAGTTTGTACGGAATCTGCGTCATTACGCCCGAACCATCTCCGGTCTTCGCATCCGCGTCCATCGCTCCGCGGTGTGCCATGTTGCACTTCGAGGTGAGCCCGTGTCGCAGCACGCGGTTGGATCGTTCACCGTTGATCGCCGCAACGAAGCCTACTCCACACGAATCGTGTTCCTCCTCCGGCCGGTAGAGGGAGTCCGGAATGCCTTTGAGCGCTTGCGTGATTGCGTGATTCATGACGGAAAGCCTGTTGACATTAAGAGTTCAGATGAATGATTCAAGACGAGATTCCATAGAGTACCGACAAATTTTAGTCGCCCAAAAGAAGTTCCTCGAATAATTTGTGCCCTCTGTTACGGAGAACAATTGCACAGAGCCGGTTCGGGGGGGTGCCCATGCTTCCCTTTCGAGCCTGGTTGAGGGGATACTGCCATGAGAATTCTAGATGAGCAAGAAAAGGCGATCATCCGTCACCTGATTCGGGACCCGCGCGAATCGGACAACGGAGTTGGAGAATTAACAGGGGTCAACGTGCGCACCGTCAGCCGGAAGCGACAGCGATTGGAGCAGGAGGGGATTCTATCGTACTACGCAAACGTCGACCTCTCCGCCAACGGCGCTCATCAGTTTACTGCGCGCCATCTTTACATCATCAAGTTCGGCGTCGGTATTACATATAAGCAACTTGTGGACGATATCAAAATGGAGCCGAGCAACACGGTGTTCACGGAAAGAGTTTTTGAAAGTCACATCGCGGAGATCGATGGCAAAGTAGCGCTCTTGCTTTATATCGACGGCGATAGCGACGTCGATATCGTGCAGCGGATGCATGAAGAGTTGATCCCGACACTTCTGGAAAATCACGGCAAGGAATTGATCGAAGAAATCTCTACCGTGCGGATTCTGTCGCCTGTCCGCGTGATGCGAAACTACTTGCCGCTGGTGAACATGAAGAATGGCTTAATGAAAGCCGACTGGCCGGATGAAGCAATTTATGTTGGCCGTTGAATCAGGAGGGTTTGGGACGGATTCCCAACATCCGCGGCTGGCGTTATTCCTGAGAACCGAAGAGAAGAGGTAAACCACAGATTACAAGATCAAACCTCAACCGCCCACCGCGTCCGTCTGCGGATAACTTCCGAGCACCTTCACGAATGTGCAGTGCTTCTCTAGCTCGCTGATGGCGCTCTTGACTAGTTCGTCATCACAGTGGCCTTCGATATCGACAAAGAAAAAGTATTCCCAGTTCTTGCGCTTGGACGGCCGGCTCTCGATCTTGCTCATGCTCAGCTTAAGTCGATTGAATGGCTCGATTGCCGAGTAGAGAGCACCGACCCGATCCTGAACACAGAACATCAGGGATGTCTTATCTGCGCCGGTGGGAGGACAGGTGTCGTGAGAGATCACCAGAAAGCGCGTGGTATTATTCGGGCTATCCTGGATTGATCGCTCTAGAATTTCCAATCCGTACACCTCCGCGGCCATCGCGCCGGCCAGCGCCGCAGCACCCGGTTCTCGAGAAGCTTGTTCTGCGGCTTTTGTCGTACTCGAGACTTCGATCCATTCCAGCTCGGGGGCATTCGCTTTGAGCCATTTCCGGCATTGGCCGAACACCTGGGGGTGAGAATAGATCCTGGTGATCTTTTCTTTCGGTTCATTCGATAGAAGATTATTTTCGATTCGAAGCAGAATCTGCGCACAAATCTTCAACTCGGAATCCATGAAGAGGTCCAGGGTGTGGTTGACTGCGCCTTCGACGGAATTCTCGATCGGCACCACGCCGTAATCGGCTCGACGTCTCGCAACCTGGTCGAACACGTCACCGATGTTGGCCTGCGGGGAGTAATCGACCGATGCTCCGAATTTGGCGCGCGCAGCCTGGTGTGACCATGTTGCTTGAGGACCTAGATACGCAATGATCAACCCTTTCTCCAGCGCCAGCGCCGCTGACATGATCTCCCGATAAATGGCGCGAATCGCTGTTGCCGGAAGCCGCCCATCGTTTTTTCGCTCGAGCCCTTGGAGCAGAGCTTCTTCGCGTTCAGGAGCGTAAATGTTAAGGCCGGATTCTTTCTTCAGGACGCCGACTTCGTGGACGAGATCCGCACGCTGATTCAATAGCTCCAGCAATTTGGTGTCAACCTCGTCAATTTGCTTTCGAATCAGCTCCAGGGACAATTTCGACTTCTCCATGCTCATTGTTCTCCAGTTTGGAGTCCGACGGATTGCTCGTTTCGACGCTCGGCTCAAGGCGGCGCTCCGCCGGCGCGACAGCTTTCGGCAATGCGACCTCTCTGAGTTCGGATGCGTTTGGCAGTTCATCTAAATTCTTGAGCCCGAAATGCTCCATAAAATGCTGGGTGGTGACGTACACCAGCGGGCGGCCAGGAACATCCGCGCGTCCATTGATTTTCACTAATCCGGCATCGAGCAGCTTCTGCATCACCCCGTCCACGGTGACTCCGCGAATCGCCTCGACATCGGCTTTCGTGATCGGTTGGCGGTAAGCGATGATTGCCAACGTTTCGAGCGCCGGTGCGCTCAGGCGCGTTGGTCGCATTTCCGGAAACAGCTGTCGTACCCAAACCTGGTATTCGATTCGGCTGACCAGCACCCAGCCGGAGACTTGTTCAACCAGGTTGAAGGCACGGCCCAGCTCCGAATATTCATTCTTCAACGTGTCTAAGGATTCGGTTATCTCTGTCTCCTTGATCTTGGCGAACGCCACCTCCGGCCCTTCTTCAAAGTATTCTGCCGCTGACGACAGGGCCGCCGCGATTTCCTTCAGCGAAAGCGGCTTCTGCGATGCGAAAAGCAGGGCTTCAACGACTGCTTTCAGGGTGACCATGGTTCGAATCCCGAGAATAGTGTGCTATCCCCGAAATACCTGTTATTTCGAGGACAGGACATTAGTGCAGTTTTATCGGAATTTGAAATCTGTGCAATCTGCGGTTCATTTCATTTTCGGGCTTTCGCTAAGGCTCGCTAAGCACTCTCTTTCTCAATTCAAAACGCCGCGGATTTCGATTTCGGCAAATAGTCCGTCCTGAAAGACGCGGATCTGGTTCATGCGAATGAGTTCCAGCAATGCCAGAAACGTCACCGCAATCTCGGTCCGACTCGCTGCCTTCTCGAAAAGATCGAAAAATGTAATCAGTCTTTGGCACCCAATGGTGCGCATGATGAAATCAATTTTGTCCGAGACCGTGAAGCTTTCCTCAAAAATCTCGCGAAGATCTTCGCGCTTCAGCTCGATTTTTTTTAGCACCTTTTGAAAGGCGTTGATCAAATCGAAGATTCCGACTTCGGATTTGAGTAACGTTCCGGGATCTTCGAATTCAGGTTTTTCCGGGACCCGGACGATTAAACCTTCCTGCAGCAATTCCCGGTGGTGAAGCTGAAATGCGGCGTCCTTGAACTTCTTGTACTCGATCAATTGCCGGATGAGATCCCAGCGCGGATCCTCTTCCTCTGCCTCGTCATCCGGAGGCTGTTGGTGGACCGGCAAGAGATTACGGCTTTTGATGTAGATTAGGTTTGCTGCCATAACGACAAACTCTCCGGCGATCTCAAGGTCTAGCATCCGAAACGTTTCCAGATACTCGAGGTACTGGCTGGTGATTCGTTCGAGCGAAACATCGTAAATATCGACCTCATCCTTCCTGATCAGATAGAGGAGCAGGTCGAGTGGACCCTCGAAAACTTCCAGCTTCACTTTGTAATCATTTGGCATCAATCGGACGTTCGCAACGCAACGATACCCGGGTCACCGTCGGGTTTCCTTCGAACTTCGACATTCGCAAGAATCGTCTTCAGCTCTTCAAGCGTTCCAGCATCTGACGAACTGCATTTTCAAGACCGATTGAAACTGCGCGCGAGACAATCGAATGACCAATGTTGAATTCGTTCCAGTGCGGGTTTGCTATCAACAGCCGAACGTTCGAATAATTTATCCCGTGACCGGCGTTCACCAGGAGCTTTTTTTCCTTGGCCAACCGAGCTGCTGCTTCCAGCCGGTCCACTTCATCCAGCTGTAATGCGGCAGGCAGGTTGGCAAACGTGCCCGTATGCAACTCCACAGCGTCCGCGCCCAGTTCGCTCGACGCTTGAATCTGCGCAGCATCCGGTTCGATGAACATGCTGACTCGGATTCCCGCGGTGTGAATCCGTTGAACCGTCTGCTTGAGCGCTTTGAAATGCCGGGTCACATTGAGCCCGCCTTCGGTCGTTATTTCCTGGCGGTTTTCCGGAACGAAACAGACCTCGTCGGGCAGGACTCTGAGAGCAGTCTCGACAATCTCCGGCGTATTCCCCATCTCGAGGTTCAGCTTTGTCATGATGCTGTCTCTTAGACGGAACACATCTCGGTCTTGGATATGCCTCCGGTCGGCTCGCAAATGCACAGTGATGCCGCTGGCCCCTGCTCGTTCACAGGCAGACGCGGCTGCCACTATATCCGGTTCGCAGTTGGGCGAATCGATCATGTCGGCGTAGCGAGCCTGCCGAAGCGTCGCGATATGATCGATGTTCACTCCTAATTTGATCATGGACCGTTAGACTCCAGAACGCCTTCGAACGCGCAAAAAAAGGAAAAAAGGCAGGAGTTCAGGAGGCAAATAGCAATTGCGTGGACAAATACTGGCACCCAATGACAGCCGGCCAAGTCGAAATCTTCATCGCTTGGAACAGGCTGAATCGCCAGCGACAGACCGTACAGCCGCCGTCCGATTCTGCAACTCCTGAACTCCCGCAACTCCTGCCTTCTTTCCGTTAGTGCCTGAAATGGCGTACTCCGGTAAAAACCATCGCCATTTGGCGTTCGTCCGCCGCGGCAATAACCTCTTGGTCGCGGATAGACCCACCGGGCTGGATGGCAGCCGTTGCACCCGCTTCCGATGCCGCGATTAAACCATCGGCAAAAGGGAAAAACGCGTCGCTGCAAACAGCGCTTCCTTTCAGCGAAAGCCCTGCCTCGTTCGCTTTCCAAATGGCAATCCGTGAAGAATCCACTCGCGCCATTTGACCTGCGCCGATCCCAAGTGTTCGATCCCGGGACGCATAAACGATAGCGTTCGATTTAACATGTTTTACGACGCGCCATCCGAAGAGCATTGCCTTCATCTCCTCCGCAGTGGGTGGTCTGGCAGACACCACGTGGCGTTCAGGTTCTTTGAGCTCGGCGCCATCCCTTTCCTGCACTAACAAGCCGCCGATCACCGATCGCACGTCGGGTTCATCCTTTTTCTCGGCTGGTCCGGCAAGCATCTTCATCAGTCGAAGATTTTTCTTCTTTTGAAGCAAGGCCCTGGCCTCCGGCTCGAAATCCGGCCCGATAATCACTTCACTGAAAATCTCGGAAATTGCGCGAGCCAGCGATTCCGTCAGCGGACGATTGCAAATGATGATGCCACCAAAAGGGGCTTGCTTATCCGTGGCGAATGCTTTGATCCATGCTTCTCGAAGATCCGGGTCCGAACCGACTCCACATGGGTTTGTGTGCTTCAGAATGGCGACAGTCGGTTCCGTGAATTCCCAGATAAGCCGTGCCGCAGCGTCGATATCGACAATGTTGTTGTAGGAAAGCTCCTTGCCGTGGAGCTTCTGAAAATAATCTTGAAAATGGCCGTGCAAGCTTGCCAATTGGTGCGGGTTCTCTCCGTACCTGAGGCGCATTTCCAAGGGTAGAGAAAGGGTAAAGGATCCGCTGCTGCTTTGTTCACGGCGTAGATAATTGGCAATCGCCTGATCGTATCGAGCAGTTGTCAGAAAAGCTTTGATCGCGAATTGTTCCCGGACCGCCACTGTTGTCTCGCCTTGATGCTTTTCGATCTCTTCCAATACCGTTGCATAGTCGGCCGGATCGGTAACGACCGTGACCGATCGGTAATTCTTGGCTGCACTCCGCAGCATCGACGGCCCTCCGATATCGATCTGTTCGATCGCCTCTTCGATTTTAACGTCCGGCCGCGCGATCGTGCTCTCGAACGGATAGAGATTGACCACGATAAGATCGATCGGTTCGATCTGGTTCTCTGCGACCTGCCGCTGGTGATCCAGACTGTCCCGCAGGTAGAGCAAGCCGCCGTGCACCCGCGGGTGGAGAGTTTTAACCCGACCGTTCAGGATCTCAGGGAACCCGGTGAATTTCTCGATTTCGATATGCGGAATCGACTCTTTCCTGAGGAGTGTTGCCGTGCCGCCGGTCGAGACGAGCTCAATCCCCATCTCGCTGAGCCGACGAGCGAACGGCACAATGCCCGTCTTATCCGAAACAGAAATGAGCGCGCGGTTAATCTTCATGAAAGCAAAAAAGAATAACAGGTTCTCTTTGCTCGTCTATCGTTTGGCGTTGCCCACGTCTAGTTTTCGGTTTTGCCGCACGAATTTCCGTAAAAATTCCCCTTGCACTAAACCAACCGGTCAACTAACCTCCCTCTGTGAAGCGCGAGAGTCCTACCAAACAGAAACTCCTTGATACCGCGGTGACTCTCATCTGGGAGAGTAGTTACGGCTCAATCAGTGTCGATGACATTTGCAGCCGTGCAGGCGTCAACAAGGGCAGTTTCTACTACGCCTTCAAATCGAAGTCTGATCTCGCTGCTGCCGCCTTTGAAGATCACTGGAATAAAAAGCGCGGCATGATGGATGAGATTTTTTCCTCCCAAGTGCCGCCTCTCGAGCGCCTCGAAAAGTACTGCGATCGAGTCGTGCAGGATCAAGTAGAAAAATACGAGAAATTCGGGAAGTTTTGTGGTTGTCCATTCGCTTCGATTGGCTCCGAGCTGAGCACCCAGGACGAACAAATCCGGAAAAAGGCTCACGAACTCTCCGAACGGACAATGAAGTATTTGGCCTGTACCTTGCGGGACGCTGCGGCTGAAGGCGTTTTGGCGACCAGGGATCCTGTTGAACTTGCACGCCAGGTTTTCTGTTACGCGGGCGGGTTAATCATGCAGGCTAAAATCGAGAATGATCCGCACGTCTTGAAATGTTTGAAAAAGGGCGTTTTCCGGCTTTTGGGCGCGGATCCGGTCGGCTCGGTCATTTAAGGCGAATCGTTCACATCTTTTTGCATCAGAGCTTAACTAACCGGTCAGATAAATTATTACCCGATCTATGAATACCAAGAAGGTTTCTTTAAATGCCGAGTCGGATGAAGTCCGCAACGAATGTTCCGTTGCAGCTGTCGTTGAACGACTTTTCGAACGCACGTTGACGTTTGCTGAAGTCGTCGACTTATCCGAGAAATGCAGCCTCTGGGACATCGAAAAGAAAACGAAAAAGAGTTACACTGTTCCGTTTACTTTCGTCGTTCCGGCGAAGCAGTTTTTTACCTCGGTTTCGCGAATTGTGGAGTAATCGTCACGGGCGAATGCGGGAGCCTTTCGTTCCGTCGCTACGATTCGAAACTCAGCACTTCAGTCGCGCCGCTGCCGTGTCCTACGACCGCGTCGGTTGCTATCCCGATAAAAAGCCCATGTTCGACTACCCCGGGAATTTGTTTTAAAATTTTCCCGAGACTGATGGGGTCAAGGATTTTCTCTAGATGGCAATCAAGAAGGTAATGGCCGCTGTCTGTAATGAGCGGCGCATCGAAGCCGCCGCGCATCTCGATTTTAGGGGCTCCCATGCCGCTCTCCTCGAACAGCTTTCGCAGATGCCGTTCGGTGCTTCGCCACGCGAATGGAATCACTTCGACCGGAAGGGGAAACCGGCCCAGGCTTTCGACCAACTTGGATTCGTCGACAATGCAAACCATTTTGTTTGAAGCGCAGGCAACGATTTTTTCCCAGAGCAAATTTGCGCCGCCTCCCTTAATCATTCGACCTTTGGCGTCGATCTCGTCAGCGCCGTCGATTGTCAGGTCCAGTTGCCCGACATCATTCAGATCTGCCAGCGACACTCCGACCTCCTGAGCAAGCTGCTTGGTCGATTTCGAGCTCGGCACTCCAATGACATGAAGGCCTTTCGCAACGCGTTCGCCGAGGATGCGAACAAACCATCGAGACGTCGTCCCGGATCCAAGCCCGATTGTCATTCCATCTTTCAGGAATCTCTCGATTGCTTGGGCGGCTGCGGCCCTTTTTGCCTCGTCCTGAGCAGAGATCGGTTGCATACGATATTTTAAGCGGATGTTCTTTTGAGCGGATTTTCGCCGCGCAGTATACTACGACGTTCGATTCAAAGCGAATCACGACTATTGTGGGAAATCGACAAAATGAAGACTTGAAACCGGTTCGTTGCCCGAGACGCCTGATTCACAGCACCGCTCCGTCTGAGCGGCCGCTTTTGGTCTATGATGGGGACTGTGCCTTTTGTATCCGCTGGATCCGGCGATGCCAGGAGACCACGGGCGAAAAGGTTGAGTTCGCCCCGTACCAGTCTGTCGCAGAGCGTTTTGCTCGAGACATACCGATCGAATGTTTTAGCTCGGCCCTCCAACTGATCGAGCCCGATGGAACTATCTACGCCGGCGCGGAAGCGGTATTTCGGATGCTCAGCTATGGGTCCCGCATTGGGAGCGGGTTCGGACTCTGGTGTTACCGTCAGATTCCCGGCTTTGGGGCTGCGGCTCGGATTGGGTATCGGTTTGTCGCGGTTCACCGCCCGCTCGCTTCCGCAGTCACAAAGGCGCTCTGGGGAGAGGGGGAAGATGCCGTTTGCCGGCCGACCTTCTACCACGCCCGTGTCTGGTTCCTTCGGGTACTTGGATTGATCTACCTCATCGCATTCTGGTCCTTCTGGAGCCAGGTCGACGGATTAATCGGTCACGACGGAATTCTGCCCGTGGCGCCTTGGCTCGATGAACTGCGGAACCGGTTCGGATGGGAAGCATACCGATTA
>Ga0302324_100011109_pt1 | contig 18534 bp, 18 predicted proteins | sample Palsa_T0_1_FD_201949 | JGI IMG/M metagenome (GOLD analysis project Ga0302324, IMG submission 201949) | Peat permafrost microbial communities from Stordalen Mire near Abisko, Sweden - Palsa_T0_1 | ecosystem: Environmental > Terrestrial > Soil > Palsa > Peat permafrost | place: Sweden: Abisko...
GGGATCCTTGGGCATAAATTTCAGCATGTTTTCACTGGATCCGACAACGCAACCGTCACTGTTCCAGGGGCCTTGGTAACGGCCGGAAGAAACGTTGTGGCATTGCGGATCGTGGATCAGAAGCAAACCGGGCCGGTGTTTGGGAACGACGCCGCGCATTTTATGGTTCCGAACATCAATCACGATCTTTGGGCGGCCCCCTGGCTGACCAAGGTGGAAGCGTCCTTTCCGCCTTTGCCAGCGAATGCGCCGGCGTCCCGCCCTTCGCCGCCGCCGGATACCGGGACCGTAGCTGTCTCCACGGTTTTATATAATGCGATGATTACACCCATCGCAGGATATGGAATCAAGGGATTTTTGTGGGACCATGGGACAGCCAATTCGTGGGGAGCGAAAGGAACTCCTTATGAAAAGAACCGCGCCGGCAGTTATCAAAAACTTTTAACGAAGTTGATTGAGGATTGGAGGGCCAAATGGAAAAATAACGAGCTTCCGTTTGTCTTTACTCAGCATCCCAATGCCGGGATTCCGCCTTCAAAGCCAACATCGGTAAGCGCGTTGGCCGAAATAAGGGACGCACAATTGTTGACATGGGAAAGCACTCCCCACACTTACATGGCCGTGACCCTCGGGTTGGTTGAGAATAACGTCATTCACTATAAAAATAAAAAGGAAGCCGGCCATCGATTGGCCATGGCCGCATTAGCCGGCGTTTATGGGCGGAACATCGAATCATCGGGACCGATTTATGATTCCATAAAGGTCGAGGGAAGCAGCATCCGCGTTAAGTTTACTCATGTCGGCGGAGGATTGGTCGCGAAGGGTGGAGAGCCCCTCAAAATGTTTGCAATCGCGGGAGCCGATCATAAATTCGTGTGGGCGGATGCGGTGATAGACAAAGACACGGTGGTCGTTTCCAGCAGCAAGGTTGCCGCTCCGGTGGCGGTCCGCTATGCCTGGGCGGATAACCCGATAGGCTTTAATCTCTTTAATAAGGCGGATTTGCCCGCCTCTCCTTTCCGCACCGATGATTGGAACTGGCAGGAAAAGTAACTGTGTAAAGCATTTCCGAAATAACCCAACCCAAGACACTGTCTCCTCCCTCGTGGCCGGGGAGCTACGCCGAATAGTACAGCCGGGTGAACGGTGCCGTGGTCGAAATCTGCGACACCGCCGGCGCCGTGACGGAAACCGTGGAGTTCACATCCACCGCTGATAACCCGTACTAAGTGGCACGCCGATACAAATAGGACGGGATTCTTGACCTCCGCCGATTTTGAACGCCTTAAAAGGATGAAGGCCGCTAAACGCAATCAGGCTGGACACCATCGCTGCGCCGATTCCATTGCAACAAGAGTATGTCAAAGATCCTTAAGTGGCCGTGGCGGGCGCTTCTCATCGGGGCGGCGGGACTGCTACTCCTCGGGATCTGTCTGGCGGCGCTCTTCAACGCAAAGCTTACGCGCTACGTCGAGAGCAACGATTTTCGAGTCCGGATCGGAGAAGAAACGGCAAAAGGTTTGCACCTCGCCACCGGGACTTACGAGCCGATCCGACGAACGGGCGCTCAAACGGTGGCCAGCGGCGGGTTCACGGGCGGCGATGGAGTGAAAACCATCCGCTCGCTCACAGCCCACGCTCTCACAGCGAAATTCGATCCCTGGGGTATACTGCTGCGGCGGTGGCAACTGGATGAAGTCCGAATCGGATCGGGAGAAGTCGAGATTCAGATTTACGAACCGAAGCCAGAGGTAAAACCGGCGAAACCGTGGTACACGATTTTCCTGCCGGACCGGGTCTATCTGGTGCGTGTCGTTTCTGAACCTGTTGATGTCATGTGGCGGTTCAGAAAGGCGAAGGGGGGTTTCTTCGGAACGCGGCTGCTCATCACTCCGCACGGACGCGATTTTGACTACTATGCGACCGGAGGCACAATGAAGATTGCTTCGCTCCCCGAATTGCGCCTGGCAAACACCCATCTCCTGGTCACGCGGCAACTGCTGACGGTTTACAATCTCGACATCGCACCCGGCGAACAGAGTGAAGGGAGCATCCACGTAAAGGGAACTGCGGGTCTTCGCGAAGAGAAAGGGTTCGACGCGGAGATGAACTTCAGCGGGGTGCCTGTCGCGGCATGGTTGCCGGAATCTATTCGGCGCCAGGTGAGCGGGATCGCTTCCGGGGAAGCCAGGGTGAAAGGGAAACAGAGGAAGCTGCAGGACCTTTCAGGAAATGGAGCGTTGCAAATTACCGGAGGCCGCCTGACTGGCCTGCAAGTTCTTGAGAAGATTGCCGCGCTCACCGGAAAGGAGTCGCTGAAGACGCTGAATTTCAGCACCTTCTCGGTTAAGGTCGAGGGGAACCACCCGAGAATCGGGCTTCAGGATATCGATATCGAAGATAAAGGAAAACTTCGCATCGAAGGCTCCGTGATGATCGACGGGCATAATCTGAACGGAACGGTTCGCCTGGGTACCACGCCCGAATACCTGACATGGCTTCCGAATGCCGAAGAAGTCTTTTCCCGGCGTTCCGGCGCCTACATGTGGACAACGGTAAAATTGGAAGGGACAGTCGAAAACCCGAAACAAGACTTGATCCCTCGCATCGTTAAAACAATGGAGCGCTCTCCCGAGGCTTTGCTTGGAATCTTCTTCCGCGAAACGGGCGACTGGCTTAGGAGCACATTTGGCGAGTAGACGCCATAGACTATTGCCAAGCCATCCTGGGTCGTGAAGAAATACGGCCTTCGTCTGAAGGCCTGAGCTTTACGAGCACTTGAACCCAATGCCGTTTGAAGCACGGGCGGCAAAGAAGCGGACCATGGGAACCGAAAAGGGCTTGCGGAACTTTGGAGGGGAGAGAAAATCATAAAAGACCCCCGCACGCCGTGAGCAAGAACCCAAATGGGAAATTCCAGCTAACACGACGTCGAACCCCAAAAAGGAATAAAATTCCATGGCCATAACATCATTCCAGTTCGGAGATCCCAAACCAACGCCCGATAATTTCAAAGATTTCAGTAAGTCGGACCTGCAGGCCGACACCAAGGTAAAGGCGTCGGCGGTACTTCAGCCGATCCCGCCACCTCGCGCGGACCCGCCGGCGATGTCGCTCGATGGCGTCCTGGGAAAAGACGCGACCGCCCAAATCCAGGCCGCCGGAGAGATTGCGCTGCACGTGGCCGGGCGATACCGGCGGCATCAAGGAACCGTCCCACCAGTTCGCAGTCGCTGACGCAATGGTCGCCGACTTGGACGCCGCCGCGACCTACGCGAACAAGCGACAGGCTTTTTTCTATCACTTGGGGGACGTCGTCTACTACTGCGGTCAGGAACAGTATTACTACGATCAGTTTTACGATCCGTATCGTGATTATGATGCTCCCATTTTTGCCATTCCCGGCAATCATGACGGCTGCGTTTTCACCGGCGGACCCAAAACATTGGCTGCCTTCCGCGAAAATTTCTGTGCCAGCGAGCCCGCCCACAATCCAGATGCGCAGGGAGTTTCGCGTAGCACCATGACGCAGCCAGGTGTGTATTTTACGTTGAACGCTCCGTTTGTGAAGATTATCGGACTTTATTCGAACGTCGGAGAGGGAGCGACGTCCGGCGTCATCAGCGCAAGGACGATCGGCCAGGCACAACTGACCTTTTTGCAGAACGAGCTCGAGGCCGCGGCCGTGCAACGCGCCAAGACTGGGGCCAGCTCGTTCGCGCTGGTCATCGCCACCCACCATCCGCCGTTCACGGTGAGCGCCAGCCACGCTCCCAGCCCTGAAATGCTCAAGCAGATTGACGCCGCGTGCGAGGCCGCAAAGATCTGGCCCGACATGCATTGGTCCGGCCATTCTCACCTCTACGAGCGTTACACGCGTACCGTCGCGGGCCGCCAAATCCCTTACATTGTCGCCGGAATGGGCGGCTATCTGAACCTCGTCGGCTTGAAGAAGGGTGCGAAGGGACAAGCAATCAAACCTGTTACCAAAGGAGTCGATGGATCGGGGAATCCCGTAGTGGTCGAGTGTTACAACAATACCACCTTCGGCTACATGCGGATCAATATATCCGCCACCACCGCCACCGGCGAATTCATGGGTGTCGACGAGGAAAATCATGAGGCCCAGATTCTCGACAGCTTTGAACTCGACTTGAACGCCCACAAAGTCTCGAACGAGAAGGCCGGTAGCTCTGCTCTCGCTCCGGGAATGACCACGCAAGCCCACGGGACGAAGACGAAGAGACCCCGGCAAAAATAGATCGTCGCGCATCCCCTGTGGTCCGCCCCCGAAATGGACCTTTCCCCTCGACAATTGGACGATGATCTCGTTGGATCATCTGACACGAGGCGATTCCGGGATCTCAATCGTATGCCCAAGTATTGGCTTATCAGCGACCGAAACAACGGCGGCGCCGGCACGGGTCGAAACGTCGCCGGGTTGACGTATTGGACGAGCGACGGTGGCCCGCTCGACGACATCGGGAAATGGCAGAAAACAACCCCCGCCGAATTCCGCACCCTCCTGAAGGCTGCCGCGGATTCCTTTCCGGCGCTGACCCAGGCCGAAAACGAAAAACAGAGCCACGTCTCGATCTTGATCCACGGGTTCAACGTCAGTTTCCAGAGCTCGACGACCTTTTACGAACAGCTCTGCGCGAAGCTCTTTGACGGGCCGGAGAGTCTCGGGCTGTGCATCCTCTACGACTGGCCCTCTCTCGGCACCGTCGTCGGCTATGAACCCGACCGCGCCAGTGCCAGGGAATGTGCCGGGGATCTCACCGACATTCTCTCCGAACTGTTCGACTGGCTGATCAAAAAGCAGCAGGACGCGATCTCCTCTGGCGGTGATCCCAATAAAGCCTGCAAAGCCAAGGTCTCGGTGATCGCGCACAGCATGGGCAATTACCTCCTCCAGAAGGCGATGGCTGCCGCCTGGACGCGTAAGAACCAGCCGCTCCTCGTCAGCTTGATCAATCAGCTCCTCATGGTCGCCGCTGATGTCGACAACGATCTCTTCGACGCCGGCGCTCCCGACAACAACGACGGCTCGGCGGTCGCCAACCTCACCTATCGCATCACCGCGCTCTATAGTGGCCGTGACGCCGTTCTCGGCGCCTCTGCCGGACTCAAGCATTTCGGTACCAGACGCCTCGGCCGTAGCGGGCTCGCGCATCGTCCTCCGCTGGTCACTTCGCCACCGGCGACCGATAATGTCTGGGATGTCGATTGTTCGAGCTTCTTCCCAGCTTCCGTGAGCGGGATCAACATCCATGGCGCCTATTTCGTCACCGATGGGACCATCGCCTTGATTCGGGAAATCCTCCGGGGCATTGACCGCACTTCCCTGGATTCTCTTGGTTTCACCAAAGGGAACGCCTGGCCGCCTCAAGCCGCCGGATAAAGCGTGCCTATTCCATATCATCTAAAGTCCCGGAGGCCAAAGGGGCATGCATGTTTTTAAGCTTCAGTCCGACCCCTTTGTCAGCCGATTGCGGACAAGAAATCGCGACCCTTTGGAATTGCACGAAATTTCCACACTTTTAACATGGCCTCTTGACGACTGACTCCAAGAGCTTGAACATCCTGGTGGCGGATGATGAAAAATCAACAACCGCGCCCGTGTCCGTCGTTCTGAAGCAGGCCGGACATCGGGTAAATGTCGTCCATGACGGGGAAGATGCCTTGTCGGCCATTACCCAGGAACCCGCCCGCTACCACCTCCTCATTTCCGATCACCACATGGGCAAGGTCAGCGGACTGGAACTGGCTACAGGACTTCGAAGGATAGCCTTTCCTGGAGAAATACTGATTCTATCCTCCTCCCTGCCACCCGAGGCGGAAGATGCCTACCGGCTACTGGGTGTGAGAACCTTTATCTCCAAGCCGTTCGATCTAGCCGCTTTGCGTACCGTCGTCCAAACGCTGGCAGATCCGCGGGGATAAGCCGCCGAAGCACTCCGCACATTCCCGAAGCCGGAGGCACGAGGAGGATGTCGCTCAGGGTTGGCCTCACCGATTGTTACTCCATCTCCCGGATTGCGCGGAAGAGGCTCACCGTGTAGATAGCGGGCCACGATGACTGGAACGCCTACTTTTTGCGAAGCGAAACCCGATGCGTTGGTGGATATCGGCAATCCTATCGGATACATGAAGAGCCTAAGAATAAATTACGAGAAAATCGCTGAAGTTGAACGCAAGCTGGAAGAGCAGCTTGCCAGGAAAACTGAACCTGGTCTTCAAAAACACGCCATGGGACAGCACCTCAAAGAAGAAATCGATCGCTTAAACCATGACCTGGAACTCCTTGAAGACCCTGAGACGATATACAGTTTGGGGATGATGTCTTTTGACGGTCATGGCGTCCAACGGGATTACGTCGAAGCTGCAAGCTGGTTTCGGATGGCAGCGGAACAAGGCCATGCAAAGGCGCAGCACAATTTAGCCGTGATGTATCAAAATGGTCAAGGTGTGTCTCAAGACTACTTTGAAGCGGCGAAATGGTATCGGATGGCTGTTGAGCAAGGAACAATTTAGAGAATCCTGCCCTGCCTTGTGGTTATGGGCTTTCCACGGCGCACCCTCTGGCCGCGGCCCTAAAACTTGTAAATCTTGCGGATCTTCGAATCACTGATCCTCGTGAAGCCATCCGGCCCAATATTAGGCAAATTAAGCTTCCGCTTTCGCTCCGGCTTCTGAATCGTGACCCGCTTTGCCACGGGCTTCATATACGATCTGGACTTCTTTTGGGGCTTGGAAGGCATAATTTATAGGGCCGCGGGCGCCATTATCGGAATAACCGGCAGCGCCGATGCGAGTGAAGCAAGTCCTCGATATTCTTTGCCGGTTTTTGTGATCGTTTTCTTCACCATGCCACGTCCAACGAGATTCTGGAGTTTCTCGTAAACGCGCAAACGGAGCATCTCCTCCCCGCCGTGGGCGGCATTTCGTTGCCGGAGATTTACATGGAGGATGTCAAAGAGCGGCTTAAATTCAAAAGAGGCTTTACTGGAAAGCACCGCAACCAGTTCCTCGGTTATACGATCAGGCGCCCGAGGTGAAAAAGTGCCGCCAAGTATTTTAGCCATCACCGACAATACCACACATTCAGGAAATAGCTTACCTTCAGTTCGGGAGAACGGTTTATTTATGCAATCAAAGCGGGAATTACGAGGCGGCCTGGCGCGTCTTACGGCTTGGGGCTGGGCGCGGGACTCGGGGGAGCGGTGGTTGGCGCGGGCACGGGCGCCGGCCAATCGTCGGTGCGGAAAGGGGAAGCGGGCAGGCCTTCCTTGTTGTAAAGATTACAGCGCGGCGCATCGGCCCAGCCGTATCGCACGGCGACGGGCTGCGCCACCTGAGAACTCGAAACCACGACAGTGTTTCCGTCGATCTTCGCCTGGGCCTGCACCCAGTTTTGATCCGCGCCGGCGATGGTGAAAGACTCAAGGTCCGTGGTCGAAACCGGATTCTTTTTCATGCTCGCCGGAACCCACGGCGCCTGGCCGATGACCAGGCCGCCGCCGGTTTGGGTGAAGCTAATGCGGATCGCGGTTGCCTCCACTTTCATCGAATCGTAGATCGGCCCGGAGTAGACAAGGTCCCGCCCGTAGGCGACGTGCATCGCCGCAAGGGCCAGACGCAGGCCGACATCCACCTTGTCCTGCGGATGAATATAGGTCGGGTCGCCAATATCGACGGCGGAAGCCATGGCGGTATTGGCCAGCGAGAGCGTCTTCACCTGCGATTCGCGCAGGAGCGCCCAATCTTGATTGGGATAAGCGGAGTCATCATAACTGGCCAGTTCCACGAAAAGGAACGGAAAGTCGCCCAGGCCCCAACGCTGACGCCAGTCGGTGATCATCAAGGGAAACAGGGTGCGATATTCCATGGCCTTGGCCGTGTTCGACTCACCCTGGTACCAGATCGCGCCCCTGATGGCATAGGGGATCAGCGGAGCGATCATCCCGTTGAACAGGACCGTTGGCGTGCTGCCGCCGCCATTGGGATCATGAGGTCTGGGAGGTTGGGGCGTCAGAGGCGGGCGCGGCGGGGGAGGCATTCCGGCAGCCTTGGCCTTGTCGACGGCGGCGCTCCAAGCGGGTATCGCCACACGCTGATAGGGAATAAACTTCTCATTCTTCCACTTATCGAACGCTGTCTGATAGGCGGCCAGTTGCGCCGGATACGTTTCCATCGCCTTCGGGAAAGCCGCCAGTTGGACATTGTACTTGTCGACATAATCTTTCAGCGCCGGTTCCTGTTGCAGAGCGGAAAGACTTGTCCATGCCTGCGCGGGGGTTCCGCCGAAGCAAGATTCGACGAGGCCGACGGGACGGTTGAGCGTTGAGCGCAATTCGCGTCCGAAAAAGTAACCAACCGCCGTGAACCAAGGGGCCGTCTGGGGCGTGCAAACCATCCAGGTCCCGTAAATAAAGTTCGGCGAGCCGTCCATCGGCTTACGCGCCACGTCGGCGGCTGGCTGGATCGACGGGGCGTGCTCAACGCAAAAGAGGCGCAGTTGCGGATCATTCGCCTTCGGCACCTCGTCCCGGGCGTTATGGGCGCCGCTCAGATTGAACTCCATGTTTGATTGCCCGGTACAAAGCCAGACCTCGCCGACCAGAACATCGCTGAAAGTTAGCGTGTTTTTTCCGGCGACGGTCAACGTCGTCGGGGCGGTCCCGTTCGGCAGCGGCGGGAGTTTGACGATCCACTTGCCATCCGCGTCCGCGGTAACGCCGGCCGATTCCGTGCCCACCGTCACCGTTACCTTCTCCCCGGCATCCGCCGTGCCCCAGACCGGCAGACTGGCCTCCTGCTGGAGAACCATGTGGTCGCCGAAAATCGCCGGCAGCTTCACGCCGGCTTGGACGCCGGACAGGCAGGAAATGAGAAAGGTGAGCAGAGGAACTGTTTTTTTCATGGCTTTTTGTCAGGCTTCAATCGGAACTACCGGGGCAACAGGACATAGGGAACCTGCGGCAGGAGCTTGGGGGAGAGGGTCTCGTCGGTGACTGTAAGCTCGACACCGGCGCCTCGCCCGTCCGGGGTCAGAGGATAGAGGGTCGCTTTCTGAACCGAGGCCCAGTCGGGCGGGAGCTTCCAGGTGCGGTGGGCGCCATCCCAACTGAAGAAGTAGATTTTCTTTTGACCGCTCCAGGCATCGGGCCACATGCGGTCGTAGTCGTCGGCGAAGGTGAGCTCGCCGTTGGTGACCTTGAAGCCTTTGCGCAGGTAGGGGGTGCTCCAGAGGGCGGTGGCGCCGTCGCTCCACCGCATGTAGATGGGGCCGGCATCGAACCCGATGGTGTTGTCGCCCGCTTCAAGGGTGATTTCGCCGAGGGGGTAGGGCTGGGCAAAACCGTTGCGCGAGGGAAAATGGATGTCGTTGAGGGTCCGCCGCAACTCGCCGTTGACATAGATGTTGAGCGCGCCGGAGCCGTTGCCCGGATTTCCGCCGTAGAGCTTGAGCTGGTATTTGCCGCCCTGGGTCGCGTTGAAGTGGAATTCCACGGGCTGTTCGATCACCATATGCTCCGATTTTTTGACGGTTTGCACGCCGGGCGCAAAATCAGAGACGCCGGCGAAGGTCTCTTTGCCGGTCGGGTCCATGAGACCGAACTTGCTGACGTGGATGACTCCCTTCCTGTTGAAGATGGCGGTGCGGACGTTGCCCTTGCCGATGTGGTAAAGCTCCTGGATGCTGATGAGGTAAAAGTTGTTGATCAGGTCGGCCAGGTCACCACGGTATGCATCCCCGCCGATGCCGGGCTTTCCATCCGTGCCGGGAATAATGTCGAATTCGTCCTCTATCCCCGTGCGATCGGCGATGTGCCATGTCTCGAGGCCGGGCATCTTCTTCGAGTCGGGCTTGCCAGCGAGAAGGTTTGCGCAATGTTCCCGCATTTTGGCCAGTGTGTCCGGGGTCGAGGTTATCGGGGAAACGTCGAAGCAGCCGGTATTGCCGACCACCTGTTGCAGGGGGACGTAGTGCGTGGCGCCGGCAATGTAGCTGTAGTCGGCGGTGGAATAGCCCGGCTCGCAATGGAGCCAGCCGTAAGTAACGCCCCTTCCAACGAGGAAGGGCCGGTCTCCTTCCGCGGCTACGCTGGTCCCCTTGCTGTTGATGTAGGCGACGATGTCAAGGAGGCCTTCGATCTGCGTTTGTTCACTGCCGCGGAGAGGGCCGGTGGGGAAGCCGGTGCTGAAGTTGCCGCCGGCGCCATTGAGGGAGAGGACGTCGACGTAGAGAAGGGGCGGCGAGTAGGGAAGGTGGCTGTAGAAATTGTCGATCATTTCCTTCGCGAGACCGCTGTCCCAGAAATTCTTGTAATTGACGATGGCGAAGATTTGCCGGGCTTCCCTGGCGTCGGCGGGAATTTGCCGGGGGACGTAGGGTGGCTCGATGTCGCGCTTCTGGGTGATGGGATTCCTGTCACGGCGGTAGATCGACTTGGTGGCGGCAAGCTTTTGGAAAAAGGCCTCGGTCTCGGGATAGTCGCGCAGACCAGCATTGACGTCGGTGAGGTTGACGTGAAAGGAGACACTCGTGTTGTCCTGGTCCTTGGTGCGCTGCATGAAATCGTGGAGGGCCGTCCAGTCCCCGGCGCGGAACGTGACGCGGTCCCAGTATGGCCAGAGGCCGTCCCAGTTGCAAGCACCGAGGTGATCGTGTCCGATGAGGCCGTTGATGATGGGGATCTGGTGGATGGAGCCGTCGAGGAGATGGTTGGTGATGGCCAAACCCTGCTCGACGAGGGGAAGGACGTTGGGGGTGTCGGGCGTTAAAATCCGGTAGACGAAGACGCCGCCCTTCGTCCATCCGGGCGCTTGATTGACCGTCTTGCCGGTTTTGACGGCCAGTTCTTCGACGGTGGCCGGTTGAGTGGCGCCGGCGGCCAGTGCATCCATGGCCATAAGTGAAATGGCGATCAGACCAAGGATCTTCCGGTCAGGCATAAGCGATGAGACAAAGGGATGGGCCAATAGCGGATTTCCGCCCGAAACAACGCCCTCTAGGCGCTCTCGACCCACAATTCGCCCGGCCCGCGGAACTGGACCCGTTCCTGCCACTTGATCTTCTGCTCCGCGAGCCGGCAGTTCGGCGTGATCTCGAGCAGGTTTTCGAGCACCATCCGCGCCTCCTTCCGGGCCAGGGCCGCCCCCAGGCAGAAATGGATTCCCGCGCCGAACGCAAGGTGCTCGTTGGGCGAGCGGCGGATGTCGAACCTTTCCGGGTCCGGGAACTTGTCTGGATCGTGATTGGCCGCGCCGATCAGTTGGAAGACCATCTGGTTTTCCTGGAAGGTGACGCCCTGGAAAACATGGGTTTTCTTCACGCGCCGGAAATTGCGCTGCTTGGGCGCGTCGTAACGAAGCGCTTCCTCGATGGCCGAATCGATCAGCGCCGGCTCGGCCTTGACCTGTTCCCATTGGTCGGGATTGGCGAGCAAAAGATGGAGGAGATTGCCCATCAGGTTTGTGGTCGTTTCATGACCGCCGCTGAGCATCGTGTTGCAGGTGGCCAGCAACTCGTCGCGGGTGAACCGCTGTCCGCGCTCCTCCGACAAGGCCAGGGTGGTCATCAGGTCGTCCCTCGGCTCGACGCGCCGCGCCTCGATCATGTCGTTCATGTAGCGGAACATTTCGAGAAGGCTCTCCTGGGAACGCGACGCCGTCGCGAAGTCAGTCGTGCCCGTCCCCTGGAAGGCGAGAATTTCCGCCGACCAGCGTTTGAAGAGAGGACGGTCCCGCGGCGGCGCGCCGAGCAGCTCGGCGATGAGAATCACCGGCAGCGGATGGGCGATCGCGTCGATGAAATCGAACCGCCCCTTGGCGCTGGCCTCGCGCATCATGTCCAGGGCCAGGCCGCGGATGCGCGATTCAAGCGAGGCAACCGTCTTCGGCGTGAACGCCTTGGTCACCAGCGCGCGCATGCGGGTGTGGTCGGGCGGGTCGGAACCGATCACGTCCTTCTGGGCGTAATAATACCGCAACCGCGCCAGCGCTTCCCGTTCCTGTTCCTCCATCTTGTTGAAAAGCAGCGCCTGCCGGTTCTCGTTCGACAACGTCTCCTTTTCCCGCAGCGACACGTCGACGTCGCCGTAGCGGCTCACGATCCACGACTGCCAGCGTTCGCTCCAGCAGACCGGCGCCTCCTCCCGCAGCCGGGCGTAGATCGGGTAGGGATTTTCCATGATGGCGGGCGATTCGAGCAAATCGTCGAGTTCGGCGGAAAGAAGGGGTTCGGGCATGGGCTATAAATACCGCAAGTTCCGCCGCTTGTCGTCCAGGGAAGCGGGAAGAGGTGCTGCCTGCGTATCGGATTAAGAGCTTTTCCGCGGGGGCGAGCGCCTCGCAAGCAGCAACAAGCCGCCGAGAGCCGCAATCCCCGACGCCCAGGTCCCCGGCTCGGGCACGCTGCTAACAGCCAATCCATAAGGAGTATTCAACCCGGAGGCAAAGGTGCTTTGCGCGCCGCCCGGCGTGAATTCATAGATGTTGCCGCTGCCTTGATCCGACTCAAACAGATCCCCCGCGCTGTTAAAGGCCAGCGCCGCGGGCTCACTCAACCCGGAGGCAAAGGTGCTTTGCCCTCCGCCCGCCGCGAATTCATAGATGCTGCCGCTGGCTTGATCCGACTCAAACAGATCCCCCGCGCTGTCAAAGGCCAGTCCCTCGGGACGATTCAACCCGGAGGCAAAGGTGCTTTGCCCTCCGCCCGGCGTGAATTCATAGATTTCGTTGCTGTTGAAATTCGCCTCAAACAGATCCCCCGCGCTGTTAAAGGCCAGTCCCTGAGGATTACTCAATCCGGAGGCAAAGGGGCTTTGCACTCCGCCCGGCGTGAATTCATAGATGTTGCCGGTGCGGGAATCCGACTCAAACAGAGTCCCCGCGCTGTTAAAAGCCAGTGCCACGGGACCACTCAACCCGGAGGCAAAGGTGCTTTGCGCGCCGCCCGGCGTGAATTCATAGATGTTGCCGCTGTTGCCATCCGCCTCAAACAGATTCCCCGCGCTGTTAAAGGCCAGTGCCGCGGGACCACTCAACCCGGAGGCAAAGGTGCTTCGCACTCCCCCCGTGAATTCATAGATGTTGCCGCTGCCGAAATCCGCCTCAAACAGATCCTGCGCCTGCGCGCTGGAAGAAATCAGCATCAGCGCTCCCGCACAGACTACTCCGCCCACTGAACACCACGCATTACGAATAATGGATGACGTGAATTTCACCCTTATAGATCCCTGCGCGGGACGGCACTCCCAGGTCCGAATTGTTCATCCAACTCGAACGTCCAACTCATGGCGTTCCTCATTTGCATATTTCTTTAAGGAACGCAGCTACGAATTGCCAGCTAAATTATCAATGTCAGTAAAATATAATTTCCATAGCAACGTTTGTTTATCACTCGAAGGGCCTTTTCTGCTCGCGCACGACCCTTCCCTGCTTTTTTTAAAGCCTCTTGGATAAACGGCTAGGCTAGAGCCGCCTGCGCGGCGGCGAGCTTCGCAATCGGGACGCGGAATGGGCTGCAACTCACGTAGTTCAAACCGAGCCGATGGCAGAACTTTACGCTCTCGGGTTCGCCGCCGTGTTCGCCGCAGATGCCGAGCTTGATGCCGGGCCGGGTCTTCCTCCCGAGGTCCCTCGCCATTTCCATGAGTTTGCCGACCCCTTTTTGGTCGATGGTCGCAAACGGGTTGGCCTTGAATATCTCGTGTTCGAGATACTCGGGCAGAAAGCTTCCTGAATCGTCCCGGCTCATCCCGAGCGTCGTCTGCGTAAGGTCGTTGGTGCCGAAGCTGAAGAACTCGGCCTCCTGCGCGATCTCGTCCGCGAGCAGCGCCGCGCGCGGAATTTCGATCATCGTGCCGACCAGGTAGTTGAATTTCGTCTTTTTCTCCCTGGCGACCTGCGCCGCAACCTTGCGGACAACCTCGAGTTGCAGTTTCAGTTCTTTCGCGAATCCGACGAGCGGGATCATGATCTCCGGCTTGACCTTGATCCCCATTTTCTGGACTTCGGCCGCCGCCTCGAAGATGGCGCGAGCCTGCATCTCCGAAATCTCGGGGTAAGTGACTCCGAGCCGGCATCCGCGGTGGCCGAGCATGGGATTGAATTCGTGCAGTTCCCCGACGCGCTTGGAAATCTGCTCGACGGGGATATTGAGCTTGGCGGCCAGCTTTTCCTGCGCCTCGCGGTGATTCGGCAGGAATTCGTGAAGCGGCGGATCCAGGAACCGGATGGTGGCCGGGAGGCCCTTGAGTTCCTTGAAGATGCCCACAAAATCCTCCCTTTGGTAGGGAAGCAGCTTGGCGAGCGCGGCGGCGCGATCTTCCAACCTGGAGGCGAGGATCATCTCGCGCATCGCGTCGATCCGGTTGCCCTCGAAGAACATGTGCTCGGTGCGGCAGAGGCCGACGCCTTGGGCGCCGAACGCGAGGGCGTTCGCCACCTGCTCCGGGGAATCGGCGTTTGTGCGCACGTCGAGCTTGCGGAGCTTATCGACCCAGAGCATCAACTGAGCAAAATGGCGGTAGGTTGGGCTCTGCTTCGGCGAGAGCGATTTCTCGACGAGCACCTGCACCACCTCGGAGGCGGCTGTGGGCACCTCTCCGGAGAATACCTCGCCGGTCGTGCCGTCGATGGAAATGAAATCGCCCTCGTGGAGAGTCGTCCCGCCGGCTGTGAGCGTCTTTTTGTCGTAATCGATGCGCAGATCCGAAGCGCCGCAGACGCAGACTTTGCCCATCTGGCGGGCGACGAGCGCCGCATGCGAGGAGACACCGCCGCGCGCGGTGAGGATGCCTTCGGCTGCGATCATGCCGCGCAGATCTTCCGGCGAGGTTTCGATGCGGACCAGCACGACCCTCTCTCCCTTGTGGACGCGTTCGACGGCGTCCGGCGCGTTGAATACCACCCGGCCGCAAGCCGCGCCCGGCCCGGCGGGCAGGCCGCTGGAAATTTTGTTCGCGCTCTTCGCGGATTCCCGGTCGAAAATCGGCGCGAGCACGTGGCCGAGCGAATCGGCCGGGATGCGCCTTACCGCTTCTTCTTTAGTGATGAGTTTCTCATTCACCATCTCCACCGCGATTTTGACCGCCGCGAGGCCGGTGCGTTTGCCATTGCGGGTTTGCAGGATGTAGAGCCGGTTCTCTTCCACGGTGAACTCGAGATCCTGCATGTCCTTGAAGTGCTTCTCGAGGATGGCGCGCACTTTGAGAAGCTCCTTGTGGGCGTTGGGCATCTCCACGGCAAGCTGCGCGACGGGCTTCGGCGTGCGCACACCGGCGACGACGTCCTCGCCCTGGGCATTGATGAGGTATTCGCCATAGAAAACCTTCTCGCCGGTGGCGGGGTCGCGCGTGAAAGCGACGCCCGTGGCGCTCGAATCGCCCCTGTTGCCGAATACCATCGTCTGCACGTTGACCGCCGTGCCCCATTCGTGCGGGATGCCGTACTTGCGCCGGTAAACGGTCGCGCGGTCATTATGCCACGAACCGAAGACGGCGCCGACCGATCCCCACATCTGGGTGCGCGGATCCTGCGGGAACGCTTTCCCCGTCCGTTCCTTTATGAGAGCCTTGAAACGCTCGACCATCTTCCGCAAGTCATCCACGCCGAGGTCGGTGTCGTTCTCGACTCCGGCTTCCTCTTTGACGTGTTCGATGACCGTTTCAAACGGGTCGTGATCTTCGCCGGGGCGCTTCTGGACGCCCATGACGACGTCTCCATACATCTGGACGAAGCGGCGATACGAATCCCACGCGAACCGGGGATTGCCGCTCTTGGAGGCGACGATCTCGACCACCTTGTCGTTCATCCCGAGGTTCAAAATGGTGTCCATCATGCCGGGCATCGAATCCCGCGCGCCCGAACGAACGGAGAGCAGCAGGGGATCCTCGGAGTCTCCGAGTTTCTTGCCGGCGGACTTTTCGATCTTCGCGAGGGCCGTCTCGACCTGGCCCGGCAATTCCGGCGGGTAAGTCCGTCCATTCGCATAAAAATAGGTGCAGACCTCCGTGGTGATCGTAAAGCCGGGAGGCACCGGAAGACCGATGCGCGTCATTTCCGCGAGGTTCGCCCCCTTGCCGCCAAGCAGCGGTTTCATTTTGCCGTCCCCGTCGGCCTTGCCGTCGCCGAAAGAATAGACGTAGCGTTGTTTGCTCGATTTCTTGACGGATGCGCCGGCCTTGGCCGCCGGCTTGCGCGCCGGCGCGAGAATGGGTTTGCGGTGGGATTTTTTGCTCTTTACTGCCATGCTTTTTCTAACGGGGGATGGTTGTTGAATGCCGCGGAGGATCGCGAATCAGCCGGTTCAGGCAACGGGCGCCTGCTCGGCGGCGTTGAGAACCTCGCTCACCAGCGTGGTGAACTCCGTCGCGCCCGTGCTCGGGACGATGACGGAATTGCGGCGTCCATGCGCCTCTTCGGTGATGCGGAGAAATCGGCCGCGCTCATTTTCGCGGAATTCGATGAAAAAATGTTTGCGCTCAATTTGAAGCTCTCTCGAAGCAATGATGGTTTCCATATGTTCCAGCCGCGGGGGATTCTGTCTGATCCGCAGATTGAAAGCGGACACCAAACGCTGAATTTATGCAAACGGTAAATAGCAATTTACGGATGCGCATCCCTGTTTGGACCAGCTAATCCGTTGCCAGAGCGAATTTTTCGCCTTTCCGAGCACGCGGAACGCCTGGCGGCAACGAAACCACATTACAATGCCAGGAGGCGATAAATCAAGTTACACCGACAAACAAAAGCGGCAGGCGGAGCACATCGAGGAAGGCTACGAGAAGCGGGGCGTGCCCGACGAAGAGGCCGAACGGCGGGCGTGGGCGACCGTCAACAAGACGACAGGCGGCGGCAAGAAGAGCGGTTCGGGCCGGGGCAGAAAGACGAACCCGGCTCCCTCGATAAAGGGCGGCAAAAAGGGCGGCAAGGCAGCAGCCGCCAGGAAAAAGTCGAAATCCTGAGGGACTCTTTCTCCGGGGGCGTACCTTATTTTCAAAACCCCACCACAGGCAGCCCTTTTACACGGCTAAACTCTCCGGTGTTGTTTGTGACGACGGGAATTTGGTGAACAAGTGCTGTGGCTGCTATCCAGAGGTCATTGGAGCCAATTATCTTTCCGGCCGCAGCCAGTTGGCGGTATGTCTCGCCGTATTGCCACGAAATGTCGAGACTCCAGGGAAGAATTGCGAACGGGCGGCAGAGGCGCTTCCAGTCCGCAAAAGGGGCGGCTGATTGTCCACAGGCAAGCTCTCCCGCAACGGTGAAGGTGATGAAAAATGTCTCCTGGGCATGCGCGGCAAGGAAGGCGTCGGCAGGGCCGGGGGCGCGGCGTTTGGCTTCGCGCTCGGCAGCAATGATGAAGTTGGTGTCGAGGATCAGGTCCACGGATTGTCTGGCGGGAGATCATTTTCCGCAGCCCGCTCGACTCCATCCAGATAGGCGCCGGAAACACCGCTGCCTCCCTCGCGGAAGTAGGTGAGAAGGTCGGCGCCGCTGGGGGCTGAGTCCGCAAAGACGGCTCGACGGACGACTCCAGAGAAGGACTCGCCTGGGCGTTTAGCGGAACGAAGCCGCTCGTAAGCGTCCACTTCAAGTGTTATCGTCTTGGTTGCCATGCACGAAACATGCATGAAATACTGGATCGTGTCAACGCTTTCCCTCAGCAAACGACGCTTGAATAATCGAACCGCCTGCCCGATCATTCTTCGCCTCCCATGACCAAACAGCAGATTATCGATCGCATCCTGAACCCCGGCATCGTCGCTGTGATCCGGGCGGATTCTTCGGAGCAACTCTTTTCCGTCGCCGAAGCCCTTTGCGAAGGGGGCGTGACCGCATTGGAAATCACCATGACAACGCCGAACGCGATCCAGGTGATCGGCGAAGTCGGCAAAAAGTTCGGCTCCAAGGTCCTGATGGGCGTCGGCACCGTCCTCGACACGGAAACGTGCCGCGCGGCCATCCTCGCGGGCGCGGAATTTGTCGTGACGCCCGTCTTCCGGCCGGACGTCATCCAGCTTTGCAATCGCTACAGCAAACCCGTCGCCAGCGGCGCTTACACGCCTACCGAAGCGCTGCTCGGCCACGAGTCCGGCGCGGATTTCATCAAGATTTTTCCCGCGGATCAGATCGGGCCCACGTACATAAAAAACCTTCTCGCTCCCCTGCCGATGTTGCGAATCATTCCCACCGGCGGGGTTACCGTCGAGACAGCGGCCAGTTTCATCCAGGCGGGATGCACAGCCCTTGCCGCCGGCTCGAGCCTGGTGAGCAAGGAAATCCTGAAAAACAAAGACTGGAAAAAACTCGCCGCTCTCGCCGCCGCCTTCGTCGAAGCCGTCAAAAAAGCTCGGGAGACGAAAAAATAAAAAGGGCTATTTCTGCTCCAAAAGGGATCGCGCGCCAACAGGTGCGCGGATGAAAAGTGAGAGGACGGCTGAGACAGCCGCCTCTACAGTTATTCTGGGGCGCTGCCGCGTGCTCCTCACCGGGTTGTAGAGGCGGCTGTCTCAGCCG
>Ga0302324_100011110_pt1 | contig 18533 bp, 15 predicted proteins | sample Palsa_T0_1_FD_201949 | JGI IMG/M metagenome (GOLD analysis project Ga0302324, IMG submission 201949) | Peat permafrost microbial communities from Stordalen Mire near Abisko, Sweden - Palsa_T0_1 | ecosystem: Environmental > Terrestrial > Soil > Palsa > Peat permafrost | place: Sweden: Abisko...
GGTCACCGTCCAGTCCGCAGTCGCGCCTGAGGAGTTCCTGGCCGCGCTGGGCCAGACCGAGGCGGACGGCGGTATCTCCCCGGACACGATAGCCGCCCGGTTCCGCGGCCGCAGCGGAGCCCAGCTGCTGGCCTGGTTCGACGTGGCCCGCGCGGACCTGCTCGGCACCTTCAAGGACATCGATCCCGCCGCCCGGCTGCCGTGGTTCGGGCCCGCGATGAGCGCCGCCTCCTCGCTGACCGCCAGGCTCATGGAGACCTGGGCGCACACCCAGGACATCGCCGACACCCTGGGTGTCGCCCGCGAGCCGACCGGCCGGCTGCGCCACGTCGCGCACATCGGCGTCGGGGCCCGCGCGTTCAGCTACGCCGTGCACGGCAAACCGGCCCCGTCCGTCCCGGTGCGCGTCGAGCTCATCGGGCCGTCCGGCGCCGCCTGGGCCTGGGGACCTGAAGACGCCGGCGACCGGATCACCGGGCCCGCCCTCGACTTCTGCCTGCTGGTCACCCAGCGGCGGCACCGCGACGACGTCGCCCTGACCATCGAAGGCCCCGCCGCGACCGAGTGGATGGCGATCGCCCAGGCGTTCGCGGGAACCGCAGGCACCGGCCGGGCCCCTCGTCCGCCCGGCGTGTGAGGAGACAGCAAATGCCAGAGCGTCAACCGGTCCGCATCGCGAACTGCTCCGGCTTCTACGGCGACAGGGGCGCCGCCGCCCGGGAGATGCTGGCTGGCCCGATCGACGTGCTGACCGGCGACTACCTGGCCGAGCTGACCATGCTCATCTTGTGGAAGGCTCGCCGTAAGGACCCGAGCCGCGGCTACGCCGTCACCTTCCTGCGGCAGCTGGAAGAGGTGCTCGGCACCTGCCTGGAGCGCGGCGTCAGGATCGTCGCGAACGCGGGCGGGCTCAACCCCGAAGGCCTGGCCGGGCAGATAACCGAACTCGCCGCCCGGCTCGGCCTGACCGCCCGCGTGGCCTATATCACCGGTGACGACCTGACTCCGGCCATCGGCGACCTGCAGGCCGCCGGGCACGAGCTGACTAATCTGGATACCGGACTGCCGCTGGCCAAGGCGGACCTGCCGGTGGTCACCGCCAACGCCTACCTCGGCGGCTGGGGCATCGCGGCCGCGCTGGACGCCGGCGCCGACGTTGTGATCTGCCCCCGGGTCACCGACGCGAGCCTGGTCGTCGGGCCCGCCGCGTGGTGGCACGGCTGGCGCCGCGACGACTGGAACGCGCTGGCCGGCGCGGTCGCCGCCGGGCACATCATCGAGTGCGGGCCGCAGGCCACCGGCGGTAACTACAGTTTCCTCGACGAGATCACCGACCGCCGCTACCCTGGCTTCCCCATCGCGGAGGTGGCCGCCGACGGCAGCAGCGTGATCACCAAGCACGAGGGCACCGGCGGCCTGGTTTCCGTCGGCACCGTCACGGCCCAGCTGCTGTATGAGATCGGCGAGCCCGCCTATCTCAACCCCGATGTGGTCGCGCACTTCGACACCATGCGCGTTGAGCAGGCCGGCCCGCACCGGGTCGCGGTCACCGGGACCAGGGGCAGCCCGCCGCCGGACACCCTCAAGGTCGCGCTAAACATGCTCGGCGGCTATCGCAACACGATGACCATGGTAATCACCGGCCTGGACATCGAGGCTAAGGCCGAACAGGCCACGACCCTGCTGTTCGGCCTGCTCGGCGGCGCGGAGGTGTTCGAGGAGGCCGACGTGCGGCTGCTCCGCTTCGACCGCCCGGACGCGCCGACTAACGAGCAGGCCACCGCGCACCTCCGGATCACGGTCAAGGACCAGGACGAACGCAAGGTCGGGCGGGCATTCTCCGACGCCACCTTCTCACTCGCCCTCAGCGGCTACGCCGGCTTTCACACCACCACCCCGCCCACCGCGGCCAGCGCGTTCGGCGTGTACTGGCCCGCCCTCGTACCCGCGGATGTGGTCATCCAGCAGGTGCACCTGCCGGACGGCACCTGCCGCGACATCCCGCACACCAGCGCCCTGCCGGGTGTCGTCCCGTACGCCCCGGAGGCCGCCGTCCCGGCCGCCCCGGAGGCGGCCGCCGAGGTCCTCTCCGGCCCGGCCGCCGAGATCCCTCTCGGCCGGCTATGCGGGGCGCGTTCCGGAGACAAGGGCGGCGACGCCAACGTGGGCCTGTGGGCTACCAGCCCGGCCGCCTACGCCTGGCTGCGCCGGCACCTGACCACGGACCGTTTCAAGGAGCTGCTCACCGAGGCGGCCGGCCTCCAGGTCGACCGCTACGAACTGCCGAACCTCATGGCTCTTAACTTCGTCGTGCACGGACTGCTCGCACCGGGGGTTTCCGGAACGGCCCGGCCTGACGCCCAGGCTAAGGGTTTGGGTGAATACCTGCGTTCCAGGGTCGTGACAGTCCCGGCCGGCACAATCAGTGGGTGAGAAAGCGCACGTCCGCAGTCGACACCGTCAGCCCCTACTCCTGTGACTCAAGTAAACTCCTGTGACGTGAGGGAACTAACGTGGTCGCGGCTGGGCAGTTTAGCTGTTGCTGGCGGGTTTCGCCTACGTAGCGGGAATCCGCACTCGCACGGCCCGAGTGTCCGACTCTCTGCCAGCCGTTGCGAGCCGCGTGCGGGCCGTAGGCTGCCGTGCTGTCAGGCGCTCCGAAGGCCGCCAGCGTGTCTAGGCGGCTTTCCAGGGGAGCGCGCCCTGTTAGGAAAGGACCCTTTTGGGCCGCCATAGCAAGTTGAAACGCTCGCAGATCTCGCGGCGGCTGACCACGGCCGCCGTGCCCGCGTTGGCCGGGGCAGCCGCTGTGCTTTGCCTGTCGCCGCAGGCGCAGGCGAGCCCGCTCCCAACCAGCGTGTCCCTTGATCACGCCACTGCAGCGAACTCGTTGGCCATGGTGGGCCAAACGCCCGCCCAACTGCTGGCCGCGAGCCGGCACGCCGTGGCGAGCACGTCCACGAAGTACACCGTCCGCTCGGGTGACTCGCTCTCCACGATCGCCGGGCGCGTCTATCACAACCGGGCCGCGTGGCCGGTGATCTACTGGGCGAACCGCAGCAAGATCAGCTCGGCCAACGACATCTCGGTCGGTCAGGTGCTGAGCATCCCGGCTAAGCCGGCCCACATACCCAACGCGCCCGCACAGGCCGCGCCGGTTGCCGTATCGCCGTCCGCGGGTGTGACGTACGCCCCCGCCGAGACCGTCAGCACCAGCACCTACTCCGGCGACGGCGGGTTTGCCTCGTGCGTGATCGCCCGTGAGTCCGGCGGCAACTCCCAGGTCATGAACTCCAGCGGCCACTACGGCCTGTACCAGTTCAGCGCCTCGACGTGGGAAGAGTACGGCGGTTCGGCCAGCGACTTCGGCAACGCCAGCGTGTCCGAGCAGAACCAGGTGTTCGACAACGCCCTGGCCGCGGGTGGTCAGTCCAACTGGTCGGCCTACGACGGCTGCTGATCTGCGCTGATCTAGGCCTCGCGCTTGAGCTGGGCCTCGCGGCGATCATCCCCGCGAGGCCCAGCTTCACGCGCATTAACCTCAGGGTGGCCAGATACGGCGGTTCATTCGGCTAGGCGAGTGTCGCGGGCGAGCTTGTCCCCAGTGGTGATCTCCGCGCGGACGCTATCGAGGTGGCCGAGGATGGCATCGACAGCGTCGTCGCCGAGCGGCAGCCGGAGCGGAGTCGGCTCGGAGTCCAGCGCCGTGAGGATGGCGGCGCGGCCTTGGCCGGGTCGCCAGGCTGGGTGCCGTTTCCCGTCTCGATCATGTGCCGGGTCGGTCCGCGGCCTATCGCCCAGCCAGCTGGCCCTGGCCTGGCGCACCGGCGACCACCGCCCGCTGGTCGTGGACTACGCCCGCGCCTTCCGGCAGGCTTCTCACCGGACCGAGTGAACCTCGGGACCTGCCCGTTCACCAGAAGGTTTCGTCCAGCCCAGAGTCCAGTGGCAGCGATTGCGCCTATTCGGAGAGCGGCCCGGTCAGGTAGCGCTGTATGACCGGCGAGATCAGCTCGCTGACCTCTTTGGGCGATAGGTCGGCGAGCGCGCCCACCCGCCACACGTAGCGGGTCATCGCCAGTCCGAGCATCTGGGAGGCGACCAGCCCCGCGCGGAGGCGGCGCTCATCTTCCGGGAGGCTGTTCGCGAGCACCTCGAGGAAACGGGTGGTGTAGATGGTGCGCACACGCTCCATCGCCGAAGGCTCGTGCGCGGCTGCGAGGATGATCGAGCGGAGGATGTCACCTGTCGTCTCGTGGTCCCAGGCGGCGAGATGCGAGGCCAGGATCGCCCGGCCTCGTTCCTCGATGGGGGAGGCGGCCGCCTGCTCAACGTCGGCGAGGAATTCGGCCGGCAAGGTCAGCGCGGCTTCCAGAAGTCCTGCCTTGTTCTTGAAGTAATAGCTCACGAGCGCCACGTCGACGCCCGCGAGTTCCGCCACGTTTCGGAGCGAGGTGGACGCGTAGCCCTGTGTCGCGAACAGTGACCGTGCGGCCGACAGCACGCGATCCGCGAGGACGCCGCGTTCATCCCGCGGTCCACGACGCGGAATCTGGCGATCGCCTGGAACATCGCCCGTCTCGCTCTTGTCTCCGCTCATATTTTCATCGTACAATGAGACTCGTTTCAACGAGCAATGAAATTAGAAGGAGCCGGAAGCATGTCGTACACCTACCCCATCGAATCCGAAGCGATGTTCGAGGACCGAGCCGCCCAGTTCGTCGCGTTCGGGGTGCCTGCCGCCGATGTCGAGCGGATGCGCTCGGCCATCGGTGACATGTGGTCCGATGGCCCGGGCGGGTGGGTCCCCGAGTGGTCGGCGCTGGCCGCCCGATACGCCGAGAAGGGCGACCACTACCTGGCGTCCTTGATATACGGCTGCGCCAAGTTCCCGTGTCTCGCCGACGCGCAACGCGAAGTCGCGCTGGCCAAACAGGTCGAGGAGTACCTGGCGGCCTCGCCCTCGTTCCCCGTGCGGTTCGAACGCCGCGTCCTGTCCGTTCCGTACCTGGGCGCCAAGATCGAGGTGCCGGTCCATATTTACTCCACGGTCGATGACTACACGTCCTCGCCGATGCTCCTGATCAGCGGGGGAGTCGACACCTGGAAGATGGACATCCACTCGATGTGCGTGTCCGCCGCGACGCACTCCGGGGCGACCGTCCTCGCCTTCGACATCCCTGGCACCGGCGAGCTCACGCGGGTACCGCTTAACGCTGACGCGGACGACGTGGTCCTGGGCCTCGTCGACGCCGCCAGGGCGCTCGGCAACGGCAAGATCGGGCATCTCGCCCTCTCGTTCGGCGGTAACTACTCGGCGATGACCGGGCTGACCGGTGTCGTCGACGCCGCCGTCGACGACGGCGGCCCGGTGAAGGATTCGTTCACCGCGGAAAACCTCGGCCGGCTTCCCTATGGCATGGCCGACATCGTGGCCAACGCCATCGGCTTCACATCGCAGCCCACGCTTGACGAACTGGTAGACGCCAGCGCACAGCTGTCACGGGCGGCGCTACTCGAACAGCCCGCGAACTCGCCCATGCTGGTCGTCAACGGAGCCGACGACTACTTCATCCCCCAGTCCGACACGCTCGTCTTCACCGGACGCACCGACACCGAGGTGCACCTGATCGAGGGAACAGGCCACGTCGCCAGGTCAAAACTGGACACCGTCATGCCGATGATGATCGGCTGGCTCCGACGGCAGCTCACCGGGCAGACCGGCGGCCCGGAGTAACAAACGGCCCGGCGAATCATTCGTGACGTCATGCACCGCTGTCCGCAGCCGAATATCTGCCATTCGTACCTCCTTGCATGCAGGTGCTCGAGGCCGCGGCAGGAACCAGCCGTTACCGTATCGTTACGGCATGCTGCGATAACAGTCCAGTCGCGATTCGTCCGCGGCTAGGAACTCCGGCTGGGCTGTTTGCTCGCCGATCGCGAGGTCAGTTGCCCGCGCGGTGCTCGGTGCGAGCAGGATATGACCACCTTGCCGCCCTTGGGGGTGATTGTCAGCGTCCGGCGTCTGCGATCCGGGCTAAAATGCTCGCGGTCGCCGTGCTCTCGGTAACGTTTACGGAACGGTCCGGGCGTACGGTGGCGGTCATGCGGGGCATGACGGTGACGAGGCAGAGCTGCCCGCGGCGGGTACGCGTGGCCGCCTGGTCGGTGGCCGGGTTGACCCTGCTTGTGCTGGCGGCTGCGCTGGTCCTGCTCGGACTGGACGCCGGGCGGATGGCGGCTGGGCGGATCGCGTTTTACGCGGTGGCCGCGCTCACGGCAGTTCTGTACGCGGGTACCGGCCGGCTGATCGCGACACGCGTCCCGGGCAACGCCATCGGCTGGCTACTCGGCCTGATCGGCCTGTCCCTGGCCGCGGTCATGCTGACCGAGCAGTACGCGCTGCACGGGCTGGCCGTCGCGCCGGGGTCGCTGCCCGCGGCCCGGCTGGCCGGCTGGCTGTCGGGGGTTGTCACCATCTCAACGTTCGCGCCCATGGTGTTCCTGGTGTTGCTTTTCCCCGACGGGCGGCTGCCGTCGCGCCGCTGGCGGCCGCTGCTGTGGATGATGATGGCGGTGCTGGCGGGCTGGACGGCGCAGCAGTTCCAGGCCGGCACGGCAGAAACCGGGGGGCTCACCAACGCTCTGGAGGCGGCGGGCGTCAGCTACCCGAACCCGCTGGGCGTTTTCCCTCGCCAGGGCCCGTTCAGCGAGTTCCTGGGGGCCCTGGTCCTTCTCGGGCTGGCGGCTGGGGCCCTGGTGGTGGCGTCGGTATTCGTGCGGCGCCGCGGCGCGAGCGCCGAACTGCGCAAACAGCTGGCCTGGCTAGGTTACGTCGGCCTGTTCGTCGCGGTCCCGGTCGTACCGTTCCTCGGCTACGGCCTGCTCACGCACGGCAACGTGAACGAAGTGGCCGGCGTGCTGTTCTGGACGTTCATCCTGCTGGCCCCCACGGTCGGCGTCCCGCTGGCCTGCACGATGGCGGTGCTGAAGTACCGGCTCTATGAGATCGACCGGCTGATCTCCCGGACGGTGTCCTACGCAATCGTGACCGGGCTGCTCCTCGGGGTGTACACCGGGCTGGTGCTGCTGGCTAACCAGGGTCTGCGGCTCCATACCCCGGTGGCGGTGGCCGCAGCGACGCTGGCCGCGGCGGCGCTGTTCACCCCGCTGCGGGCCCGGGTACAGCGGCGGGTAGACCACCGGTTCAACCGGGCCCGATATGACGCCGAACGGATCGTGACGGATTTCGCGGCCCGGCTCAAGGATGCCGTCGACCCGGACGCTGTCCGGGCGGACCTGCTCGATGCGGTGCACAGGTCCCTGGAACCCACCCACGCCGGGATATGGATCGGGCAGATTCGCTGATCCGGCGCAGGCCGGCAACACCGAGCCTGGAGAAATAATCGTCTGTCCAGTTCCTGCACACGATGGGGAGGGCGGCTGGCGGCGCGGTATGCGGCTCGGGAACCATGGTGGGACAGCGGGCACGGTGAGGGAGATGCGATGCGGGTTGGGATGGTTGGCACGGCGGCCGCGGAACGGAGCGTGGCGGTTGAGCGCGATGGGGGCTGGGTGCCGGTCCTAACGGTTCCGGGTGCGGAGCGGCTTGGCCCGGCGGCGGCCGATCTGCTGGTGTTCCTCGGCGCGGCCGAGCAGGTCCGTGAGCTCGCGGAGGAGCTGGTTTCGGCGGCGCCGCTGGCTGAGCCGTTGCCGCTGCTGGCGCCGCCGTTTTGTCCGGCGGCGTTTCGTGACTGCTCGCTGTGGGAGGCGCACGTGATCGCCGCGAGCCGCGGTCTGCTGCGGTTGCGCGAATCGGCCGCGGGAGCGGTGGCCGACGGCTTCGAGCGGCTTACCCGGCGCCCGTTCCCGCGGCTGCGGCCTCGCCCGTTGTGGTATGAGCAGCCGCTGTATTACAAGGGGAACCCGGCGGAGTTCATCGGCGATGGAGACACCGTTCGCTGGCCGGCGTATGCCCAGGCCCTGGACTACGAGCTGGAGATCGGGGTTGTCATCGCCCGGGACGGCAGCGACCTGACACCGGAGGAGGCCCTGAGCGTGGTGGGCGGTTTCGTGCTGGTCAACGACTTCAGTGCCCGTGACGTGCAGTTCCGGGAGATGGTCGAGGGCCTGATGGGGCCGGCGAAGTCCAAGGACTTCGGGACCGCGCTCGGCTCCGTCGTGGTCACCCCGGCGGAGTTTCTGCCCGTGCTGGGCACGCTGAGCGTCGAAGTCCGCGTCAACGGCGAGGTGTGGGGTGCCGGGAGTACCCGCGGGATGCAGCACTCGCTGGCGGACGTCATCGCCTACGCGAGCGCGGGCGAGCGGCTGGCGGCCGGCACGGTGATCGGGCTCGGCACGGTCCCCGGGTGCAGCGGGATCGAGGTCGGCCGGTGGCTTTCACCCGGTGACGTGGTCGAGTTGTCCGCAGGCCCGCTCGGCAGGCTGTGCAACACGGTGGGCGAGCCGGAGCCGTGGCGGCGCCCGGGTGCGACCGCGCGAGCACGCTGGAGCATAGTGGTCCGGGCCGGCGAGCAGACGGATCCCCGGGCCGACCCGGTGCGGTGGACCCCACCGCCGGCACCGGCCCTGGAGGGTGTGCTGGCCCGCAACCGGGTGCTCGACCAGGTAGAGCGGTGGGAGGTGCCCGGCGGGTCCAAGCCCGAGGACGTCGTGTTCGACGCGGCCGGCCGGTTGTACGCGGGCGTCGAGGACGGACGGATCTGGCGGTGGCCGGCCGGGTTCCCGGATTCGGGCGCGGCCGCGCTGTTCGCCGACACCCATGGCCGCCCGCTGGGCCTGGAAGTGGACCCGAGCGACGGCACGCTTATCGTCTGCGACGCCTACCGGGGATTGCTCCGGGTGGAGGAGACCGGTCAGGTCCGGGTACTGGCGGACAGCCACGGCGGCAGGCGGCTCAAGTTCACCAACAACGCCGCCGTCGCGGCCGATGGCAGCGTGTACTTCTCCGACAGCTCGACCCGGTTCCGCATTGAGCACTACAAGCAGGACCTGCTCGAGCACCGGCCCAACGGCCGCATCTTCCGCTACCGCCCGACCGCCGCCTGCCTGGACCTCGTCGCGGACGGCCTGTACTTCCCGAACGGGGTGGCCCTCGCCCCGGACGAGTCGTTCCTGCTGGTTGCGCAGAGTGGGGGCTACGACATACTCCGCATCCCGCTCACCGGTCCCGCCGCCGGCCGCCCGGGGCCGTTCGCGTCCAACCTGCCTGGCATCCCCGATAACATGTCCGCGGCCGGGGACGGCACCTACTGGGTCGCCTGTCCGTCGCCGCGGCTGCCGCTCGTCGACCGGTTGATGCCGCATCCGGCACCGCGACGCGTCGCCGCGCGGCTCCCGGACCGGCTGCAGCCCGCCGCGCAACGCTACGGGCTCGTCGCGCGCCTGGGCGCAGACGGACTGATCACGCAGTCTCTGCACGGCCCCTCCGGGTCCTACCGCGAGATCGTCGGCGTACGTCAGCACGACGGCTGGCTGTACCTCGGCAGCCTGTACGAGACGGCGGTAGGCCGGGTGCCCGTCCCGGCCTGAGGCCCTGCGGGCCGAAGACACCGTCCATCCCGTCGGTGGCCCTGCCCCAGTGAACTGAACAAATAGACACTCAGTCGGAGGGAATCATCCGGCAGGCTGATACATGGTGAGAACGAGATCAGATCGCCGGTCCCGCTGACGCGGGCAAGAAGCGCACCCCGTGAAGGGATCACCATGTCATCCGACAGACAGCCCGCTGCTGGCCGGCTGGCCCAGCCGGTGCACACCGGGGCACTGGGGCACGATGCAGATGCCATCGTTGTCGGCGGGGGCCCCGCCGGGGCAGCCGCTGCGGCGCGGCTGGCCGCGCGAGGGTTCCGGACCGTGCTCATCGACCGGGCGAGCTTCCCGCGCGACAAGGTGTGCGGCGACTTCGTCGGGCCGACGGCGCTAGCCGAACTGGCCGACCTCGGCGTCGGCCAGGCCGAGGCGTTCCGCGCCACCAGCAAGATGGCCGATCTGGCCTTGCACGTCGACGGAGACCAGCTCGCCGTGATGGGTATCCCGCAGGTTGACGGGCTCCCTGGCTACGGCAGAGTCATTCCCCGGCTGCAGCTGGACGCCTGGATCCTGGACGCGGCCCGGCAGGCTGGAGCAACTATCCTGGACGGGCGTAAGGTGACCGCGGTGCAGCAAGCACCCGACGCGATCACCGTCCGGGGCCAGAACGCGGCAGGCCCGTGGCAGCTGCGTACCCGACTGCTGCTGGGAGCCGACGGCAGCAACTCGATGGTCGCCCGGACGCTGCACGGAGGCGTGCCGGCCCGCCAGGACCGGATCATGGCCGTGCGAGCGTACTTCGATGATGTCGACGGCCCGGCCGGCCAGGGCGACGTCTGCTTTCGCAGCGACAGCTTCCCCGGCTATTACTGGCTCTTCCCGGCCGGCCGCGGGTCGGCCAACCTGGGCGTCGGCATGCTCGCGTCCACCTTTCCGCAGTCCGGCCGTAATCTGCGCGAGATGCTGCTGCGGCTGATCGCCGAGGACGCTTCGCTGCGGTACCGGCTCCGGGGTGCCCGGATGCGCGGGAAGGTGCTCGGGCACCCGCTGACGACCTACAATCCGCGGCTGCCGCTGACCGGTGACCGCGTGATGCTGCTCGGCGACGCGGCCGGGCTGATCAATCCGCTCAACGGCGAGGGAATCCAGTACGCGCTGCACAGCGCTCGCTGGGCCGCCGGCATCGCGGCTGACTGCCTCGCTGCAGATCGGCTGGACGCGGCCTCCCTGGAGCGCTATCAGCAGCGGGTGCATCAGAGCCTGCGTACGGACATGGCGTTTTCCCGGCTCGTCGTGCAGCTCTTCCGTAACCGCAACCTGAACCATCTCTGGCTGCGCGCCCTGCGGACCATCGCGTCACGGGCGAACACCGACCCGGACTACGCCTACCGGGTCGGTTGCGTCCTGTCCGGCCTCACCCCGGCCGTCAGCACGCCAGGCACCGGCACGGCCGCCAAGATCTTCGGACAAGCCCTCGTCCCCTCTCCGGCCAGCGCATCTTGGTCCCGTCTCGGCCGCCGCGGGCAGTCTGTACGCCCCGCTCCAGACGAGATCGGTAACACGGCGAGGTATTCCATGACTCCTGGCGAGTTCAAGGACTGGGCCGCAGGCACCGGGCGGACGCTGGCCGAATTCACTACTCAGCTGACCCGCGCCGCGATCACCCGAAGCCCACGCCAACAAGATCGCGCCACGGACGTCGGCGCCGGCATCCCCAAAGATCACCTGCACCCCTGGGTCTGGTAGGCACCGGTTAACCTGTCGTCCTCTTTCTGTGCATCGCTGCGATGGCCTGCCAGCGGTCGAGATCCCAGGCCACGCAGAAGATTATGGCGTAACATGTTTGATACGCATCATAACGAGCCGGAGGTGAGCGTGGCAGCGGCCGAGCACGGCATCTTCTGGGACGACCTTGCCCGTGACCTGGAGGATCCCCAGTTCCTGCGTGAGTACGTGGCGCAGTCGATCCGGATCGCTACTATCGACCGGATCGTGAACGAGCTCGATGCTGCGCGGGAGGCGGCGGGCCTGTCCAAGGCTGAGCTTGCCCGAGCGATCAACTCCGAGCCCGCGACCGTGCGCAGGTTGTTCTCGGCCGGTCACGTCAATCCGACGCTCGGTACGCTAGCCGAAGTCGCGGCAGCGCTTGGGATGCGCGTCGTCCTGGAACCGCTCGAGGCCGGTGACCGGAAAAGCATCACCGGGCCGCTTCTTGAAGGCAGCACCGATGACCCTCAGGTCCTGGTCAGGCGATTGGATGCGATACGCAGCAAGCCGGACGCCGAGTCAGCCACAGCCTTATTGCGCATGATCAGGCCAGGGAACGCGGGTTCTGGCGCAGGTATTCGTCGCCGAGAGTCCGCACTTGCCGGTAGTCGGCGTCTGATAGCTCCGTCCGGAACGGCTTGTCCAGCCCGCAGATGACGACCAGCAACGGCTTTAGCCGGTCCTTGGCGTCGACCTGAGTCAGGACTGCCCTCATGGTCGCCCGGACCTTAATCGGGCAGGCGTTGAGGAATTCTCGACCCGGTACCGCCTGCCTATTATCGTTATCGTCGTGTCGGCGAAAGAACGCAACATCGTGCGCATCATCAGAGGACGGCCGCATGCGAACCTGCGCTACGGTAGGCCGGCGGGTTGATCGCTTCCGGCGCGATCGCGGATCCCGGGCTCATGACTCCAGGATGATAACCGACAATAACTTCAAGCCATGCGATGCGCGCCGGGGATGCGATTCGCCGAAGCGGAACTAAGACAACCACCAGCGACACAGCGGATTGCAGGCGTGCTACGCAATTGCTTGCCAACGGAACTCTCGGCGAGTGGCGTGCCCATAAGGGCGCTATTAGCGCGTGTGCAGGTCGATGATTTCACCTGCGGGATGTGGCCATCGGACTCTTCGCGCGGCAGCCTGACCGCACCTACGCTGCCGTTCGCGCTGACAGTACGCGGAACCTTCCCCCGCTAGCTGGACGACCTTAGGTGAGAGCTCGTCTACCCCGGTGCTCCGCTTCTGTCCCGTGGATCTGGTGTTATGCCAGCGTATCTGCGGCCAAGTTACCGACCACCTCGCGCAGAGGCTTGCCATCGCCTGGGTCGGCGAATGCTGCGAGGAGGGCCATGGCAATCAACGCAAGCGGCCGTGAGGTCTTGTTCTTGTGATCAATGGCGAGAGCAGCGGGAATGGTTTCGCTTTTAACGGGCAGCAAGGACCTGAACACCACACCTTCGCCTGCTGCCTGCAGGGCGTAAGCGAAATCGTCTACGGTTACGTCTGGTCGTAGCTTTATGCCGAGTTGCCTGAGGGCCTCGGTATAGAAGTCTCTCCAGGTTTCGAAATTGGTCTTGTCTATGCGGCGCAGCGCGTTTGCGACGTGATCGTCGTGGGCCAGGATGGCCTGGAAGACCATTTGCAGCCGGAACGCTGGATCTTCGTTCAGGTCCCGTACCTCGTCATAGGCGATCTGATCGATCGCCTTGTCCAGCGGCTGCCCCTTGAACAGCGCATCCTTTGCCTTGGCTGTCTCTTTGGGGGTGGCCATGCGCGGTCGCAGCGCGTAGATAACGAGGTCGCGGAGATAGCCAGCCTGGGTCCGCCACCGGTAGCGGTACGCCGATTCTGTGGGCTGGTCGCTCTTGTCGCCGGCGTGCCGGTGGACGGCGTGATCGACCACTTTCCGACGCGATACCCACGCCAGGAGCTCGTCGAAGGGCGCCTTGGCCTTGCCGCTTTCCGGATCAGGCGGCTGGCCGGAGCTACGGGCCAGGCCGCTGCGGAGCAACTCCTGCCCGGCGTCCAGGAACTCGCGGGTCCGGGGATTGTCGGCCAGGGTGTCCGCATGCCAGACCTCTGACAGCAAGTCATACAAGCGATCATCAGCCGCTTCCTGATCTGCCTGAGCCTCTTTGCTCATCGTGTTCACCTCCGTGGCTGGTGTTACGACCCACCTGGGCGGGCTGCCCAGTTCGGTCCGGTCGTCTTGCCAGCTAAGTTACCGGTCAGTACCTTGAGGTGCAAGGAACCTGCCGCTATGTCATACGGCCATTCCTGCTGGTCGCAGGGGGTACACGCGGACCGGCGATGGCGTGAGTGATCTGGCTGCAGTCAGGGAGGCGAGGCCGAAATGGGCGATGAGTCGCCAGACGCGGCGCGGGCGGAAGGCGCGCCCGACGGGCCGGAAATGATCGTCCGCACGCGGCACCGCAGGAAGTACGCCTTCGTGACAGCGCTCTCGTCCTGCGGAGGAGGCCTCGCCCTCAGCCTCGCCCTCAGTGACCACAGCCTCGGGCTGAGCCACGTCCACCTGTCGCCCATCCTGGACGAGGGGACGGAAATCGCGGTGAGCGTTCTGCTGGTCGCCCTGGTGATCACGGTCGTGATCGTCCTGACGCTCGTGCTCTGGTGCCTGCTGGCGGCGGTTCGCAGCGTCGGTGATCAAGCTACGGCCGATCGCTGGCTCGATCTCGCCACGCGGGTGCTGTACATGGTTACCGGCGGCCGGATGACCGGGCTCAGGAAGGTGCCCGCGCAGCCGTCCGGTGAGGACGAAGCCCTTCTCTCGGTAGGCCTGGAGGCTCGCACGGCCAGCTTCTGGGACTTGCTCATACCCGCCGAACAGGCCGACCTCGCGGCCTCGGCCCACGAGACGACGTTCCGGCCAGGTAGCATCCTGTGCCACGAGGGACAGCGGGCCGATCACGTCATCGTGATCCGATCCGGCCGGATCAAGGTCTGCGTCGAGTCACCTAATGGGCAGCAGCTGATCGCGATCCGTCAGGCCGGAGACATCGTCGGCGAGCGGGCCGCCCTTCAGGTCGCCGAGCGATCGGCCACCGTCACCGCGCTCGAGACCGTCACCGCTCATGTCGTCCCGACCGAGGATTTCGCCGCCTTCCTCCAGCGCCATCCGCGCATCCTGACGATCATCGAGAATCAGATCTACGATCGGCTCACCGAAAATGTTTCCTGGTGCGCCACTGTCGACAGCTATTGCACCGTAAGAGCGACCAGCCCAGCGGGCTCATGGAATGGCCAGAATTGCACTATCGTACTCATCGACGTGGCCAACTTCGGTGCCAGAACGCGCAATGACGGGGATCGCAGGAGAATTCGAACGGCGCTATACCAGATCTCGCAGCCCTTGTTCGACCATCCTGACCGGCAGCATCATTATCACCGTGAGGACCGTGGCGACGGGATTCTGCTGGTCATACCTCCGCACTTGCCGACCAGTTCAATCGTCGATCGTATCCTCGACGACCTCCTCACCCTCTTGCACCGATACAACAGCACGGCGACATTGGCGACCCGCATCCAGATACGCGTCGCGCTTCACGTCGGTCCTGTCGTTTCCGATGCTTACGGCGTAGACGGGCGAGCCATCATCCATGCGGCCCGCCTGCTTGACGCCCCCGCTCTCCGCCGCCACCTGGCCGAAACCGGAGCTGACCTCGGGTTCATTACCTCACCTTTTGTCTACGACACCATCATCCAGCCTAACCCAGGACCCGTCGACCCGGTCGCCTACCGGCAGCTGAAATGCCAGGTAAAGAAGCAGGCTTTTAACGCCTGGATGTATCTCGCGCAGGCATCCGCTGAAATCCAGCCGGCCGCGGTAACTGCCGCCCAGATTGGTTAGGAAGCGGGATCTGGCGCGTGCCGATCAGCGCTCCGGATTGCCGGAGCGGCTGTCGAGCCAGAGCGCCCAGCGCTCTATCGTGCCGATCCGGAGCAGTCTGGCTGACGCCCAGGGATCCTCGGCGAGACGCGTCGTGATTTCGTTCTCATCCGCCGCGTCGACTACGTGCAGGGTCTGTTCGCCGTCGCCGAGTGGGCCGCCGAGGATGATGAAGCCGTCGTTGACAAGGCCGTCCATGAATGCCGCGTGCTCATCCCAGCCGGCCTGGTCGCGGATCTGACGCGAGGCGTCCCAACCCGGGCCATGAACGAGTCGCACTGCGAAATTGGCCATAGCCGGAGCGTACTGGCCGTTACCGACATTCAGTGCGCCTCCGTCCTCCTTCGCGTCCGGCCCAAAGGGGCCGCTCGCCGCTACGGGACCGATCCGGTGGAACATCGGGCCGCTCCCATGCGGCCCGCTGCTCCATCGGACCGGTAGCAGCGCGAAGCTAGAGGGGCTAGAGGGGCTAGAGGGGCTTAATGGCAGAGCTAAGCCTGAGTGCTCGGGCGGATAGGGCGGTAAGCCAGCCGAAGCCGGCCAGGATGCTGGCACGCTGGAGCCATCCGGCGCGGTCGACCCATCGGGGCGACTGATCAAAGCCCGCGCCGGCCAGCACCGCGCCGGCCAGCATGGTCGCTGCGGCAGCCGCGCTGTACAGGGCGAATCCCCCACGTCGGCGGATCCTGGCGGACCGCCAGGCACAGATGAACGCGGCCGCAGGCAGGCCGGCGAACACGGGCATCGCGACGAGGGTGTGCATCACCCCGGTGCGGGTGGGGGCAGCGAGCGCGTCGGGTGTTCCTGGCGGGTAGCCGCTCACCGGGTCAGTGGCGAAGACGGCTGAGCCGATGAGGCCGACGCCGGCCGCTCCGATCAGGGCCGGTCCTACCCGCGTGCCGAGCACGAGATCACCGGGGTCACGAGCGCGCCGCAGGCCCGCGGCGCCGGCCAGAACCAGCGTCCCGGTCACCGCGAAGTTCGCCGCCTGGACCCAGCCGCGCGGCCCGAGAGCCAGCGAACTGACGGGATGGCGCGAGGGCCGGTACCCCTCCCGGGTGGCGCCCTGGATGAGGAATGCCGTGACGAAGACCGGCCCTGCCGCCAGACCGCAGAACAGCAGACCGCGAGTCCATCTCACTGGTCTATTCTGCGCGCTCGCGGTCCCCACGAGCCAACTCTATCGACCGCGGCCCCGCCTGACTCGTGACCCCTGTTGGCGCGAATCGCCGAAGAGGGATAACAACTATGTGAGCGTCACTACACCTTGAGGGGCCCGCACATGGTCGACGTTCGGCATTGCCGTCACTGCTGGGGAGACTGCCCAGGCGACTGCCTTGTGGACGACAGGGGCATATGCATTCACAAGGTGTACCCCAGGATGGTGAAACAGAGGCGGCCGCGCGTGCTGAGTCCAAGGTGGCTGCGGATGCTGCTCCGGAGTATCCGGTAGGACCAAGGGTGGTCACCGCCCCAACCCGTCAGGAACTGAGCTGGGGGAACCAGGGCTTGTCCGTCGTCAGCAGGTACCTGTCGGCGAGGAGGTTGAGCACGCGCCTGGCCTGCTGGAACCGGTCGGCCACGTCGCCGGCTACCGCCATCCGCGCGGTGGCGACCGGGGCCAGATCGCGGGCGGCCCGATACCAGCGGGCCCCGAGGTACTCCCACAGCTCCATCGCCGGCGTGCTGGCCAGGTGCCCCTGTTGCGAGGACGGCAAACGGGCCGCGCGAATCAGCCGGCCCGCATCAAGCGGACCGAGGGCCCGCGTCGTCGCGTAGTCGGGAAACACCCCGGCCAGGAAGAGCGTCACGTCCCCGAGCCGGCGATACACACCGGGCCGCTCGGTCGGCGGAACCGCGTCGAGCAGCCCGGCCAGCCGCACCGGGTCGAGCTCACTGAACCGGCGGGTCCGCGCCCGCCCGCCGGTCCGGACCCGGTAACGGCCGCTCGCCACCTGGGTGAAGGAGGCCAGCAGCTCGGCCAGGAACAGCCGCCGGGCCGGCTCACTGAGGAAGTCCCGCAGCGCGGGCGCATCGAACAACGGCACTCGCTGGCGGAGCCCGGTGCGCTCGGGCACATGGTCCATCGCGGCCAGCTCGGCGGCGGCCTGCTGGACGAAAGCGGCGAACACCAGGAACGGCGACGCCGGCACCGCCCATCCCTGGGCCGCATCGGCCGGGCCGAGCACGGCACGGAACACGCCTGGATTCTCCAGCAGCCGAAGCAGCGCCTCCGGGTCGCGGCGCAGCCCCGAGGCATCCACCGTGTCGTCGGCGCTCAGCTGACCGGTGTCCGCGGCCGTACCGGCCACGGACGCGAGCAGCCTGAGGTCGGCATCGGTGAGGTGGCTCACGTACTCCCGGCCGACCAGCAAACGATCCATAGCTCCACGTTATGCCGGCCGGGGCCCACCTCAGCGGCCAGGGACGTCTCCGATGCGTAGCATCTCCTGCCCCGCGGGGGTCAGCACGGCTAGGGGGGGTGCGCCGGTCGGTCGGATGCGGCTTGCGCCTGACCAGCCCGCGCTTTTCCAGCTGGTCAAGGGCGACGGTGACGGTGGTCGGGTGCACCATGAGGTGCCTGCTGAGCTGGCCGAGCGGACGCGTGCCGTCGCGGGATAGCTGCCGGGTCGTCATCGGCAGGTAACCGGTGCGGCTCACCGGGGCTGGGACCCGCGCGTTCTGCGTCGGCGGCGACGTCAAGCAGCGGGCCGAGACCGGCAACTACGGGCCGACGAGCAACGGTCTGTTCGAAGCTACCTACCTGCACCGGCTCATCCGCGACGTGCCCAAGCGGGTGATCGCGGCGGTGAACGGGCTGGCCATCGGCGGCGGTCACGTGCTGCACGTGCTGTGCGACCTGTCGATCGCCGCGGACCACGCCAAGTTCGGCCAGGCGGGCCCGCGGGTCGGTTCGTTCGACGGCGGCTTCGGATCGGCCTACCTGGCCCGGGTGGTCGGCGAGAAACGCGCCCGCGAGATCTGGTTCCTGCTCGAGCAGTACTCTGCCGAGCAGGCCGAACGCTGGGGGCGGAAGCCCGACTTCACCGCCCACCAGGTCAAGCACTGACCCGGATTTTAAGAACCCATATCCCGAACGTTCCTGGTCTCCCCACCCAGCCGGCCGCGTGCGGCACCGGCTATCCGCCTGCCTCCTGCCCGCGCAGTTCGGCCACGCATTCGGCGCTCCCGCAGGTCCGGCCGGAACCCAGGCGGGGCCGTCCGCACCGGCAGGCGGGGCGCAGCCGGGCCAGCCAGGCGGCGTAGGCCAGCAGTTCGGCGACGCCGCCCTTGCCCGGCACC
>Ga0302324_100011112_pt1 | contig 18531 bp, 15 predicted proteins | sample Palsa_T0_1_FD_201949 | JGI IMG/M metagenome (GOLD analysis project Ga0302324, IMG submission 201949) | Peat permafrost microbial communities from Stordalen Mire near Abisko, Sweden - Palsa_T0_1 | ecosystem: Environmental > Terrestrial > Soil > Palsa > Peat permafrost | place: Sweden: Abisko...
CGTAAACTCGGTGGTTGGAGCCGTCAATGAATTCGGCCCAGCGCAATTGAGTTCCTTCACGATGCAGGCGCGCGGCTGGTTCACCGTCGTCCTTCCGGACGGCCGGGTACCGGCGACCAACTATCCGTTGACTTCCTGGTGCGGCATCTATTGCGTTGCGGCGCCCGAAAGCTCCGCAATCCGCGCCGACAGCGGCTTACTGCGTCTTTATGAGACGCGCCTCGGCACCATGTTCGCGGATGCCTCCACGACAGCGATGCATTTGCCGTTCAAGCCAGGCCATTACGGGTGGCGGCCGGTGCCCGGGCAACTGGCGGTCTTCCCCGCATGGCTCACCCACGAAATAGCTCTGATACGAGCTTCCGGGCAACTGGTGCTGGTGACCGTGCGGGTACGTTTCGTGGCCCCCGGTCAGCAAGGCGTCGCGCATTGGTAGACCCGACGCTCAAGATCCATCCGCTGTTTGCCGTGCCGTTCGGCGAGGCCCGTCTTGCGGCTTGTGAGCGTCTGAACCACGAACTCGAGGCGCTATTCCTGCAGCGCGAGACGGAGGCGCATAGAAATCCCACGCCGAGCCACATACAGCAGCCAGAGACCTTCGAAAGTCGATTCGATTTATTCCGCTGGCCAGAGGCCTGTGTTCAGGAGTTGCGCCGTTTCATGCTGGATGGAGTCGCCCGCATGGTGATCGAGACGACGACGCTGCGAGCGGAGGATATTGCTCGGCTCACGTTCCGCAACCATGCGTGGTTTCACATCTCTCGCTACGCCGGCTCCTTCATCGCCCATAACCACCCCCTCGCGTCCTGGTCAGCCGTGTACTGCGCGCGTGCCGGAGAGACCGTGCCCGACCAGCCCGACAGCGGCGTTCTTCGGTTCCTGGATACGCGCCAAGGCGGCGACGCCTTCCTCGATCCGGCCAACTGCTCGTTGCATCGTGCCTATGCGCTTCGCCCGCTGGAGATTCGGCTGACAGCGGGTCAAATGGTGGTGTTTCCCTCCTACGTTTTCCACGAGGTCGCACCTTTTTATGGGCGCGATACGCGGATAACCGTCGCGGTCAATTGTTGGTTTGGTTGACTGCGGCCTCAAGGGGCGGACTAAGCTATAATCCCGCCATCAGGCCGGCAGGAGAGAACCCATGCGAGTAACCGCTTCATTATTAACGGTTTTGTGCGCCATATGGTGCCAACAGGCGCAGGCAGATGACCCACCGGCCCCTACCCAGCCTGCGGCGCCGACCACTGCGGCCCAGACCACGGCTGCGCAGACCACGGCTGCGGCGCCGGCGACTTCAGCGTCGACTTCCGCGGAGCCAAAGGGGTCGGCTCAGGCCGCATCGCCGGAGCTAAAACCCGGGGTGACCGTCGTCGGTGCCAAGCCGGATTTGACTCCGGAGGAGAAGGACCTCATCAATCGCGGCTACAAACTCGAGGTGCACAATGGCGAGAAATACTTCTGTCGCAGAGAACAGCAACTAGAGTCGCGTCTCCCAGGCCCCAAAACCTGCGATAGCGCGCAACAGATACAAGCTCGCCGCCTCGAATCGCAGGAGGCGGTGCGAGTGATACAGACCAACACCTCGCGCAACAGCAACTGACAAGGCGAGCGGGTTCGGCTTCAAGCGCGGCGTTCATCGCTCCGAAGGACGAGCGCGGCCAGCTCACCCGCCACGCGGCCGAGTACTTCGGGCCAGTCGCCTCGCACGCGCTGCCTGAAGAGCTTCATCGTCGGATACCATGGACTGTCCTCACGCGCAATGAACCAGCGCCAGTCGGGCACCGACTGCAGAACCACCCAGACGGGGACGCCGAGCGCGCCGGCCAGATGTGCGAGAGCGGTGTCCGCGGTGATGACGAGGTCGAGACCCATCATGATCGCGGCCGTTTCGTCGGCGATTTCATCGGGTCCCAGATGCTGCGGATCGGTCAGCTGCGCAACCGATCCGCCAAACTCGACTTCGGCGAGCTGCCCGGCGCCCGCTCCTTTCTGCAGGGACACGAGGCTGATGCCAGGAATGCGCGCCAGCGCGGCGGCTGCGCTCAATGGAAAGGATCGCGCTTGTAGCGCAGAGTGTTTCTCCGCCTCGGGATTGCCGTGCCAGTTCACTCCGACCCTGAAGCCCGGCAGGGTGGCCAGTTTTTCCGCCCACGCGCGCGCCGCCGAAGGATCGACCTTCAAGTAGGGTACGCCGCGCGGAATGCTGTCCATGTCGGTGCCAAGCTTAAGCGGCAGACTCAAGAGCGGCGTGTGGAAATCGAACGGCGGCAGCGCCTCGCCTCGGCTGATGATGAGGGCGCGTGAATCGAGTGTGCGCAGCAGTTTGATGAGCTGCGGCTGAACTTCAAACACCACCTTGGCGCCCTGTTCTTCCAGCAAGCCCAGGTAGCGGCAAAATTGCAGCGTATCCCCAAGCCCCTGTTCGGAATGCACGAACAGCGTCTTGCCCGCGAGCGGCTCCGCGCCCGACCAGCGCGGTGCGTCGAGGCTGCGCGGGCTCACATGCGGGAGACGGAAACGCGCTTCATACAGGGGCCAGCCCTCCCGCAACTCTCCGAGCGCCAGCTTGAGCACGGCCTTGCTCCAGGTGGCCGTCGGGTCCTCGGGTTTGAGCGACAGTGCTCGGTCCAAACTTTGCAGTGCCTCGGCGTAGCGGCCCACACCCTTCTGGGTATTGCCCGCATTGATGTGCGCCTCCGCATAATTTGGCCGGCGCTCGATGGCTTTTTCGAAATCCGCGAGCGCCTCGGCGGGGCGGAACAAACGCACCAGCACGGCGCCGCGGTTATTGAGCGCCTCGGCGGAGTTCCTGTCGAGTGCCAGCGCTCGGCTGAAGCTCTCGAGAGATTCCTCGTAGCGTTCGAGCCTCGCCAGTGCGACCCCCCGCTGCAGATGCGTCTCGAACTGCAGCAGCTCCGACCTCAGTGTGATTTCCAAGCTCTCCAGCGCCTCGGCGGGCCGACCCAGGCCGATCAACGCCTTGGCGCGCCATAAGAGAGCCGACACGCTCCCGGGAGCAATCGCCAGCGCGCGATCGAAGCTCGCCAGCGCGTCTGCGCGGCGATCGAGAATCATGAGTGCCAGGCCCCGATTGTGATGGGAAATCGCAGCGTCCGGCTGCAGCGCCAGCGCCCTCTCGAAGCTGGTCAATGCCTCGGCTGGCCGGTCGAGCGCCAGCAGCTGGCTGCCCCGGTTCGTGTGCGCCGCCGCGTGCTGGGGTTGCAGCACCAGCGCACGCTCGATGCAAGCCAACGCGTCCGCGTACTTTCCCTGGGCCGCCAGAACCAGACCGAGGTTGTGGTGCGCCTCCGCAAGGTTCGGCTCCAGCGCGAGCGCTTGTTCGAAGCAGTGGCGGGCCTCCGGCAAACGATCGGCCCGCTCGAGGGCTACTCCCAGGACATGATGCGCTTGAGCGGTTTTGGGGGCGAGCCGCACAGCCTTCCCCAGATTCGCCAGCGCTTGTTCCAGCTGACCCAAATGCAGGAGCGCTGAGCCGCGGCCAAGATAAGCGACGGGCAGATCGGGTTGCAGTGCCACCGCGCGATCGAAGCAGGCGACTGCTTCCGCGTACCGCTGCAATTCGCTGAGCGCGCTTCCGAGGTTCGCGTGCATGGCGGCATTGGCAGGCTGCAAGCGAACGGCGGCGCCGATCAGATCCAGCGCCCCCTGGCGCTGCCCCAGTGCGGCCATGACGAGACCCAGCAAGTGCATGGCATCGGCGTTGCGTGGTTCGTCGGCGAGCACTTCCCTGTATAACGCTGCGGCCTCGCCCAGTCGTCCTCGCCGGTGCAAATTGAGCGCCCGCTCGAGCTTCGCGCTGCTGCTGGTCATTTGCACGCCATGATACCGCAGAGCCGGAAGACGGCGGGCCGTTGCCCGCCGTCAATCCAATCAGCTTGAAAGCCTCGCCTTTAAGCTATGGCTCAGAACTTCATCGTTATGTGCGCATACAGATAACGGCCCAGCGTGTCGTAGGTACCCGTCCACGTGTTGTCATTGCAGGTCGTGTTCGGGCAGTTCGAAAGGTTACCGTTCAGGATCACCGGAGGATCCTTGTCGAAGAGGTTGTTCACACCCACTCGCACGTCAAGCATGCTGTTCAGCGAATAGTTGGCCGACAAGTCGATGTAGTTGTATCCCGGAATCTGCGCGGTTGCCGTATAGAACGGCCCTGCGAGTTGCGGGTTTTGGCTCTCGCTGTCCACCTTCGACGGGCCAATGAAACGCCACTTCACGGTGAAGTCGAACCCCGGCAGCGGGGTTGCCCAGTTGGTCGTGAGCACCGAACGAAGATGCGGCAGCGGTGCTTCGCAGGTGGCGCCCCAATAGCCAGCGCAGTCGTACGAGGGACCGCCCGTGATGGGCTGCGTATCGAAATGCAGCGTGTACGTAGCGATCTCGTTGAACGTGAACTTGCCGGCCGGACCCGCATCCAGCCTGTAGTGCGACGTGAAGTCAAAGCCCTTCGTCTGCACCGAGCCGATGTTGAGGTCGGTCGTCTGTACGTAGTTCGAGGTGGGCGACAACCACAGCGATCCGGTCGGTCCGCGGTGGATCAGGCTGCAAAGCGCTGCAGTGCCCGACAGCGCGCAGTCGTCGATGACCGTGTTCGAGGTCAGCGAGGTGATCGTGTTCGAAATGACGATGCGGTAGAAGTCGAGCGAAGCCACCAGGTTCGGAATGAACGATGGCTGAAACACGATGCCGTAGGTGTACGTGTCGGCAATTTCCGGCTTGAGGCTGGTATTGCCGCCGTCCTGCGTGTTGATCTGCGCCGCCGGGTTTGTCGCAATGTGGCCGTATTCCGCCGCCGTCACGCCGGTCCGCGCGCACTCGGCCAGCGAGTACTGAGGCGTCGGGCCCCAGCAAGGATCCGCCGTGCCGCCCGCACCAATGACTGCCGGTTCGAAGAGCTCGTCGAGGTTCGGCGCGCGGATCGCACGATTGAATCCGGCGCGCATACGCACGTCCGCGATCGGCGCCCATTCGAGGCCGAACTTGAACGTGTTGGTATCGAACCCTTCCGTATAGCTCGAGTAGCGATAGCCGATCTCGCCCGATAGGTTATAAGCGCCGGGCATGTCATTCATGATCGGAAGCTTGGCTTCGGTGAAGAACTCGGCTACGTGGAACTCGCCATTGATCGGCTCGGACGGCGCGCCGCCGCCGGTCAAGCCGTTGGCATAAATGTAATCCGGGCTGAAATCGAATTTCTCCTCGCGATATTCGCTGCCGACGCTGACCCCCAGGCCCTCCTTCGCGGTCGGGAGCTGGATACCGTACTTGCCCAAATCGCCCGTGACCGAGTTGGAAAAGATGAATTCCGTGGTTGTCGTGCTCCAGGTCGATGGAACCGTCAGGTAGGCAAGCTGCGCCGCGGTGACGCCTCCCGGGGTCCAGATGTTCCACGGCACGCACTTGGGGTCGGTCCCGTTGAGAACCGATGTGCAGACCGGGGCTCCGACCGGCAAGGTCGCGACGCCGCCAACTGCAGGGTTCGGCACCACTTGCAGCGCATTGTTGATCTGCGGCTGACCCAAGAAGTTGCCCTCCAGATCGCCGAACTGCGTGATGCCGACCTTGCCGTACACATCGTACGTCCACGCGTCGGCGAAACTGCCTTTGACGCCGACCACTTGGTGGATGGCATCCGAGGCGTAATTATCCAGGCGTCCGCCACCCTCGACATTGCGGCGAGCGATGTATGCGGTGAAGGAGCCGGCCGGGGTGGTGGGATAGGCGGCATTGTTCTGCGCCAAAGTCGTCGGGTTGCACAGCACGCCCAATTCCTGTGCCGTGAGCAGCGGGTCGGTGCAGCTGATCGTCTCTTTGCTGTAGAAGGATCCGCTCGGGCCATACTGGGCGGTGGAGGTATTGCGCGCAAACATGGTTTCCATGTAGACGCTGGCGTAATCGTTCACATCGTAGTGCAGGAACACGCCCGCCGTGTAGCGCTCGGCGGGGCGCTGGAAATAGCTGAGCGCGCCATAGTTGTAAAGATCGCCGTTGTTGAACGGCCGGAGTATGCCGGTCTTCGGATCAACCGCGTTGTCGATGATCGTGGTTGAGGCCCCTCCGACCTTGCCGAATTCCAAGACGTGGCCGTTGGGGCTGGTGCCCGAACCGCCGCAGGTGATCGGGGCGGTCGGTGTGGCGCCGCCGATCAACGTACACGCGGCATGGTCGAACTGGTAGCCGACGGCCGCTCCGGCATTGAAGTACTCAAAATATGCAGTCGCATTGCCCTTGCCGTCGGCAAAGTTCGAGCCCGCGACAATCGATACCTGTTTCTGCTGGCCGGTATCGACGGTGCTTGCCGGAACCGCCTGGCCAAATGAGTTCAAAGCGGCGATGTCATTCTGGTCGTTGTTGCTGTGCCGGTAGAAGCCGTAATCTGCGTCGACCTTGACGCCTTCGTAGTGCGTGTTGAGCACGAAATTCACGACACCCGCGACCGCGTCGGCGCCGTAGACCGAGGAAGCGCCACCGGTCAGCACGTCGACACGTTCGATGAGCTCGGACGGGATCTGGTTGATGTCGGCGGCGTTGGCATTGCCGCCCGGGACACCGCCGGCGCCGCCCGGATTCATGCGCACGCCATTCACGAGCACCAGGGTACGTTGCGAGCCCAAGTCGCGCAGGCTGACGGTTGCGGTGCCGACCGAACTGATGGCTTGACCGGAGCCCTGCTCGGCGGTTATCGACGGCAGGCTGTTTAAAATGTCCTCGGTGCGGACCAGGCCGGTCTGCTGGATGTCCAGCTGCGATACGGTCGTGATCGGACTGATGGAAATGTCATTTGGTGCAACTGCGATGCGCGAGCCGGTGACGACGACTTCCTGCAGAGCCGGCTCGGTGGAGGCAGGCTCGGTATTTGCGGCTACGGTTTGCGATTGCGCCGCCGGAACGACGGACATCGCCGCCGCAGTGGCGAGCGCTGCGCGGATTGCAAACTGCAATTTGCGGTTATTCCCCATTATCTTGCTCCCTTAAAATTCGAGTCCTGAATCCCAATGGCCTGATTGGCGCGAGACAAAAATTCTTTCACCCTTCATCCCAACGCAAACAATCAGAGTTATGAGCCGATTACAGCACGGTAATTCGGTGTTGCCAAGACGCCGCACGCGCAAAATTTGTCCGCCGGGGTGCATTCAAACATTTTCCGCGCCGCTCCTCGCGCCGCAAACGCAGGAAATAAGCCGGAAAACAGATAAACCCGCTGGCGGCGCAGGGCGCGGGGTACAGCGCGCGAGTTTCTCGTGAAGGACTAAAAATCCGCGGGGCGGACACCTTGAGTGTAAGAATTACCTGAATCAGAGCCATGATGCAGTTGTTGTGTTTTTGCTACTACTGCTCGCACCAGTCTAGGCCGTGGCAGGCCAATGTCTGCTCAATAACGGTTCGCCCAGAGGCAATTAGCTCGGTCATGGCCGCTTGGGGGGTCCCGGAAAGAAAGCATTCGTGCGACGCCTGTAGTCGACATACCCAGGACGGCGTTCTGCTATGTCTTTCTCGAGCAGGGTCACGCCGGATACCCGCATCAACAATACGGACATCAGCAGCGGCCCGACGAGGCTCCACCAGGCACCGCTGCCTGCCGCGATCAGATACAGGCCCCACCAGACGCAGAAGTCGCCGAAGTAATTGGGGTGACGCGTATAGCGCCAAAAGCCTCGATCCATCACGCGGCCGCGATTTTCAGGCAGAGCCTTGAAGCGGGCCAGCTGCCAATCGCCGCCCGCCTCGAAGGTTACCCCAAGCAGCCAAAGGGCGACCCCGGCCGCATCGAGCACGGTGAGCGGCCGTCGACTCAAGATCGCACCGAGCGTTGGCAGCGAGATGATCCACGCCAGCACGGCCTGCAGTCCGAATACCAGATACAAGCTCTTTATCGAAAAATTCGGCTCATTGCGGTCGCGGATGGCCTGATAGCGCGGATCCTCGCCGTGTCCCTTGTTGCGCCAGGTGATATGGATCGACAAGCGCAGCGCCCAAACCGTCACCAGCGTCAGCACCAGCAGCGCACGAAGCCCCAAGGCGGCGGCGGCAAATGCGTATGTAAACGCTGCCAGCACGAACAGCAGCGGCCATAAGCTATCGACGATCGAGACCTTGTGAAGCCGCAGACTGAAGACCCAGGTCGCCGCGGCCGCAATCAACATGACGGTCAACCCATATGCGTAGATCGAGATGTAGAACATCGCATTGCCTCAATGACAGGGCGCGAGGGCTGCCGCTTCAGCCGCACTGATCGCTTGCGCCGACGTCGGTTTGCGCTCGCCGGCATGAAACACGATGCTTGCCTGCAGGTTGTCGCCCGACGCATCACGCAGATCGGAAAGTCCTTCATAATGCACCAGTATGTGCTCGGCGGCATCGTACGCCACCTCGATTCCCGGCCATACCAACCCCAGGACTCCCGACAGCTTCATCCGAAATACCTCGGTCGGTTTGCCGTCGAAATAGCCGCCGCGCAGATGTTGGACTTCGAAGCTCATCACCTGCAGCCGGCTGGGCACCAGGAACTTCAGAGGCAAGGGTGTTCCGTTCATGAGCGCGCTCCAATGCGCCTGAATGAAGGCATCGAATCCGGCATCCACCACCAGATCCGGAGCATGCGGCACCGGCGCGCTTTTCTCCGGTTCGATGCGGTTGGCCCGAAAAAACACCGACCGCTCGCCCCCCTGGCTGCCCACGCCTTCGCGCATGCCGTTCGAGGCATCGTCGAAGAAGAAATCCGGCGCCGCGGGATCCACGTAACTCACTCTCTTGCGGGCGAACGGTGCGCCGTCGGCACAAGTGTAAAGGACCATCCGTTCGGTCAGGCGCCCGTCGTGATAGACGAGGATGTGACGCTCCCCGTAGAGGAAATCTTGCCGGTGCCGTGCGCGCGCGGCGCCCGTGTATTCGATATATTCATCGTCGGCCGCCCGCGCGGCGCCCGTCGATGCCGCCAACAGTACGACCCAAAGCAATCCCCGGAATATTTCGCCCATTGCATGGGTTCGGCCCCCAGGCGCCTTCGGATGCATCATCCCGCAAGAATTCTGCAATATGAATCAGATATTTACGCGGTATGAGGATGTCGATTCAAAACGCGCATGAGCTTAAGCTTTTGAGTAATAATGACGCCGTTGGCCGGGTCTTTTGTATGAGCAGCAATATCGCTGCGTGAAAAACAATAGAGGGTTCAAATATGCAGATCAATAAAATGTCGAGCGCCGCCATGGCCGCTGCCGCCGCAATGCTGTTTTCGACAGCAGTCACCACCACGACTTTCGCGGCGGATGAAGCCACCGTGCATTGCAGTGGTGTGAACGCCTGCAAGGGCAATTCCGAGTGCAAGTCAGCAAAGAACAGCTGCAAGGGCCAGAACAGCTGCAAGGGTCAGGGTTGGGTATCGATGTCGAAGTCCGCGTGCGCCGATGCCAAGGCGAAAGCCAAAGCCGACGCCGCCAAGTAAGCCAGAGCCTCAAAGCGGGGCCGGCGCCAAGCCGGCCCCATTCCAATGCCACTGTCCGGATTCGGTCTTGGGTTGCGCACGCCGCATTACGAGGCGATCTTGGGTGAGCCTCACGCCATCGACTGGCTCGAGGTGATCACGGAAAATTACCTGGTGCCGGGCGGCAAACCCCTGTGGTTTCTCGAACGGATCCGCGAGCGATTTCCATTGGTCATGCATGGCGTGTCGCTGTCCATCGGCAGCACCGACCCGATCGACGAGGATTACCTGAGATCCGTGCGTGCGCTCGCTGCGCGAATCGAGCCGCATTGGATCTCCGACCATCTGTGCTGGACGGGGATCGAGGGCAGGAACCTCCACGATCTATTGCCGCTGCCCTATACGGAAGAAGCGCTGCGCCTGGTTGCGATGCGCGTCGGACAGGTGCAAGAGATGCTCGGCAGGCAGATTCTTTTGGAGAATGTCTCGAGCTACTTGAGCTACCGGTCTTCGGAAATGACCGAATGGGAATTCCTGCGCGAGGTGGCGGAGCGCGCCGATTGCGCCATTCTGCTCGATATCAACAATATCTACGTCAGCAGCATCAACCACGGCTTCGATGCGCTGACGTATCTGCAAGCCATGCCGAAGGCGCGGGTGCGCCAGTTCCACCTTGCCGGGCATAGCGACATGCAGGGACATTTGATCGATACCCATGATCATCCGATCGTGGCGCCGGTATGGGAGCTGTACGCGCAAGCAGTAGCCCACTTTGGCGCAGTGCCGGCCATGATCGAGCGCGACGACAACATTCCCGAACTCGAGGTGCTGGTCGCCGAACTCGGCCTGGCGCGGGACATCGCCGGCCGGCATACGCAGCGGGCCGCCTGACGGGCGCGATGCATGCAGGCGACGCATAAACACTCATTGCGCGAGCTGCAGCTGGATCTGCAGCGTCATTTGCTGGGCGAGACTTCCACCATAGTCGAGCGCATCATCGATGCGCCGCCGCTGCCCGCCGCCGAACGGCTGCACATCTACCGCAATGCCTATCAGGTGCGGCTGATCGAAGCGCTGGATGATACGTATCCGATTCTGCACAAACTGCTCGGCGATGAGATGTTCTTAGGCTTGGGCGAGTCGTTCGTCGCGCGATACCCGTCCGTGTACCGGTCAATCCGCTGGTATGGCGCGGAGTTGGCGCAATTTCTCGCGGAAACTGCTCCTTACGAGGAGCAGCCGGCATTATCCGAAGTGGCGCTGCTGGAATGGACGCTATCCGAGGTGTTCGACGCCGCCGACTCCGCGGTGATCGGGCGATCGGCATTGGCTGCCGTGCCCCCCGCCTCATGGGGTGAGCTTCAGTTCGAGTTTCATCCCTCGGTGCGGCGCCTGCAATTGCTCTGGAACGCGGTGCCCGTGTGGCAGGCGATGAGCCGCGATGAGCCGCCGCCCGAGCCGCGGTGCGCCGACGCCTCGGTACCTTGGGTGTTGTGGCGCAGGGATCTGCAGAACTTCTTCCGTTCCATGGACGATGCAGAGACTGGAGCGCTCGATGCCGCGCTCGAGGGCTCGAGCTTCGCCGAGATTTGCGAAGCTTTGAGCGAATGGCTCCCCATCGAGGAGGTTCCGCTGGCCGCCGCAAACTATCTGGCGGTTTGGGCGGACAGCGGAATCATCGCCTCCCTCGGTTAGAGCAACGGGCCGCCCTCGCCGACCATCTGCTTGCGCAGCAGCGGGATCGGCGGACCCCCGTAGGAGAGAAAGGCGTCATGGAACTCGAGCCAATGGCTCTGATCGTCCGGCGCGGAATTCGGCGCCGTCTTCGCGAGCCAATCGGTGCGCAGCCTGCGAATCATGAGCTTGCCCATGGTGTAGACCAGGTAGGCGGGATCATGGGTGCCCCTGGCTGCCTGCTGCCGGGCATTGCCCGGATCCTGGAAGGCCTGCTCCCGAAACATCTTCTCCGATTGCGCTACAGTCTGGCCCTTGGTGTGCATGCCGATGGCGGATAGCAGCCGCACATCGCGCAGCAGCGCCGCGACCAGCTGACCGATGTGTTTTTCCGGTTCACCCTTGCCGAGCCCCATCTCGACCATCATCTCTTCGCAGTAGTGCGCCCATCCTTCTGCATAGGCGTTGCCCACCCACAGCGCTTCGAGCTTGTTGGGGTTGGCATTGGAATGCAGGAACTGCAGGAAGTGGCCCGGCCAAACCTCGTGCACCGTGGTGAACAGCAGGACGGCCTCGCCCTTGACGTAGGCGGCCTGTTCGCTCTTGCTCCACTTGGGGTCCGGCGGTGCGATGTTGTAGGTCGAGGCAACATCGTGATCGAACGGGCCCGGTACGTTGATGTACGCCGCGTTCTGGCTGTTGTAGGGGGGCGCTTCGGCGACCAACGCCTGGGTGTCGTTCGGGATCGACACGACCTTGTGCTGCACGACGAAGTCCTTGAGGGTAGGCAGCATCGCGCGCGCCTCGGCGACCGGACCGTCCTTGGGCTTGTCGGCGTCGACCTTGGCGACGCACTGTGCGAGCGTCGCTTTCGGCGCATAAACCGCGCATTCGGCCTTCAATGCCGCGGTGTTGCGATCCAGGTCAGCCTTGCCGGCGGCCTCGATCTGGTCCACGGGCATATCCACCATCTCGGTGTCCTTGAGCATCTGCGCGAAGAGATCCGCGCCCAATGCAAAATTGTCGTTGGCATTCTTGCGTTCGCCGACGAGGTATTGCTTGAGATTGCCCATGGCATTCGCCGCGTTCGTATCCGCGTCGGCAAGCTGCTTCTGCAGATCCGGATCGCTCACCGATGCAAACACCGGAGCGACGCTCTTCGAGAAAAAATCCGCGAGGCCGCCGAATTGGGCGATGCCGGCTTCCACATAGGTCTTCGGCAGCGGCGATTTGAGGTTGTCCTGAATATCCTTCGCCATCCTCGGGATACCGCGCGCGTACTTGATGTAGGCCTTCATGCGCACATCGAGCGGCGCATAGTTGCGGCTCAGGAACATGTCGGGATCGAGGTTATTCAAGTACCACGAGGGGTTCTTGAATGGAAACTGGGCTTTTTCGAGCCAGAACAAATCCTTGCTGATGACCGACAAGAGATATTCCCGGTCGAACTGTTCACGGGGCTCGAGCGTCTTCGGGTCCACGGAGCTGATGGTCTTTTGAGCATCGTGCAGCAATGCCAATTGCCGCTTGATGCCATGCGCGCTCATGTCGCGCAGCTCTCCGTCGAATTCGTGGCGCCCCTGCTGAGCGGCAAAGAACGGGTCCGCGTGCAGGTAATCTTCCATGAATCCATCGGCCGTCCTCTTCCATTCCTGGCTGGCCGGCGAAAGGCTCTTGACGGCGGGTCGCGGCGGCGGCGGCGATTGACCACAGCCGTTCAACAACAGTGCGACGGCGCCCGCGCACGCGGCCCCCGCCTTTAGCGATTTCCACATAACAACTCCCCTCTTTGGTATTAAAGCTCATCCACTAGAAAACATAGGGACCACCGCGTTCCAGCGCCCGCCTATAGGCATCGCGGGCGTGGATGCGCTGCAGGTATTCCATGAGCTTGGGCCGGCTGGCGTCAAGTCCGGCACGGACGACCGCCAGTTCCAGGGGGAAGCTCATCTGCACGTCCGCCGCGGTGAATTCATGTCCGGCAAACCAGGCGCGTCCCGACAATTCCGACTCGATGAAATCCAGGTGCACCTTGACGTTGGGGGCGATGAACGCCTTGTCCACGGATGAAGCGATGCCGCGCGCGATGATGCTGATCGGCCAAACGGCTGCCGAAGCCACGCGGCCAAAAATGAGCTTGAGCAGCATGGGCGTCATCAGCGAGCCTTCCGCGTAATGCATCCAATACGTGTAGCGTAGACGCTCTTCGGTCCCTGCGGGGGCAATCAGCCGGCCCGCGCCGTATTTATCAACCAGATATTCGGCGATGGCGCCCGATTCGGCGACGGTTGTGCCGTCGTCGACGATCACCGGGGATTTGCCTAATGGGTGAACCTTGAGCAGTTCCGGCGGCGCCAGCATGGTCTCGCGGTTGCGCTCATAGCGCTTCACGTCGTACGGTACGGCCAACTCCTCGAGCAACCACAATACCCGTTGCGATCGGGAATTCTCCAGATGGTGCACGACGACCATCATTCATTGTAGCGCCGAACCACGAAAAGCGGCTGAATTTCTAGGATGTCGTGCGCCTGCTATGGCATCCTTCCGGCATGGGCAAAGACGCCGGCGCCGGCAGCAACCACGATCACGATGCATTACGCATCATGACTCTTCAGGCACACATTCTCGAGGAGCAGGTGCACAACCCGCGGGCGGCTGGTGCGTTCTCCTGGATCCTGTCCGCGCTGTCGATCTCTGCGAAGATCATCGCAGACAAGGTGCGGCGGGCCCGCCTGGAGAATGTTCTGGGCAGCGTCGGCGCGGAAAACGTGCAGGGCGAGGTGCAGCAGAAGCTGGACGTGCTCGCCAACGAGGTTCTTCTGCGCACCTTGGGCGGCCGCGAAGGCGTCGCCATCATCGCTTCCGAAGAGAACGAGGAGCCGGTCATCCTGCGCGAGGACACCACCAGCATGTCGCGTTACTGCGTGTTGTTCGATCCGCTCGACGGCTCGTCGAACCTCGACATCTGCGGCGGCGTCGGCACGATTTTCAGCATCTTGGCGCACGAGAGCCGCTCGCTGAAGGCGCAGGACTCCCTGCTGCAGGCGGGTGCGCGCCAAATCGCGGCAGGCTATGTCCTGTACGGCTCCTCCACGGTGTTCGTGCTCACGCTCGGCAAGGGCGTCGACATGTTCGTCCTGGATCCGAGCGTGGGTGCGTTCATGCGCGTGGAGCGCAATTTGCGCATTCCCCCGGGCAATGTGACCTACTCGGTCAATGAGGGAAATCGCAAGACTTTTCCGGACGGGTATCAGCGCTATCTGGATTGGGCGCAGAGCAACGGCTATTCCAGCCGCTATGCCGGGGCCATGGTGGCGGATGTGCACCGCATTCTGCTCAAGGGCGGCGTATTCCTATACCCCCCGACCAAGAAGGCGCCCGCGGGAAAGCTGCGGCTGATGTACGAGGCCAATCCCATGGCGATGATCGTTGAACAGGCCGGCGGCAAGGCCATGGCGGACGAGAAGCAGCGAATACTCGATATCGAGCCCAGTGCGATTCACCAGCGAACGCCGGTGATCCTGGGCGCCGCGGATCAGGTCGATGCCGTGCTCGCGCACTTGGGAAAACCTTAGGAGCCGCGAAAGCTCAAGGAGCCGAAAACCTCAAGGATCCGCGGGCGCAAACCACTCGGCCCGCACCGAGCGGAACTCCGTCATGGACTCGCAGCGTTCCGCAATGGCGCTCAATCCCTGATAGGCAACGCCATCACGATTTATTCCCAAGGCATCGCTCAAGAAGGTGTATACGCAAGCCGCTGTGATATCCGCTTGCGAGAGGCTATTGCCGATCAGCCATTCGCTGCTGCGCGACTGGCACACTCGGTCCAGTTCGGCGAGGGCCGCGTGCATTTGCGCATGGCAGCGCTCGACCCAGGGCCGATAGCGCTTCTCCGGCGGCCGGAACGCGCTTTCATAAACTTGGGCAACGCCCTTTTCCGCAGCCCCGATGGCGGCCGCGATGATGCGCAAGGCCTCGCGCCGCGGTTCGCCGAAACGCGGCAAAAGCGCGCGATCCGGACCGACACGCTCGTCCAAGTAATCGAGGATGGCGGAGGATTCGAACAGAGTATCGCCGTCGGGCTGCACCAAGGTAGGCACCCTGCCCAGCGGATTGAATTGCCGGATCAACTCGAAATCCTTGCCGATGGACCAGTTGCGGTGCTCGAACGGCACCCAGAGCAGTTTCATGCTCACCGCGACGCGCCTGACGAAGGGAGAGTCGAACATGCCGATGAGAATCAGATCAGTGGCCACCTTTCACCCTAAGTCCCGCCGCGGCCAAGGCCTCGGCCAGTTGCGATTCGATACGTAAAGCCTCGCTGCGCCCGATGTACTGCAGGTGCAATGTCGGCCCGGTCAACACTTCAAGGCCGCGCTTCAACACGCTCCCCGCGGCGCGAATGCCCGCCTTGTGCTGGTCGAAGCGCTGTGCCGGACCGTACTTGCTCATTCCCACATACACGCCATAGGACCCGTCTCGATCTCGGTAGTCGAGCAACACCAGGTATATGTTGGATCGTCCTTTAGCCCGAGCCCCGCACCTTAGGGCGATCTCATAGACGGCGGGCAGCCACTCGATATAGCGCATGGGCAGCCATTCGGGAACCGAGGTCGCGGCATGAGTCCAGAGCTGCTCGAGCGCGCGCTCAATGTTAATGGACATTTCACCGCGCATCCACAACTCGTGAATGCAATGTGCGCCCGCCAAGCCGTCAGCCTGATCCACGGCATGGTTGAAGCGCGCACCGATATCGGCCCGGCTCAAACGTTGCAGCGGCCGGGACGCCGGCGAAATCCTGTCGTCGAGATCGATCATGCGCAAAGACTTTACCGCAACGCGCGCAGCCTCGAGGGCGCTGCAACAGCCCTGAGGGCGCTACAATTCGCGCATGGAACAGAGATTCGACGCGATCGTCATCGGCGCCGGGCAGGCGGGCCCATCGCTCGCCGGCAGGCTTACCTCGGCCGGCATGTCGGTTGCACTGATCGAGCGCAAGCTGATCGGCGGCACCTGCGTCAACACGGGCTGCACTCCGACCAAGACGCTGATCGCGAGCGCCAAGGCGGCCCATGAGGCGCGCCGCGCCGGCGAGTACGGCGTGAATATCCAAGGCGCCGTTGCGGTCGACATGCGCGCGGTGCGCGCGCGCAAGGACGCCGTGGTCGCGAAGTCGCGCACCGGCCTCACGGGATGGCTGCAGGGCATGGCAGGTTGCACGATCTTGCACGGTCACGCGCGTTTCGCGGGCGCGGACAGCGTGCGCGTCGGCGATCGGCTGCTGAAATCCGGGCGCATCTTCATCAATGTCGGCGCCCGGCCCCGCATCCCGAGCATGCCGGGCCTCGATGCGGTTCCCTTTCTGACGAGTTCCTCGATTCTGGAACTCGAGCAGATACCCGAGCATCTCATCGTCGTCGGCGGCAGTTATATCGGTCTTGAGTTTGCTCAAATGTTTCGGCGTTTCGGCAGCCAGGTCACGGTCATCGAGATGGCGCCGCGGCTCGTGCCGAAGGAGGATGAGGATGTCTCCGAGGCGATCCGCGTCATCTTCGAATCCGAGCGGATCGCGATCCGCACCGATGCGGAATGCATCCGCTTTCACAGGCGCGGGCAGGAAATCGTCGCCGAGGCACGCTGCACGTCGGGTGCCCCGGAGATTGCGGGTTCGCATGTGCTGCTCGCGGTCGGACGGAACCCCAATACCGATGATCTATCGCTCGAACAGGCCGGTATCGCGATGGGCGAGAACGGCTACATCAACGTGGATGACGAACTTCGCACCAACGTGCCGGGTATCTGGGCTTTGGGCGATTGCAATGGCAGGGGCGGCTTTACGCACACTGCCTACAACGATTTCGAGATCGTCGCCGACAATTTGCTGAACAACGGCCGCGTCGCCGGTCTTGGCTTTCGGCGCGTGAGCGACCGCATCGCCTGCTACGCGCTGTTCATCGATCCGCCCTTGGGCCGCGCCGGGATGACGGAGGCGCAAGCACGGGCTGCCGGCAGAAAAATCCGCGTCGGCACCCGACCGATGACTCGCGTGAGCCGCGCGGTCGAGAAAGGCGAGACCCAGGGTTTCATGAAGATTATCGTGGATGGCGAGAGCCGCGAGATCCTGGGCGCCAGCATTCTCGGTGTGGGCGGCGACGAGGCCATCCACGGAGTGCTGGACGTCATGTCGGCCAAGGCGCCCTACACCACCTTGCAGCACACGGTGCACATCCACCCCACCGTCTCGGAATTGATTCCGACGGTACTCGGAGAACTCGGTCCGATCTCGTGATTTCGCCTCAAGCCGCCCGCAGCGACTCCACGACGGGGAGGCGCGTTGCGCGCAGCGCCGGCAAAAAACCGCCGATCATGCCGATGAGGATGGAAATGATCAGGCCGCGCACCACCAACGCAGGCGTGATCTTGAAACCGAATACGACCTGCGTGAAGTTCTGGCCGAGCGTCGCCACCGACAAGTTATTGAACAACACGTAAGCAAGCAATGCGCCGATGATGCCGCCGACCAGCGCCAGCAGCAGCGCCTCGATCATCACGGACGCCAACACCGGCAGCCCGCCGAAGCCGATGGCCCGTAAGGTCGCAATCTCCTTGCTGCGTGTGGCGACCGCGGCATACATGCTGTTGAGCGCGGCGAAAATCGCACCGAGCGCCATGATGGCCGTCACCACCCCGGCTAGAACGCCGATCGTCTGGCGAAACTGCTTGGTCTGGCCGCTGAAATAGTCCTGCTGGCGGATGACGTCGACGGTGAGGCGCGGATCGGCGCTCAAGGATTGCTTGAGCTTGTCGAACCCGCCGGCCCCATCCAGTGCGACCAGCACCGAGCTCGAGCCGTTGCGCGCGAAAGTCGTGCGCACGACATTGAGGTCGGCCCATAACTCGCTCTCGTAAGCGTCGCCGGACTCGAATACGCCGACGACCGTCCAGTCCGAACCGCGCATGCGCACGATCTTGCCGGGTTCGGCCCCCTGAAACTGGCGCGTCACGCCGCGGCCGACGATCAGTTCGCGCAGACCGGGCGTGAAATTGCGGCCTTCGACCAGCTTCAAATCCGGGCGTAGCGCAAAGGCGGCGGGCTCGACGCCGCGCAGGGTGATATTGAAGCCGTTCTTGATGTCGTTCTTGCGGACCAGCTCGGCGATCACCATCATCTCGGCGGAAGCCAGCCGCTTGCCATCCGGCCCGGAGCGAATCCCCGGAGCCTGTTCGATGAGATCGTCCGAGTCGCGGTCCAGCCCCGAATTGACCTCGGCGTCCGATCCGCCGCGCATCACCATCGCCTCGTCGGCGCGGCCGCTGGCTTTGAGGGTGCTCTCGAAACCCGCCCCCATCGCCAGCAGCGCCGTGAATACCGCCACCACGCCGGCGAGCCCCACGACGATGACCAGCGAGGAGGC